>Ga0136651_10000674_pt1 | contig 18685 bp, 28 predicted proteins | sample Mar14236cmmetaG_FD_94867 | JGI IMG/M metagenome (GOLD analysis project Ga0136651, IMG submission 94867) | Marine hydrothermal vent microbial communities from Guaymas Basin, Gulf of California to study Microbial Dark Matter (Phase II) - Marker... ... | reverse complement strand
GCCATGCGCGCGGCAGAAAGATTGGTTTGCGTGCGCCTAAGAAGAAGAAACTGAAGAAGGCTGAAGCTGAACTTGCCTTGTTGAAAGATACAGCAACTACATATGATGATAAAAAAGATGCTGCTCTACCTGCTAGAATTGCAGAACTTGAAAAGTTAATCGCAGCTCTTAAACGCCAAATCAAAGCTATACCATTCCTTGACGATATGGACTTACGTTACAACCGTTGGGAGAAAGTCCCTGTACCGACGACACAGGCTGTCATGTTTGGTATTATGGATGTATCCGCTTCCATGGGTGAATGGGAAAAAGAGATGGCTAAAAGCTTCTTTATCCTTATGTTGCTGTTCTTACAATACAACTACGAACGCGTAGATATTGTTTGGATACGTCACCATATTCAAGCCAAAGAAGTCGGTGAAGAAGAATTCTTCCATTCAAAAGAAACTGGCGGTACTATCGTTTCATCCGCACTAGAATTAATGGATGAAATTATCAAAGACCGTTATCCAGTGCACCAGTGGAATATCTTCGGCTGCCAAATTTCAGACGGCGACAACTGGTACGAAGATAACCTTAACGCTACCGAAGTGTTGAAGAATAATATTTTACCAGTGAGTCAGTATTTTGCTTATGTTGAAGTTGACCAGTTCCGCGCCCCCGGTGAAAGTGACCTTTGGGCGCCGTATGAAAGCGTTAAGAATTCGAATCCGAAAATGGAAATGTCGATTATCAACGATGTAACCGAAATCTATCCCGTGTTTAGAAAGCTATTTGAAAAAAGAGAAGTATAATGATTACAGTTGATTCAGGACAAGAGTGGACATTTGATAAGTTAAATGAAATCTATGTCGAAATTGAAAAGATTGCACTTGAAAAATATGGTTTGAATGTTTATCCAAACCATATGGAAGTAATATCTTCTGAGCAAATGTTGGATGCGTATTCAGCAGTTGGTCTTCCTATCTATTATAGCCACTGGACTTTCGGTGAACAGTTCATTAAAGAACTTGAAGCTTACCGCCGTGGTCGTATGGGGTTAGCATATGAAATTGTGATTAACTCCAGCCCATGTATTGCTTACTTGATGGAAGAAAATACCATGTTGATGCAGACGCTCGTAATAGCACACGCATCGTTTGGGCACAACACGTTCTTCAAGAACAATTATTTGTTTAAGCAATGGACAGATGCCGAAGGTATTATTGATTATCTCAAATTTGCCAAAAAATATATTCGTAAGTGCGAGGTGCGATATGGCGTTGATGAAGTGGAAGCCGTACTAGATGCAGCACATTCACTACAAGTCTATGGTGTTGATAAATATCGCAGACCATCAAGAATTTCAGTAGCAACAGAAGAAAAGAACCGCAAAGAACGCGATGCTTACATTCAGTCGCAACTTGACGTTATTTGGAGTACTATCCCTAAAGCCTCCGACAAAGAAACCGACGATGAACCGCGTTTTCCTTCAGAACCACAAGAAAATATTTTATATTTCATCGAAAAGAATGCACCACGTCTTGAAGAATGGAAACGTGAAGTTATTCGTATCGTTAGAAGAATTTCACAATATTTCTATCCACAAAGACAGCTCCAGTTAATGAATGAAGGTTGTGCCACATACTTCCACTATAAAATTATGGAAGACCTATACGATAAGGGAGTCCTCACAGACGGTGCATGGTTTGAATTTATCCACTCACACACTGGTGTTGTTAAACAACCAGACTTCGACGACCCACAATATAGTGGCATAAACCCATATGCTTTGGGTTGGGCTATGTATAAGGATATTGAACGTGTGTCAACGAACCCAACAGAAGAAGACTGCAATTGGTTTAGTGGGCAGGAATGGGTTGGTAATGGCGATTATATCAAAAACATCAAATGGGCGATTGAAAATTTCAAAGATGAAAGTTTTATTCAACAGTTTTTATCACCGAAAGTTATGCGTGACTTTAAATTCTTTAATGTTCGTGACGATGAGAAAGACCCTAAGCTTGAAGTGGTCGGTATACATAACGAACAAGGTTTTAAAAATGTTCGCGATGGTCTAGCCAAACAATACAATATAGGTTACAAAATTCCAGATATTCAAGTGTATGATGTGGACAAATGGGGCGATAGAAGCATGACCCTACGTCATTACATGGTCGATGACAAACCACTTGACCGTGAATCAACTGTAGATACCCTTCGATACATTTCATTTCTTTGGGGATACGATGTTAAGATAGACTCCGTTGATACTAACGACGAAGTCAGGGTGGGTTATCAAAACTTCGACCAAGAACCGTCACTGGACGTATACTTAGACGATAATTGATATTTTTTAACCAGAAATCCTGTAGTGGGGGCGCTTCGGCGTCCCTTTTTTGTTTTGGAGGCAAATTAGTATAAATACTTGTGTTATTACGCAACATTTGGAGGACATATATGTCAAGGAAGCGCCAAAGTAACAAGCGGCAAGAACTAACAAATGCTAACATAGCATTATTCCAGAATGGCAAAGCAATGGAGGAAGGAAGAAAAATCAAACACTGGACAACACACGATATAAAAGCAATACGACCACTAACACCAGCACAGGAAGATGTTTTCCACAGTTGGTTCAACGAAGAACACATCTGCCTTCACGGCTCCGCAGGAACGGGAAAAACTTTCCTTGCACTGTACCTCGCACTGAATGAAGTGCTTCAAAAAAACCAAAACAAAATTATCATAGTACGCTCCGCCGTCGCTACGCGCGAAGTAGGATTCTTACCTGGCACCTTAGAAGAAAAGGTTGCACAGTATGAAATCCCTTATCAGGACATACTTGGGAATTTAGTTGGTAAGGATTCAACTTATCAGGATATGAAAGAAGCCAAAATCATTGAGTTCATGACCACATCGTTTATCCGTGGATTAACATGGGATAACGCGGTAGTCATTGTCGATGAAGGTGAAAACATGACATTCCACGAAATCAATTCTATCATGACTCGTTTGGGTAAGAATTCCAGAATTATATTCACTGGTGACCTTCTACAAACCGACTTGGATGGTAGGAAACATGGCGTACCCGGAATGGCAGATGCATTAAATGTGTTCCATAGCATGAATGACTTCGCCTGTGTCAAATTCACAAAGAATGACATTGTACGAAGCGATTTCGTCAGAGATTGGATTATCGCTACGGAAGATACCCTAAAGTCTTAAAAAATCTTATATAACCTATAAATATATGTGTTTACACAACATATCAATAGGTTATATAAGAAATGGACTTAAACTTACTTCATTTGTATATGGAACTGACCGCTGCTGCGTGTCTGTTCTATATATCATGGTTAAATATTCGGTATAATGCCACAGGCATCTATTCCCATTTAATGGCGATAGGCACAGGCATCGCTGGCGTAACAGATTTAACGCACGTTTTGGTCCCTGTTTTTTATCCGGGAATGGCTGAACATTGGATGTTAATGTCATGGGGTGCGAGTAGAATAACCCTTGTCCTCATGTTTCTTATGGTATTTTTGTGTTATGATGTTATACGCTGCCGCCTCCGAAATCTTGCAATAATCCTCGCCACCCCACTCATATTTTCAGTATTCATGGCATTTTCATTTATATTGGGGATTGGAGGTTTTCATTTCGACCCCCACACGATGGTCATATTTGGCGCACAAATAAGCTGCCCTTTCGATTTTGTATTATTAGTCTTATGGTTTGTGACAGCAATACTGTTGCGTAAAAAAGCAAACATACTATTCCCACCATATGTTTATTGGTTGTTTATGTCGCAGGGAATCATGGTACATGCGATTATGTCATTTACTTCATTCAGTAGCTTAGATATGCCATCCTTTATGGCACACGCCCTTAAAATATCAGAATACTACAGTTTTATACTAATATACCTCCTATATAAAAGCACCCTCGATAGACGGTCAGATAAATTACGCGAAAGTACACCAATTTCGATAAATACTAAAAGTAACAATGTTACACCGGCCAAGCTGGAACTGACCAAAGGAAATGACTAATGCCATCAATGGAAGAACTTAACAATTTAGAAAAAATGTCAAGCGATGACAAAGAACGGTGGGGAATTGATAAAAAAATCCCTATCGCATTAATTGGTGTTGTAATTTTTCAAACAGTGGCTATTACTTGGGGTGCCGCTACGTTGTCTAATGACGTCAAAAACTATGGTGAAAAAATAGTTAAAATTGAAAACAACTTTGATAAGTTTGTTGAAAAGGCAGACGATAAGTTCATGACTCGCGATAGTCACAATTTAGTCAAACAATCAGTTTCTGGTGAGCTTGCTAATATTAAGTCCGACATTAGAACTCTTGAAGACCGTGTCCGCTGGCTTGAAACCCACATAAAATAAGCTTGACAATCCAACCAAAATAGCATATACTATCTTTTGAATAAACAGAGGATAAAATTATGCGCGCCTACTTCTTTGGTAATATGTACCTATCAAGCATCCAACAAGGGATACAAGCAAAGCATTGCGGCGACGAAATGGTCGTTAACTATGCACCTTACTTAAATGATAACCAACTTTGGGAAGCCCACGACCTCGACAAGTACCAACAGTTGTATGACTACTTAAAAAATCATAAGACTGTCATTTGTTTGAATGCTGGCTACAGTTCCACATTGCACGAAATCTACGACGAATTAACCGACTTCAACAATCCTTATCCAATTGCAAAATTTCACGAAAGTGCAGAAGCATTGGATGGTGCATTAACTTGCGTTGGTATTGTTGTACCAGATGTAATATACGACACCGCTTCGGAAGTACGTAACCTTAGAGGTTATGGTTCTCGCGATGCCATAGCAGAGTTTAATGAAATGGGTACGTGGACACAACCAGAGCACCCACACGTAAGCTATACTTTCAGTAAGTTCCAAGTGTGGTTAATCAATGAACTTAACAAATATGGTTTGGCGCGATGAATGTTAATTTCATCGCCACCGCGATTATCGGCGGTGTAATTATTTTTGGCGGCATGTATTTCGCTAAGAAAGTTTTATACACCGACGGCGACCTTCCGTGTTTTAGATATGAATGTAAAGAGGATAAAAATGGATAAGACATCTATTGGCAATCGCATGAAAGCATACGAACGTGTAAACAAAGACAAGCTAATGCGCAGGACGCCTGTCATCATTCGACTTGATGGCAAGGCGTTCCACACGTGGACAAAGGTTTTACCTTCCCTCGACCCATCCTTGGAACAATCACCCTTTAGTGCAACGATGCATGACGTAATGTCTATGACAGCATTTGAACTGGTTGACCAAATCCAAAATGCCACAATTTCATACACACAATCTGATGAAATTTCTATCTTACTTAATGATTGGAAGGGATTGAAGACCGACCAATGGTTCGATGGTAATATCCAGAAGATAGTATCTATCTCTGCGTCCATGGCAACAGCATACTTCAACATAGGCATGGAAGCACACAACGACGCGGCTCTGGTAATTGATAAACAAAACCTCGCCCCTGCATTTTTTGACGCACGGGTGTTCAATATCCCCAAGGAAGAAGTTGCTAATTACTTCGTCTGGCGCCAACAAGACGCCACCAGAAACAGTATAAATATGTTAGCACAACGTTACTTTTCACACAAGCAGCTGCAGGGCAAGAACACAGACCAAGTTCAAGAAATGCTGTTCCGCGAACACAATATTAACTGGAATGATATTCCGATTTGGCAAAAGCGTGGGTATTGTGCAACAAAAGATTATATGGATGAGTGTATCCCTATCTTTACACAAGACCGCGAATACATTGAACGCCACTTGCAGGAAAAGAACGATGAATGATTGGAATGAAATGTTTCTAACATTATTGAAAATGACTCGCAAGCACGAGCCTGCTCCCTCATGGGCGATGACTTTGAAGCTTGGCGAAGAAGTAGGTGAACTTAACGAAGTTATTTTGCACGATTGTGGATACCTACAATATAAAAAGAAAGAATGGAAAGATACGCCTGTCGGTGAAGCAGCTGATATTATCAACACGCTACTCGGTATGTTACAGGCACACTATCCAGACAAAACCCCTGAAGAAATTTCGGAAGAACTATTCAAGGAGTCAATAAGAAAAGGTACAAAATATGGAAGAATCCTCGGAGCAGACCCCGACTTATTTACATGATGATGTAGAAGTTAAACAAACCGGTCGCGTTGCTACGAAAGAATTGCGGAGTGGAAAGACCGATGAGCGAGTGGAAATTACACCCATAGATAAAATGCAAGGGGTGTGGAAGAAATGGGTTCGTCGTATAGAACTTTATGAGATTAAATAAAAAATATTATGTCTAAAGAAAACACAGAAACCACAGAAAACACAGAAACCGTAGAAGATGAACCAATTGAAATCCGTCTTGACCAAGATGTATATGATTCGCTTCTTGGAATTTTCGTCCAATCGAAATTATCAAAAGAATCATTAGAAGTATTTAATGATTACTTAGCAACTGGTGTTTGTGCAGGAGATGCATTACACCGCGCAGTCATTAATGAAATGGCAAACATTGCGTTAGCTGATAAATTGGAACGCATGCGGTTCGCCACCGCCATAAAAAATAACAAAGAAGATAATAAATGACAATTAAAACCCACGACGAAGAATATATAGGTCTAGTAAAATACATACTGGATGAAGGTATCCAGAAATCCGACCGCACTGGTACGGGAACAATCAGTTTGCCGTTCCAACAGATGCGCTTTGATTTATCCGACAACAGCATACCATTATTGACAACCAAAAAGATGCATACTAGAAGTATCATTTATGAAATACTTTGGTACCTTCGTGGTGATACTAATACCAAATATCTCAACGACAACGGCGTAAGAATCTGGAATGACTGGGCAGATGAAAATGGTGACTTAGGACCAATCTATGGCAAGCAATGGCGTGATTGGGATGGTGTAGACCAAATCGCTCGTGTTATTGACCAGCTAAAGAACAATCCAGACGACAGACGCATTATAGTTAATGCTTGGAACGTTGGTGAACTTGAAGAAATGGCTTTGCCGCCATGTCATGCCATGTTTCAGTTCTGGTCAGCTGAACTTTCATTAGAACAACGCGAAGAATGGTTAGTTGCTTCCAAAAAACCACAGCAATATGATTGCCCAATGACGGACGAAGGCAAACACGAAAGGTACGACAGACACGATGTCCCGCGCAGGCAACTGCGCTGTCATCTTTATCAACGTTCTTGTGACGTAGGCTTAGGTGTCCCCTTCAATATTGTCCAATACAGCATCCTTACGCACATGATTGCAAAAGTTACAAACCATGTCGCGACAGAATTTGTATGGACAGGCGGTGACGTCCACATATATAACAATCACATAGAACAATTAAACGAACAAATTACGAGAACCTATTTCCCGTCACCGACTTTAAAGCTTGAACGGGATATAGAAAGCATTGACGATTTTACCTACGAAGACTTTGTCATTGAAGACTATGATTGTCACCCTATAATAAAAATGCCAGTGGCGGTGTAATATGAGCAATACCTATACATTAAAATCAAAAGGCGTAGCCTCGAAATTTCTTCATGAAGCTGTAACTAGCTTTATTGGTGATATTATACAAGAATTTTCAATCCTATATCAACACGATGTACATCGTGATGCGATACTTGAAGTAATTGAAGAATTTCTCGAAGAGCTTGGTGAAGAAGGAAGAATAACACAATATAATGTCATTTGTGATGACCGAAACAATAACGAAGTCCTAGCGGACGCTGGAATTACCAATCTTGAAATTCGATACAAACAAGATAATTGCTATGTAGTAACGGTTTTGCATTATGTGATTGTAACCGATAAGGATAATTAATGAACTTCAAAGAAAGATACCCTCCACTATCAATAATAGTTGGTGTCGATACAGCTGGCGGCTTCGGGAAGAATGGGGAAATCCCATGGTTCTTTCCAGAAGACCTGAAACACTTCCAGAAGACCACTATGGGTGGTGTTTGTATAATGGGCAGGCGTACATATACTGATATGTTTGAAATGATTCAGTCCAAACGCAAAGACCCCGAAGGTCAGATTGATGACCCAATCCTAAAAGGTAGGGATTCATATGTCGTGACCAGCAATCCAGACTTTGAAGCACACGGCGCCACAGCAGTTGCTGGAATTTATCAAGCAATTCAGTGCCTTAAAAAAGAGGACCAGCGGCCAATATTTGTCATAGGCGGGGAACGAATGTATATTGAAGCGCTTACTTTTACAGAAACGATATATATGACTGTAGTCAAAGGAAAACCTTATGACTGTGACAGATTTTTCCCACTTCAAGTATTGAATAAAAAGTTTGAAATTGTGAATGGGATAGAAACGGACGATTTGGACTTCTTAACATATAAAAGGAAAAAATGACGATGGGAACTGTTTGCATTGGTGGTATAGATAAGGATATAACATACACAATATACGAAGACGAAGAGGGCGAATATATAGCAACAGTAAAGAACCATAAAGAATTAAAAACAGAAACATTCCATAAACACGCGCCTGCAAAGAAGTGGATTAATCGAATGTTAGATAAATGTAATAGTGAACAAAATGAGATTGATAGATTTAATTAGCGAAGACAAAAAAGAAAATAAAGGCTCGTATGCCGCCATCCGCTTTAACAAAGATACCATTGATGGTATAAAGAAGTACATCAAAGAAAACGACATTCCCAATCACACCAAGTTTGATAAAATGCACACGACATTGTTGTATAGTCGCAAATATTTACCAGAATATAAACCAGCTGGTAAATTAGATAAGCCTATGATTGGTAAAGGTAAGGGCTTTGAAGTATGGGATAGTCAACCTGACAATGACGGTCATGTTGCAAAATGCCTTGTTATGTGTTACGATTGCCCCGAACTAGTCAAGCGACACGAAGAATTAATGGAAGAACATGGGGCGACCTATGACTTTGACGATTATAAACCACACATCACGTTTTCATATGATGTAGCCGACATGAAGCACAAAGACTTACCGAAGTTTGATGGTAAGATTGAAATCGTTGAAGAATATGGTGAAGACCTGAACCTTGATTGGGCAAAGGATAATTCGGATATTTCTGAAAAGAAAGATAAATAGTTTTAAATCACTGTAAACGGTTGAAAATACACATTTTGGACAGGGGTTCGACTCCCCTCACCTCCACCAAGTAATAGGTTATAAATTGGGGGTGTAATGGCTTTCGACAGGATGAATAAGATAGACCCACAGTGCGGTTAAGCAATCACCCGTAATTGAAAGAAACTTAAAATAAATGCAGCTAATGACTCATTTTATGGTGACTACGCTATAGCAGCGTAAACCATGCGGGGGTAACGCCTTGTAATCCAATAGTTTTGAAAGGACAACTTCGGTTGTCCTTTCTTATTTCTAGCTTTATAAATATCAGTATATAAATTATAGGAAATAATATGACTGATAACAAAAATGCGCGGAATTGTGACGACGAAGAAGAAGTTAATGCATTTGAATACTTCGAACAACCTCTTACTTCAAAAGTACATCATTTTTACCTAAGTGGTGTAATATTAGAACCAACGGCATACGTTAAGATGGTCCATATCATCAATACCGCACCAGCACACGACACAATTTATATTCACTTAAACACACCCGGTGGGTACTTACACACAGGCGTCCAGATTGTTAATGCGATGAAAAGCTCGGAAGCCACAATTGTATGCAGCTTAGAAGGCGAAGCAAAATCTTTAGGTTCATTAATATTTCTTGCTGCTGACCAATTTATTGTTCACGATAATAGTCTTATGATGATTCACAACTTCAGTGGGGGAATTTACGGTAAGGGCAAGGAAGCAGAAATGGAAATGATAGCTTCAATAGAATGGTTTTCTGACATAGGCGCCAAGTACTATATTCCATTTTTAACCAAAAAGGAATTTGACGGAATTGTAAACGATAGCGACATTTGGTTACACGCACCAGAAATACGCACCCGTCTTGAAAAAATGGTTAAAGCCAAAGAAAAAGAATTAAAGAAATTGATGGGTTGATATTTTATCCCACTTATGATAATATTCCTTAATGGATAATACATTAGAACAATTAATAAACCAACATGTCCATCTTCAACCTAAAAGTCAAAAGGGCTACCAAGCGGTAAGATGTCACGTATGTAACGACCACACGCGCAAGGGGCTACGTGGCGCCTTCAAATTTGAAAATGGTATCACTGACTACAAATGTTGGAACTGTGGACACAAGTCTCGTTACGACCCCGAAGTCAATGAGTATTATTCTAAAAACATGATAACAACGCTTGATGCGTTTGGGATACCCGATGATGCCTATAAAGAACTCATTTTATCGTCACCAGCATGGCAAAATGGTGGTAATACGAAGAAGGATGAAACCCGTAAGAAGAATGTTTCGATTGAACCGAAACCGATTGCTGTCCCAGAACACTTCTACTACTTAAAAAATGCAACAGTAGACGACTATGTAGCAGACGCAGCGCGCGAGTATCTGGAAAGCCGTGGAATTGACCCCAATTCATATCCATTTATGTTATCACATAAAGCAGACAATCCCCGCTTGCATAAATGGTTGGGGCGTGTTATAATTCCAATATATAAGAATAATAATTTAATATATTACATCGGCCGGGCTTTGTACGACGCAACAAAGAAATACGAAACACCAGCTATCTCAAAAGAAAGAATCCTGTATGGGTTCGATAAATTATTTGACTATGAAGACAAATCGCCCCTATTTGTAATTGAAGGATGGTTTGATGCGCACGCAATCGATGGTGTTGCCATTATGGGTAATATTATAACTGATGCACAGGCGCGATGGCTTAATAAAAGCCCACGCGAAAAAATATACATACCAGACACACAAGGTGATGGTAGGCGAGCCGCCGAACAGGCACTGAACTTTGGTTGGAGTATTTCTACACCAGATTTGGGATGGAACGCCAAAGACATGGACGAAGCAGTTTTGAAATATGGCAAGATGTATGTTATTAAAAATATACTTGACCATAAATCGAGTGGCGAGGATGCACTGACATATTTAGGCAATTATTGTATATCCTAAATAAAATAATAATAATAAGAAGGTATTAAAATGCAAGATTTAAAATCACTCGTCGCCGCGCGCGATAAAAGCAACGCCGAATTCACACTAAAAATATTTAAACAAATTGGTGCCGCATTGGGATGTGTTACAGCATACTTAACAGACATTGACAATTATGTTGCACAGGGCATTATAACGTGGGAAGATGTGAGTATAATGGAAGGCATGCTTATTGTAATGGGAACGGTTAATTACAACGTAGGTGACACTATCGAACTTGGCGATGAAGAAATTATCATGACAGAAGAAAATGTTGATGAATTCCAACAGATAGTTCACATGACACTTCCTTTCGAATTAGCAGAAGAAGGCGACGAAGATAAGATATTGGAATATCTTTATAAAACAGCAGATACTAATTCACTAGATGATTTCTCAGAAATTGTTATGCCACCACCCGCAGTTCTTGACGAAGAGTTTGATTTATCGGAGCTGTCCGATGAACAAATCCAATCACTCAAACTTCAAACTATTAAAAGCAGGCAATAATAGTGAGCCTAGTACCTCGCCTTGGTGCAAACTATGAAGCACTCCCCGGAATACTTGACCAGTTTGCGGAAGAATTAAAACCCGCCAAGAAACAATTAGACAATGACGGCAAGTTGCTTGAAACTTGCCTTAGTAAAAATTCTGCGCAGATGCATTACTATGATGAACGCAGAGCGCGTCTACACACCCTCGTGAAATTTTTTAAGATTGAAAAGGACAGGGTACGTAGCGACCTTTACAGAAAATATAACGAAAACTATTCACGACAACTAACCGTCCAACTGTTATCAAAATACGTTGATGGCGAAGATGATTATATCTTCGTCCTCAAGTTGGCATTGGAAGTTGAAGAACTATATGAAGAATACGTTATTACCGTTGATGCGTTTAAGCAAAGACACTATGAGTTAAGCAATATGGCGAAACTTCGAATTGCAAATCTGGAGTTTTCTGAAATATAATGTCGAAAATTTGTAAAATAATATTAATAGACGAAGTTAATTGTGCATGTATAGGACTATCCCGCGACCACTACGCATACTTTTTTGAAAAGTATGGCATCCATACTGAAAATTATTTCTTTAGTCCAAAGTTCCAATTAGGTTCTTGGGATGGAAAGATAAGATATTTCCACAAGACAGGCAAAACCTTTATAACTTTATTGGATGAAATAGTTCCAATGATTGTTGACTTAGGTTACGAAATCACCCTTGAAGATAAAAGAAAGTCTTTACCAGTAACACCAGAGCTTATTACAGAAGATTTCTTTTCGGATGTGATTGCACCAGATGGTAAACCGTGGAAGGTTCGCGATTATCAAGTCGAAATGGTGAATTCCTTACTAAGCGCAAGTAACGGCATCGGCATCGCGGGTACGGGCGCAGGTAAAACTGGAATGTGTGCCGCATTGGCGTTATCTTATGAGCGCGCAGGTAACCTCCGTTCCATTATTATTGTTCCCGATACAACACTAACCGACCAAACCAGAGAAGCTTATGCAATGTTTGGCTTGGATGTCGGTGAATATTCTGGTGCTTCGAAAGATTTAAACCACCAACACGTGGTTTCTACATGGCAAACGCTGCAAAATAACCCACAGATTATCACTGAATTCCAAATGGTCATCGTAGATGAGTGTCAGGGCTTACGTGGGGCTGTATTAACGAAGTTATTGAATGATTACGGCAAGCATATCTCTTATCGGTTTGGCGTCACAGGCACGCTCCCAGAAGGCGAAAGTGATGCGATTGCGGTACGAATTGCTGTCGGTAGTGTGCAATACGAGATACCAGCCCACGTGTTGATTAAAGCGGGACACTTATCTACTTTAGATATTGATATTATCCAATTGGTCGTTGATTTAAAACGACAATACGAACATTTCAAAGAAGAAGTAAAATGTGACCCCGAACTAAGCAAAACAACATATGCTAAGTTTAAAAGTTCCTATTTCCCCGATTTCACGTCCGAAAAGAAATTCATACAGTCACAAGAGAAGCGGTTAGACTGGATTGCAAATGATTTATCTAATAAGTCTATGTTAACTGGCAACGTATTATGTTTAGTTAATGGTGTGGCGTTTGGTAGAAAGCTGGCAGCAAAAATCGATAACGCAGTATTTTTACATGGTAAAGACCATACTAAAGTACGAAAGGAAATCTATGAACAGTTCAAGGACAATGATAACCTAATTGTAATCGCTACTGTTAACATCGCAGGTACAGGTTTAGACATAACACGCATATTTAATTTGGTGCTGGTCGATATCGGTCAGTCGTTTATTCGCGTTATACAAGCAATCGGTAGGGGTTTACGCAAAGGTGGCGATAAAGACCATGTGTATGTTTCGGATATTTGTTCTGATTTAAAATACAGCAAGCGGCACAGCACAAAAAGAAAAAGGCTCTACAAGGAAGCCAAATATCCTTTTAAAGAAAGAAAGGTTGACTATTAAGTAATAATAGGCTATAATATTTAAATAACTAAAATAAAAATAATAATATGTTAATATTCGACGAAAGCAACAACGCAATAATGTTGGACAGTATACAAGGTCCAGTACTATCACAATACATGTATGTTCTTGATTTGAACATGATGGATTTCACACTCGCACCTCTTTTGGTTTTTGAAGAAGTCATATGTCCCACGATTACTTTGCAGATTCGTGGATTTCGATTCGATGTTCCCGCAAACTGGAATATCTTAATATCAGATGACGAAACTTATCAATTGGACGTAGTAGAAATATCGGAACTCGCTGGTAAAGAATTCAAAGCATTGGTTTACGGTATGAATATGGTAAATGTTGAATTGGAACCAATCCAAGTCATTGATTATAAAATAAATCATCAAAATGTAGGACCATCGTTAAACAAATACCAAATGCTGTGTCATCCAATCGACCCAACAGCATGGGTGAATGTCGCGCCCTCCGATGCGTATAATAAATACCTAAAAGATAAAGTTGTTGGTGACATCATATAAGGAGAACAAATGAATACAAATATTGAACGAAAAACAGAAATAACCCTTGACGAATATAAAGCATGGCTCACAGGTTTACTTCGTGGTAAAGGTAAAGCTCTTCCAAATTTAGCTGATTGGAATGCAATTAACGATATGGCAAATAAAATTGTGCCTATTATTGTGGAAGTCCAAAATCCTATGACACCATCGGTGTCAATCCCATTCACGCCCGTGACCAACAGCCCTGCTCCATGGCACAATGCCCAAGCACCCTGTGGTACAGCTGGTCAAGATGGTGATAATATAACTATCGCAGAGGGTACGACTAACATAGCAATATCAAACAGCATCGACGATTGTATATCAATAGGTTACACCGACTCCGAAGGTATCGCAGCAGACTGCGTCACAATAGGTAATATTACAGGCGGACCATATGGTGGATATGGCGCACCCGCGTCACTAAGTAACATAACCTGCACTTATACTGGCAATCCAGAACCAATATCAATCTTAGCAGATTTATCTGGTGTTCAATTAGCAGAGATGGCGAAACAGTTGGGGATTAAAGAATAATGGCTACTAGAAAAAGAACAAAAAAACAAACACTTGCAGAATTTCGCGCATGGCTTAGTGGCGTAGAAGAATTACAACCCGATAATTGGGCACCCAATGCCGACCAGTGGAAATTGATACGCGATAAGATTGATGGTATCACTGTACCGAAGGTAGTTCCAGTCGCCGCCACACCCTCGCCTGCGGCTGTTGCTAATAATGCACCATATGCTATGCAAGCAGCACATATTCCACCGCCACCGCCACCAGCGGGTGGTGTACCTACTGGTCCTGTTACCGCTCCAACCCCAGGAGCCGTTGCTGCTATGCCTCAACAAGCGCCCGTTAATATTTCGAAGGCGGCAACGCCCAACATGGATACGTCCGATGGCAATTACGACAGTAGCTTCTCTTAAAACGGAACTTACAGACAGGGAACTTTGGTATGATGGTGAATCTACTTTAAGCGAAGAAGGTATACGGCAATTAATATTATGCGGTGAATCTACTGTAGGTATGTGTGTGGCGGAAGAAACACCACATATTATCCAGTATAATAATCTTGTTAGCAAGGAAGAAGAACTACATATAAAGGAAGGGATAAAGCCACTTACGTATGATTGGATTATTCCTGACGAATATAAAGATATTGATGTAGATAATTATGTCATCCAAAAGTTATTGGATACTACAGAAGCCACTGAACACGCTGAATTTTCAGCACGTACTGGCAGAGTCCTTGATGAATTAGATTTATATAAAAAACTTGAATTAATGGACGTTTTACGGACTTTAATTTTTGTTATAAATACCCTTATAGAAAATAACGTGGTTTGGGGAGTTGGGCGTGGTAGTAGCGTTTCTTCTTACGTTTTATACTTAATGGGTGTACACGATGTAGACAGCTTTAAGTATGGACTAAATATAGAAGAGTTCCTAAGAACCGAATAATATATGTGGAGATTATAATGGGTAAAAAAGTACGTAGCGCACGCGGAGCGATTGTTGATTTTGACTTAATGCAAATTAAGAAACAAATTGCATCATCACCAGCACCACTTGAAGTGAAGGCTCGCCAAGATTTTATAGAAAATAGATTAAAGCGTAGAATAAAAAAAGCACAGAATGTCGTTGATGAAACCAACAAAGATGTAGCACCTGAATTACCAGAGCCTGCAGCCACTGTTGATGAATCGCACATCGAAGATGATACCAAGGAAGAAGTATCAGAAGCACTTGCTGCAGTTGAAGAAAGTGTTGAACCTGTCAAGGAAGAGAAAAAGGTAGTTAAAAAAACCACAAGAAAAACAACTAAACAAGTTGCTCGACCTAAAAAAACAACACAGGAATCAGAATGATATTAAAACCTCTAGGAATACGATTTACATTTAAGTTTATAGATAAAGTTGTCATCCGTTCAGACTTAGACAAACGCAGAACACAATTCGAAGAAACAACCGCAAGCGGTTTTACTATTTCCAATTACGACGAAGGCGCAAAGTTGCCACGTTGGGTAACGGTTATGGACTGTGGACCTGATATAACAGAATTCGATTCAGGTGATAAGGTACTAATCGAAGCCCTCAAATGGTCAGAATCTATCGATTTTGACAATGAAACTTTCTGGTATAGTGACGAAAGCGTCGTCATGGCGGTAGAAGACTAATCTTCTAAGAATGATAAATACTATTTCAAATGGAGATTTGTTATGGGATTTGTTTTCTTTCTGGCAACCAGTGCAGCGTTACTGGCAACTGTCGCGGGTTACTTTAGTATATATGGATTAGCGTCTATTTTTTCTGGTTGGTTCTGGGAAATTATCGCTATGGGTATTGCTATTGAATATGGTAAATTAGTTGCAGTATCGTACATATATCGGTATTCGTTCTTAGAATCACGGGGAAGCAAAGCATACGGATATTTTGGTATTATCATTATGATGCTGATAACCTCCGCAGGCATCTTTGGTTTCTTATCACAAGGCTATCAACAAGATACGCTTGGGCTTAAACAACAAGAACAGCAAATTGAACTACTTACGTCCGAACAAGAAGAATTGCTTGCGTTTAAGAATGAAAACATTTTACGTAAAAAGCAAATCGATGATGACATTGCTTCACTACCAAACAACTATATCACCGCGCGCCAACGATTACTGAAATCGTTTGGTCCTGAATTGAACATTATACGCGAAGACATTGCGTCGTACACTAAACAGATAAACAAAAAGACCCTAGCTATATCGAAGCTTAAACAAGAAAAGTTAATCACTGAAGTCCACATTGGACCAATTGTCTTTATTGCTGGTGCGTTTGGTACTACTAACGACGAAGCGGTGAAGTGGTTAATCTTTATGTTAATTTTTGTGTTCGACCCACTAGCAGTTTGGTTAACGCTTGGTACTAATAAGGTTCTTGTCTATAATGCGGGGGGTGTTAAGAAACATCATCATGACAACCACGATGATATTGTTGCAGCGAAGGTGCCCGCCAAAAAGGCAACCAAGAAGCATACAAATAAAAGTGAAAAATCAACATCACCACATAATCACCAAACGTACAACGCAGATAAAACACCCGCACACTCACTACGAAAAAAATAACCTTTTAAAGTAGTTGACAAAAACTGTATGTTGTAGTATTATTCTTTGATAAATTGGAGAATAATAATAATGATAAACAATTCCAAGCACCAATTATGGTGCGAGAAGTATCGCCCCACCTCGCTCGACGAATATGTATTCCATGACGAATCGCACAAGAGTGCATTCACGCAGATGGTTGCAGACCAAACAATCCCACATCTTTTACTATCAGGCGTTCAGGGTTCTGGAAAGACAACAATAGCACAAATATTAATCGACGCTATTGGCTTTGAATCTTCCGACGTTTTAATAATTAATGCATCAGACGAAAACTCCGTTGATGATATGCGCGATAAAATTAAAAGCTTTATCACCACTTTTGCAATGGGTAAGTTTAAACTCGTGTTACTAGAAGAAGCGGATTACTTATCACTGCCAGCACAGGCAGTGTTGCGTAAGTATATGGAAGACCCCATTAGCCCTGCACGATTTATATTGACATGTAACTATGACAATAAAATAATGCCTGCTATCAAGTCAAGAGCGCAACATTACAGGTTTAAAGCAGCCGATAAGAACGAAATAGCAGAATTTGGCGCCAAGATACTAATAAGTGAAGGTGTTGAATTCGACCTCGATAAGCTTGACAAATATGTTGCTGTTGGTTATCCAGACATTCGAAAAATTGTAAATCTATTACAACAAAATTCTATCGGAGGACAGCTTTTAAACCAAGCGGCCGTAGCAGAAGCAGGTGATTATAGGTTTGCGTTATTGGAGTTAATCGGCGAAGATAAATGGAACGATGCTCGTAAACTAGCATGCACCAATGTATCCGATGACGAATGGGATGGGGTTTACCGTTTCCTATATGAAAACTTAGATAAGTCTAAGAAATTTTCCAATAAAGAAAACTGGGATGCGGGTATTGTAACCATAGCAAACCACCTATATAAAAATTCAATCGTGTCTTCACCCGAAATAAATGCAGCCGCGATGTTCATTGAACTGTCACAGGTATAATCATGGCTAGACGAAAGAAACCAAAAAACGAAACCACAGAGCAAGCCGAATTGCGGTTGCTGCTGGAATCAATTGCAAACCACGCAAACCGTAGCGAAAAGACTGCATGGAAGCGCAAACTTAAAAACATGGAAGCGTTACTGGAACAACTGCACCCAATAGAAGAAAAAATTCTTACTATTATTGCTGAAGAAAAACAACCCATGTTGGATAAGATAGCAGACCTCCGTGGTGTTATGGTTAAAGAATGCGTACACCCTTACGAACACCTTATTAAAAAGGATGGGTTTGTGGAATGCAAATTCTGCGGAAAGAAAATGCGAGTGCCCGATGGTGACTAAAAAGAAAGAATACAAATTAGATTTATTTCCATTACTGGATGATATTAGT
>Ga0136651_10000673_pt1 | contig 18704 bp, 31 predicted proteins | sample Mar14236cmmetaG_FD_94867 | JGI IMG/M metagenome (GOLD analysis project Ga0136651, IMG submission 94867) | Marine hydrothermal vent microbial communities from Guaymas Basin, Gulf of California to study Microbial Dark Matter (Phase II) - Marker... ... | reverse complement strand
TTTACATTTAATGGGTTCTCTTTTCAAAATATAATCAATTACATTTCTCAAGCCAATTTCTATTTTCCATATATAATAAGCAATTGTTCTCATATTTTCACCTTCTCTCCCGAGCCTCCCGGTGAGTTTTCCCAAAACTGCTGGAAAACAGGAGCCACCGCAGATTTTTTCGCCATCAGATTCCACCTTTCCCCAGGCGGGCTGTTCGGGGATTTAATATATATATTTGTATGCAATTCTATAATACTTCCAATTCCCTGCTGTTAGTTTTTCTTTTCCAACTATCCATTTCTTTTTATTATCGCTTGTTTCAATCCACACTACAATCGTTTTTGGTGATTTATAGTTTCTTTTTCCAATTATACGAGCTTTGCATCTTTTCATAATAATGCTGTTCGGGGATTTTAATCCGCATAATTTTCACTTTCAATTCTTTTCTTTTCTTCCTCTTCAATCTTTTTTTGTATTTCTTTACTTTCGTAAAATCTGTTGATCGCTTCCGCCACTGTTTTGTTTTTCGACATTTTAAGTATGTTTGCCATTTTGTCTAACTTCTCTCCTGTTTTTCTATCCAATTGTAAAAGCAGTCTGTATATGAGCGTCATTCTACCCACCTTTTTATTTCTTGTTTTCGTTCCCGTTCCATAACTTTTTAACTCCGCCGAAAATCGACTTCGCCAATGTATAAATTACCCACAAAACTACTAAAGTGACCAATATGCTCCCCGCTGAATCTATCAAGTGCAGTCCTATCTCTCCGAATGCCTGTATAATGGCAATTGTCCCCTCTAACATATTTTACCACCCTTCTTTTTAAAAGTGAATCTCCCCAGTTGTTTATAACTGGTTCCTGGATTCGGTGAGTCGCTTCCCTCAAGAAGCCTCAACTTCTTGAGTTTGGAAGAATTAAAAATCTGTTTTCTTATACTTCCCCACCTATTGAATCCTTGAGAGAGAAGCCATATTTTCGGCATTCTCTTTCAAGTATCCGAAATAATTGTCTTTGCGTCATTTTTCATCACCTTCTTTCAAATATTTGAAAACCATATCAAACAATTTGTTATACACTCCTACTGAATTTTCTCCGTTGTATATCGCTATTGTTTTTTCTCCCTCTGCAACTCTCATTTCTATCTTATTTTTGTCAATAACCACGCAAAATTTCGCTATCATTTTCCCTCACCTATTTTTGGAACTATTACTATTTTTTTTTTGTTTCCCACTCTACACAAGAGCCTATACGCATCTTCGTGTTCTACCACATCATCTATTATATACACCTCAGAGCCCAAAGAAAAAGAAACATCCTCTGAGGCTATCCCAACCATTTTATTCTTTGTTTCCATATATATATATACTTTAAAGGTATATATTATTTTCGGATATTTATTATATATATTTAATTATATAGGTGCATTCACCAAATAAGCGTTAATAAGTGAATTCACCAAATAATAAACCGATTTTACATTTTTTACATTTTGTCTCAAATGTAAAATAAATATTTTTTGCAGATTAAATTATGTTCAAATCAGAAGACCTGGAAATTTTCAGAAAAGAATTGGGCGGAAAAAAGAAGCCGTTTTACTTTCCAATCACCACCATTCAGAAAGTATATCTAATAGGACAGGAATATGAGGAAAATGCTCCCAAATTTCTGTTTTATTGGCTGTATCTCACTGGACAGAGAATCACAGAAGCGCTCAGGACGAAAAAAAGCGATTTAGAAATAATCAACGAAAACGGAAAGAAAACAATCGTCGTAAATTCTATTACCTTGAAAAACAGAGTGAAGCCATTTAGAATTATTCCGATTCCCGTATATGGAGAAGAAGAAAAAATGGCTAAGTATGTCCTCAAAAACATATATTCTCTAAAGCCGAAAGAAAAATTGTTCGATTTCACCCGCATGACCGCCTGGAACTACCTTTCGCAGGTTACAATCAATATTCCGGCAATAATGCCGAAGGACAGAGAAATTATTAACCTTGATCTGAGAATTTATCCCCATTATCTCAGACATTGCAGAGCGACCCACATAGCGAAAAAGCCGAACTGCACGGTTTCCCACCTTATGCAGTTTTTCGGCTGGTCGAGAAGCAATGTCGCAAATACTTACATCTCGTTTAACTGGAGAGATTTGTCGAAACTTTTTGAAAAATAATTTTTATTATTTCTTTTTCATTTCTTTGATTATCAGTTCCTCCACTTTGTCCTTCATTGTGGTTTTGTGTTCTACGCAGTATACTTTAAACTTTTGCAAAAGTTCTTTGTCTATATTGATTCCAGACAGCCTTCCAGTCATAATTATATAAGTTTTAATTTATTTAAATAAATAATTATATTAATATTATGGAAATCGGAACGATGTTTTTGTTTTTAGGAGTTGGAATGAGTGTCGGCTGCTTGATAGGATTTCTTTTGGCTTACGCTTTAGAGTATAAAAAAATTAAGGATAAAAATGAAAAGTGAAACAATTTCAGAAGACGATCAAAAATATGAAAGTTTAGTGATGCTTATGTTTGGAATTTCTATTATTGTATTTCAAATTTTCTATGCACTTTATTTTCCAGAAGCTATCGCAAAATCTGGTGAAATTTTGAGAGTAATTGTTATGTTTATTTTAGGTTTTGTTCTTGTTATTTCTAGTATATATTTTTTAGAAAAAAGGAAGAATGAAAATGAGAAGTGAAACTCTTTTTTGGGCTCTTATTTTGGCAAGTAGTATTTGTTTTTTATTGGGCGTTTCAATAAAGAATTGGATAATTTCACTGGTGAGTATTATTGTATTATATATAAGCGTCATCTTATTAGTAGAACACACTCTTAAAAAAATTACAAATGAAAATAAACATTTAGAAAAGAATAATGAAAATGAGAAGTGAAACAATAAAAAGTGACAACACGAAAAAAATCAGAGAGTTCATAGTATATCTTGTAACAAAAGACACGCTTTTTGGAAAAAGAATTCCTTTTTTCTCTTTCTTCTTAGAAGATCGAGATAGCAAAATGTCTCGTTTTTTTCCCTTAATAAGTATAGAATTAAACGGAAAAGGCAAAGAAGGATTTGAAGATATAGAACTTAACGAACCCATAAAAGTTACTTTTGAGAGAATATCTAAAGAAGGTGAAGAAAATGAAAAGTGAATATATATTTTTAATGGTTATCTTTGGATATTTTGTTATGATTGATATAATTTTGCACTTAATTTATTTTCCAGAAAAATTTGTTGTATATCCTTATAATCATTTAATCGCATTTATTTATATTCTAACTTTGATTTTTACAGTTATTAATTTACATCTTTTATACAAAAACAAATATGAAGAATAATCTCTTTTTGTTTTGGCTTATTTCAATAATTTTGATGAGCCCCGTCTTTGCAGAACCGATTGAGTTTATTTTGCAGCCGAATAATCTCACTCTAAACATTTCAGAAACTAAAAACGCAGCTCTTCGAATTATCCACACCAACGAGACAAATTTAACCATTCCAATCAGTTTGTCTTATATTTCTGTTTTTCCTTTGAATTTCAGCAAAGACAATTTTAATCTGGCGATTTACGAAAATGTCGATATCAACATATCCGTTCCAAGCAATCACTTAAAGGCGGGAAACTACAGCAGCACAATTCTTATTCAGACGCCTGAAAAGATATATAGGATTTCTCTTCCAATAAAGTTGAGAGAAACTTCAAACTTTCTCATCGAGAGCGAGAAGAACTTCACTTGGAATCAAGGGGATAAAGGCGTGTTTTATTTGAATATTTCCAACGCTGGAAACACGGATTTAGATCTTCCTATAACGATTTCAAACTCTTCCAACGCATCTAAAATCTTCGAGACGACTTCTTCAATTCATCTTCCCATCGGAACTGCTGTTTCGCTTCCCGTGTTTTACGACATTCCTTTGAATTTTTCTTCCGGTCAATACGATTTTCGAATATTCGTATCAAATAAAAATTCCACGATACACGCTTTAATCAAAGATACAACGAATCCAAAAATAGAATTGGAAGTTCCAGAAAAGGTTTACGTAACCCAGAAGCTGAAATTCAATGCTTCTTGTGAAGATAATGAAAAAGTTTCAAAATTCTATTACAAAGTTGAAAATAAAACTTACAACTCAACACAACCTTTCTATTTCAACAAAACAAAAGAGTACAAAATAACCTTCATCTGCACAGACAACTTCAACAATTCAGTTAACAAAACTGCAACAATATCTGCAATTTCAATTCCGATTCAAAACCTCACAAAATCCTTCAACGTTCTTAAGAAAAAGAAGGGAGAGATAATAACTTTAAAACTATTTTCAACTCCGATAAAAGTCAGATTCAATGCGACTCTCGAAGAGTTCAACTACTCTGGAAAAGCGGACATCCTTCTGAAATCTGGAAAGCACTCTGCGTACTTGAATGAAAACTCGACGATTCGCTCTTCTGCGGAGGGAGATGTTATTCTGGAACTGTCGAATCTGAAAAATCTTGGAAATTATAATGGAAAATTGAAATTCAACTTCGAAAACTACGCAAATGAATCTCAAGTTGAAATTTTCTTTAACGGTTCAATTGGAGAATACACAGTTCGAGAACCTTTCAATTTGAGCATAAGAGGTTTTAATTTAAAATGCAGGGGCGTAGATACTGGAAGCGGAAGCAAAGTAATTTGCGACGGATTTGAGTATCCTTCCGACATAGACCCAGACGACTACGTGTTTTTCTTTACGAAATCTCAAATAGATATGGAAAGAAAACTGCACAGCCAGGAATTGGAAAATATAAAACACCAAAAAAACATTATCATATATGTTTTAATTATTATTTCTGTATTGTTATTCTTATGGGGAATCGCCAGACCATTTATATCTAAAATGATCAAGGAGGGAGGCGGTGGTTAGTATGAAAGTTGAGTCTCTTACGGATTTTTCGGAGGAAAATATTTGGTTTCAGAGCTTTGACAATCCAGACGACAGAGGATATCTCGAGAAAATAATTCCAATTCCGCACAAGCCCGGATATGTGGATATCGTGTTCCGAAAGCCCTCCGTTTTGAATGCGATATCCTTTCTAAGAAAAATGAACCTGAAAACGATTCCGAACTGTCCAGCAGAGTTCATAGAAATGATACCGGCAGGTTTGTGCGGAAACCAGAAGCCTGTATATCTCCTATTGAAAGGAACGAACAACAGCTCCAAACTTTTGGACTACATTCAGGAAGACCTGAGCGAAAAAATCAAAAGAATTAAAGAAGAAAACGAAGAATTAAAACTTAAAGAGCAGCTGACAAAAGGAATAGAAAAAATCAGAAAGCTCGAAACCGAAGACGAAATCAAAACGATAGGAAAGTTGCTGAAGAGAGAGCCGTCTCCGGACAAACTGAAAAGACCTTTCTTCAGGGGCGAGGAGGAAATATGAAAGTATTCGAAGATGTTGACCGGGTGAAAATTACTGCGGACGACACCGTAGATATAGAGGAGAAAATCAACTCCTTCAAGGATTTCGATTTAAGCCTGTCCAACTATCCAGAGTTTCTCAAAGACCTCTCCTCGACTTTAAGCGCTCTGAACGACTTGGTTAAAACCAGGTTGGCGAGCCTTTCGGAAAAGGACAAGGTTCTTGACAAAATTCTGAACTCGTCGGCATTCGAAAAGTACAAAAAGAGCATCGAAGACACGATTCTGTTTCGAATCTATCAGAAGCTGGAAGAAAAGACGACGGACCTTTTATACTTGGTCACTTATCTCTACTTTTCCGTGAAATTGTACACTCTGCAGTATGAAAAATCTGCGGACTTGTTTTTGAGAGTGAAGGACAGGGAATTGCAGTTGCTGAAGCTCAAGGACGACTTCCACCAGCAGAAGCAGGAGCTGGACGAGCTCAGGAGAAAACTGGAGGAATACAAAGAAGCGGAGAGCAGCGTCGAAGAGCTGAAAGAGAAATTAAAGTCCAAAGACATAGAAATATTGGAGCTGAGACGCAAAATCGACAGGCTTGAATGGGAAAAGGAAAACCTTCTTCAGAGAAGCGAAGATATGCTGATGGAATACAAACCGATGGGAGAAAAAAGCAGAGAGCCTCCCTACGAATATAAAAGAGAAACTTTCGCCGAACAAACAGAGGGCGAAAGTGCGGAAGAAAAGCGGGACAAAGAAGACGAGCCTCCTCAGTCGTGGGACGGATTTATGTAAATATGGTAGCGTCAAAATATTTGCGTGGATTATTATGGGAGTGATAAGTTCTTATTGGCTGAGTTACGGAATTCCGCAGAACGTCGTGCTGAAGCTTCCGGGATACACTCTGCCGAAAGACATAGAGCTGAAGGTATTCAAATCAGGCTATCACGCCCATTACGAAGACCTGAAGTTCAGAGAAAAGCTGAAAAGCTTTATCAGGCATCTGCTGAGAGAAAACGAAATTCAAAAGAGAGGCTTGTATTACTTATATATAAGAACCAAATTCAAGAGAGGAGGAATGTTTCCCATATTCGTAGGAAAGGTGTGAATATGATGGTGGAGACCTACCTTTGGCTGTTGATGTTCGTCGTGATGGTCGTTTCGGGATTTTTGGGGTATCAATTGACGAGAAGACCGATTGGAATTCTGCTGTTTCAAATCTTCGCATTTTTGATTATTTTGATATTTCTTTTGAGCATAGTTGAATTCTTTTCGGCGCTGTGAGTATGGAGCACTTTTACAAGCTGGTTTACGGGGCGATCGGATTTATATTTTTAGTTCTGTTCGTGGTCTACGAGTTCTACATCAAAATTTCCATAGAGCAAATATTTCTCACCGTGATTCTTTTGACAATCCTGTTCGGATTTTTTATTTATATGCTGACAAGAAACGTGAAGTTCAGGGGCGATTCAGCGGTTTCGCCGGAGAACGACCTCGCAGTAATCGCCGACAAATATGCGAGGGCGTTCTACAATATGAAAACCAAAACAATACTGTCTCAGGATTATCTGGCGATAAGCAAAAGATTTTTCGGATACTACTGCTTCGCCTTTCTGTACAAAAAAGCCGAGACCGCAGAACATCTGGAAAATGCGGTGGTGATTGTCGTTCAGTTCGATTCAAACCAGAGACCGAGCATCGCCTACGTTCGGGACGACATTCCTCTGGCGTATTTTATGAAGCACAAGGAAGTTTCTCAGGACAGGTTTGAAAACGTCTGGAAATTGTATTCTCCGTATTATCGAGGAGCGCCGACAGACAAAATTAAACCAGAAGACGAATTGATAACGAGGTTGAGAACTCCTGTCAAAAAATACAAAATAAAACATATAAAAAATAAAGAACCTGATATTATGAAAGAAGTCTCTTCGGAATCAGAAGAAACTTCCGAAGAAAGAGAAATCGAAGAATCTGAAAAATGAAAAAAATAGTCTGCTGGTGTTGCGGAAGAACGCCAAAAGAAGCGAAGAAAATCATCAAAGTTTCTATTGGAGGAAAAAGAGTCAGGCTCTGCAAAGAGTGCCGCTGGTATCTCGGAGAATATCTTAATCCTCTCTCCACTTTGAATTATCTGAAGAAGAGGGGATATAAAAACCTGAATTTGAAGAACTACGGAATATGGAAGGACAAGTTTCCGGAGCTGAACTCAAATCCGAAGGCGGCGAACTCGATGCTGTATCTGCCCGGAAGCGAAGAGCATACCAAAAAAATAGAAGACCTCAAGAACGAAAACAAAAAATCCGAACCGCTTAAAGTGAATTAACCTATTATTTAAAAAAATATGTTATTATGGAAAAACTGAAAAAAGAGCACTTGAATATCAGGAAGAAAATTCTTCAGTTCAAAGAATTCAGCGTATACGACGTGGCGACAAAATTTGCGGAAAAAAATCAAGAGGGGGAATTTTACAGAATTTATCGGAATGTTGAGAGAGTTGTTAGAGACTTGATTAACGAGGGAAAAGTCAAGTTTCTGAGATACGAATCCTCCAGATCTCCGTCGAAGATGAAAAGGATTTATAAAAACTTAGCGTAGCTTGTTCTCAACGATTTTTATTTTTGACTTCTTTGAAAGACCGAATTTTTTCATAAACTTCCTGACAACTTCTTTTTTGTTTTTTCCTATCAATGTTCCAAGATACCGCCTGTTCAAGAATTGGTCGTAAATATAGCAGCTGTAGAATCTGTTCTTCGCCATAATATAATATTTTTAATTTATTTATAGTATGGGATTTAAAGCAATTTTATTGAGAATTTTTGGATTTATTTTCAAACCGGTATATTGGGCGTTGATGTTTTTGTTCAACATAATTAAATCTCCTTATCGGCTGGGAGCTCTTATCGTTGGACTCTCGATTCTGTTCGGAACTTATTCTTCGCTTCAGGAGAGAAACTTGTCTCCGTTGGTGTATTATGTCGGGTCGATGACTTTGAATACTGGAGACACCATTTCGAAAAATCTTCAAAACTTGGAGACACAAAATCTTTCTTTATGGGGCAAAATAAAAACCTGGATTAATATTCTTGCGGCAATTTATATGTTTTTTATTTTGATTTATGTTTTCGCCTGGATAATTATCCAAACTTCTGGAGGAGCGACTCCCAACGTCACAGTGTATTCCATCGCTTTGGTTATTGTGCTGCTTTTAAGCAATATGTTCTCAGTTCTCACGACCGGACACTTGTCGAGTTATTTCGGTCTCGGGGGGTTTATAGACCTGTTTAAATACGTTTTGGCTCACAAGGCGAGTCTGCAGGGAATAATCAACTCAACTGCATACGGAGCTCCAAAAACTCCGCCCAATTTAACCAATTTCACCAACTCGACAATATGAACAAAATATTCCACCTGGCAATTATTCCAGACGGAAACCGTAGGTATTCTGCGAAGCACAACATTCCTCTGGAGAAAGTTTACGAAACGTCCATAGACAAACTCCTGCAGATTGCGGAGTGGTGCAGAAAAGAAAACATAAAAATTTTGACCGTGTACGGATTTTCTCTCGAGAACTGGAGAAGGTCCATATCGGAAAGAAAACTGCTGTTCGGAATTTTCAAAAAAAAGTCGGAGAAGTTCTTAAACAAGAAGCAGAAGAAGGAAATCAAAATAAAATTCATCGGTCAGATATACAGGTTTCCAAAATCTTTGAGGTATCTGCTTCAAAGGGTCGAAAAGGAAACCGAAAAATGCGGAGATTTTGAACTGAACGTGCTGCTCAACTACACGGGAAAAAAAGAAATTTTGTCTGCCGTGAACAGAATACTGAAAGAGAAAAAAACGAAGATAAGCGAAGAGGAGTTCAAAAATTACTTGTGGCTGAAAAAAGAGCCCGATTTGATAATTAGAACTTCTGGAGAGATGAGGCTGAGCGGATTTCTTCCATTCCAGAGCGTGAATTCGAGACTGCACTTCGAGAAAAAATTGTTTCCGGAATTTGAAAAAGAAGATTTTTTAAGGATTGTCCGCAATTTGCAGCGAAAACCGGAAACTCAAAACTAAAAGGCGAAAGAGGCAGAGATGGAGTTTACGCCTTCAATTGCCGGTTCTTGAAGACGAGTTCCGGTTTTCGATTCTGCAATAATAGTATATTCTAATATTTTTATATATTTATATATTATGAGTAGAGAAAAACCTCTGGATTTGGATATAAAATTAAAACCTGTTTTAAAGTATAAATGGGGAAATGAAGAAGGATTTAGAAATTTCAAAAAAGGCTATGAAAAAGGATTTAACGAAGCACAAGAAATTATTATAAAAGAAATTAAACAACGAATTAAATCAGCAGTTCAAAGAATGATTCAAGAAATTAGAGAAAAAACTTATGATAGACAGTTAGGAAAATCAGTTAGTGATGTTGTTCCTGTTATTTATCCGGTTATTGACTTGGAAGATGTTTTATCTATAATTAAAAAATATTTTCCCGATGAGGTGAAAGAAAATGAGTGAAGAAAGAATTAACTGGAATAAAATAGAAAAAGATATACAAGACATCAGGAAAGACCCAAATGCAATGAAAGCCCTGAAAGAATTTATAAAGTATCACACTTCACAAGATAAAATGAGTGTAAAAACTTATAGAAAAAAGTATATAAGAGTTAGAAGTCATTATAGGAATGTCGGAAAAAAGAAAGTGAAAGTAAAAGCATATCTTCGGATAAAAAAGGCAAAAAACAAATAATTCAATATTTAATTTTCATTTTCTTTATTTGAAATTCGTTTCTGTCATAAATAAAAAAAGAGAATATAAAATAATGAAAAAATTTACTTGTGAATTCTGCGGAAGAGAATTCAAAAACAAATTGGCTTTGTGGGGTCATTATCCTCACTGCAAAGAGAGACTTCTCGACAAAAAGAAGAAAATGAGCTTAAGCGAACGGAAGGAAATCGAGGAGGAGCTTTCTATTCGAGAGCTCGTCTTTGAAATCAACAAACGGCTCGCAGAAATCTCCGGCTTGCTGAGAAAAATAAAAGAAAATCAAGAAATCTCCTCCGCAGACAGAAGAAGCGAAGGCGGGGCGGATTAAAACCTCACTGAACTTTCGAATAACGCTCCTGCAGCAATTTTAGAGTTTTCATATACTCTTTTTTTGCGAGGGAAATTCTTTTCGGTCCGGCTTTTTTGGAACCAACTATGCTGTTCGTCAAATACACCAGAACTTTGTTCAATTTCAGAAGCTCTTTCCTGCTTTTTGCCGAGCGTATGTCTGCCCTCAGCAGTATGTGAATCCTCTTAATGTTTTTGTAAGACAACATAATTAATTGTTTTTTTAAATTATTTAATACTCCGTCTTGTGCCTCGACAACGGGGACAGCGGTTTGAAGACGACGTAAGGGTCTTCTCTTTCGTCAGAGTCAATAAGACACCACCAGAATCTTTTCATTTCGCTCAATAAATCCGAGACGTTTTTATTCATTACCGCACCGTAATCGTATTCGCTCGGGACTTTGTTTTTGAAAATATCAACCGCTTCCTTTAAAGTTAAGTTTCCTGGAAATAAGACATATCGGCACTGATTGAATATCGCAGAGTCGATGTGGGTGTGCCTCTGAGTCGAGAACAGCATATAAACTTTCCAGGCTCTGCTCTTTCTCAAATTCTCAACGATTTCCGTCTTTGAAATTGAGTTGTCCAATTTTCTTGGACAGAAGTCTTCCAATTCGTCGATTACGATCAGCATTTTTTTGTTCGGGGAGATTTTTTTGTCTCTCTTCGCTTCAATTAATCTTTTCAAAATTATTCCGACGTAGAACTTCGAGTATTTTTTCTGCATTTCGTATCCGACCAAATTCAGAATTGGAATTTTGTCTTCCATTATGTCCTTTGCGAAATCTGGAGAGGGGTATTTTTCTCCAATAACTCCGGACTTCTCGATGAACTCAAGGTTTCTAAACAGCGACCTTTTGGTTGCGGTCTGGACTGGGTACTTTTCAATCTCCTTTTTTAGACCTTTCAGCGAGGGGTTTTCTTTCTTTCTCTCCCTGTTAAAGCAGTTTTCCAGCGTTGCATATTTGGCGTCTGACAGTTTGTTCAAGTCCAGAAGCGTCAGGAACTCTTCGAAGGAGATGTCGCTCAAATGAATCTGGCAGAAATTCAGACGCCTTTTCGAATCTTTGTACAGGAAGTAGGGATGGTATTCGACGACGGGAAAACCTTCGGGCTCTTCGTTTTTTCCGAGATACTTTACAAAATCTTTTTGAACTGGGTGCTTTGAAGAACCGTATTCTCCCTTCACGTCCGTCAAAATAGCCACGCTTCCTCCAGATTTGTAAAATCTATTCCAAATTGCTCTCGTCAGAAAGGTCTTCCCGCTTCCAGTTCTTCCTATAACCAGCATTCTGAAAGAATTTTTTATCGGAACTTTTACGATGGATTTAAACTCGTCAACTCCCAATAAAAGTTTGTAAGAAAAATATTCCGCCTCCGGCTTTATGAAATACTTGTTGGAATAGGGCAGAATGAGGTTGTTGCTTTCCGTCAGTTTTTTGATTACATTCGGCACTTTCGGTGCTCGAATTCGTTCCATATATAAATTAAAAATGTAAATTAAATTATAATGACGTCTGAAATGCCTATTAAGATTGGAGGAAAATCTTTTATCGCTAAAATAGGAGGCTACACGGGAAAAACCGAAAGCGACAATCCTGTTGACGACATCTACAACGGCTATATGGTTTGGCTGAATCTGGTTCAAAGCAAAAAGATTCCGGGAATAGGGAAAGTAATAACGGTTAAAATAGGAAGCAAAAAATTCAGAGGAAGAATAATCGGAGGTCCAACAGCGGGAAGATACGGAAGATATAGAAGAAGGTTGAAGAAAATCTTATTGGAAACCAGAATCGGAAGCAAACTGGATAAAAACTCAATTCGAAGACTGCACGAAATCGCCGTGAAGAAGGCGGGTATTTGAATCAACAGGTAATAAAAATGTTTTGATAAATTTTTTGCTGTTAAAAACTATTAATTACTAATAATTACTACTAATTTACTTTTAACCATAAGGATGTTTTTTCATCCAGTTTTTAGCGAATTTGAGAGCTTGAGATTTTGTTTTAAATTCAGTAGTATCTCCTAAACCGTATCGAGTAGTTGTTGGCGTTCTTACAGTCCATACTTTTCCACTTAAACTAACTTCTGGTGGATAAATACATACAATTTCTAACCTTTTCGAGTTCGCCCACATATCTGTTGTTTGACCTCTAGCTTTAATTTTTCTCCAATTCTTAATTTTTACCATAATTTATACTCACTTTTAAATTATTTATAAAAAATCAAAAAAACTAAAAAATCAAAAAATCAGATTTAGGTTACATCGATTGACATATCGTAGAGTGCGATTATCTGGGATGTTGAACTTGAATCGTCTACTGCTCCGACTTTCACGCTTAAACCGTCAGTTGTTTTGTATTGAGTTCTTACAGCGAAATCGATTTGCGGATCTGCTGATGCTGAAGAAACTCCGTCAAGCAATTCCATTTGGACTCTTAAGTCCATTCCTTCTCCGCCGTCTCTAATTATTGTGTTTTGAGGAATGAAGTACACATATTCGTAGTCAGAATATGCTTTTCTTTCGTCTTCGTTTAATTGAGCCGATGCTTCGCTTAAAGCTTTGCCGTTAAGCAAAACTGTTGGCTCGTCCCAGACAGAGGTTGGAGCTTCAATTAAAACCCATATTCCCCTGTCGTTGTAATCTGTGTCTGTTTCAACTGCTCTACAAGTGAATGTCATATCAATTCCGTCAGCTTCTGAGTACTTCGTTGTGTTGCTTGTCGTGGACATCCAAACGACGCCATCGGTTTCGTAATCCGTGTTTGAAGAATCTGCATTGTCATACATCAATCCTTCGTTTACATTGTCATAAGCTCTGCACTCCAAAGTTGCGTGCTGCTCTATTTGCAAATTTACGGTCATAGTTGATTTTGTAGGTCTTACCACCAAGTTTCCGTCGACAACTTTTATGTCTCCACCGCTTCCAGAAGCCGCTTTGATGTAGCTTTTGTCTCCGGAAGCTCCGTCTGTTCCAACTGCTTTAAACACGACTTCCTCTCCGCAGTTGATGGTTATTCCAGAAGGGTTGGTCGTGTCGGTTATTGTGTAAGTTAAAGCTCCGTCAACGAACCCGTAAAGAGTTACATCGTAGTTTTCGCTTCCGCTTGTGTTAAGAGGGTTGTAGACATTAACTTTTAATGTCGTAGTCGCTGTTTCCTTGCAAATGTCTTCGCTTGGTTGCTGGTCTGAAGGGGTTGTCGGTCCAGGCAATTGAGGTTGAACGCTTGCTGGGAGTTTAATAAATCCCATCGCCATCAATCCCACTACCATCAGCACTCCGATTCCAACTATCGCTAACCAATTTGTTTTAGATTTTCTTGCCATCGTAATATAACTCCGCTTTTTGCAATATATAAGCCATATAAAATTTAATTATTAAAGTATAATGTTTTATTTATTTTAGTATAAAAAAATATAATTATGGCGAGTTTTCTCGAAGAGTCCAAAAAATATCTCACTTCGAAAATGAGGTTTCTGCTGTTCTTGTGGACCGTGAGAAAGCAGAGTTTTTCAATTCGTGAAATCCTTCGGGATTTCAACGGAAACGTCCACGACTCTTCTTTGGTCAGCTTCATCAAAAACGAGTTGATTCCAAGAGGAATCGTAGAGAAAAAAATCGAAAAATCGCAATACATAAATAAATACTTCGTGTTCTATGAAGTGAACGAAGAGCTGTTGAGCAGGTTCATTATTTCCAATATTCTAAGCAATATTTTGTGGGACATAATAACGGATTACTCTCTCGAGAAGGGAAAGGTAATTGGAAAATTCACTTTCCCGGACCCTCCAGAACCTGTCTAAATTATAATTATAAAAACGACGGACCCAAGCCGATTACGGAGTACACCTCTCGGTATACAAATCTGGCTTGGACTTACCCGTCATAAAATATATTTATATGTTTTAATAATTAAATCAACGCAGAAACTATGTGAGTGTCGAACCAAGTTGCGCAGAAATTGTTGGTGAAGTGGTCCATAATTGGAAGAAATGCGCTCCTGAACAAGTAGATAAAAATGCATTCTCTAATTCCAAACACGAATACCGATATCGAAGCCATCATATTGGCAGTTCCGTAAACGAGGGAGTGGAAGCTCATAAAAATAAAAGCGCTGATCAAAACCGAAGCGAAGAGAGTTATAATCGCTTCTCTTGTCCTCATATAAATTAGAGCATACACAGTTGGAAATATAAATCCAAAAAAGAACAAAGTTTCCATAACTCCCACTAATCCAACCAGAAATGAAGAATACCAGACGCTTTGAGTGAAGGGCATTATCTGAAAAGTAGGAGCAGTAACCAAGAGTTTGCCAGTTGAACTAATAGAGAAGAAAACTGTTCCGCAGATTAAGAAAACTATTATCAAATATTGGAGAGTCGACATATTTCTTAAGATTTGAAAAGGTCTTTTTTTCTTCGGCTCTTCCGAAACCGTGTCAATTAAATCTCCGCCTCTAAAGACATTGCGAAAGCTGAGATCAAATAAACTGGCTATAAACCACAGAGTCATCATCGAGAAGTAAATCAATCCGTATTTGAAATTCGTTGGGTCGTTGACTATGACCCACACCAGAAAAGAAGTTACGATTAAATAAAAGAGAATCGAAACGATTTTCTCAGGCGTGATGTCGTCAGAGCCGAGATTCCACTTGGACATAATATTATCTCTTTTTAAGATATTTATTGGAATTTCTCGAGTTAAAGTAAAACATAATGATCAGCAAGAATAAAACGAACAGAACGTGCCACCACTTTACGCTTATCCCGCTTCTCGGAAGATAAAACACTTCTCCGTTCAAAAGAGTTATCAAATAATCTGAAGAAAGCAGGGACCTTTTTTCGACTCTCACAATTATCGGGAATTCCAGCGTATAGCCAGAACCAATGAATTTCAGATTGACTTGATATTCCTTTTCCGTCTCTGCACTTTCAGGAATTTTGATGTTGAAATACACCCACTTTTCGCATTTTCCGAGAATGTCGAAGTCGAGAATTTTGCTCCAAGTTATCTCGTCGGTGGAAATTGCGGTCCAGTTTCCGCTTTCATCGTTTGACTCAACTTCTATGTGAATGTGAATTTCGTCATCGAGAGGATTTTTCACTCTAACAGCACATCCTCTTTCAAGATTCCAGCACTTCACTTCGCTGTCTGGATAACCTGTCAAAACTAAATAGTCCGCACTCAGTTCGAAGCTCACGTTTGCACAGTCTATTTTGCAGTTCTCTGGAGTTTCACCTCTTTCGCATATTCCGTTTCCGCAGATGGATGTCGAACCTCCCGCTCCTCCGGGATGAGGTCCTTCATACAGATAACTGAAATTGACTTCGACTTGATACTCTCCTTTGGACAGAGAACTGGTTGAGTGGTTGGTTCCTATCTCCAAATATTTAGACGAAGTCGAGAAAGACAAGTTTTTGTTAGACCCGTTAATTGAGTAGCTCAAACTTTCCAAATCGGATAAATCTTCAATAATGAACGGCATAGAAAAGTTAATCTCATAGTTTCTGCTCGAATTGTCTTTCACGTCAATCCACATTATATAATAGACTTCTCTGATATCTTCTGTTCCTGTTACTTTCTTGCAGTAGCCGTAGCCGGAGTAGTCACCTTTGCTGTAATCTACCGGGCAGGAAATGTCTGCGGGAGATTTTTGAACTACCGTGTTTCCCGTTAAGTTCACCCACAAAATCGTGTGCTGTTGAGTTATGTTTACAGTTTTGTTGTAAGCGGAATTGTTCGAATAAAGAGTTTCGTTGTAGTAGTCGGTCAAATCTATCTGAAAGTTCGTGATGTTTCCGCTCGAAGTTATGTTCACCGAAAAGTTGTAAAGTTGGTTTTCGTTTACATTTACGATTGAATCAGTCATTAAAACTGGCAGACCGTAAGATATATTATATAAATCGATAATTCTCTCAGAGGTAGAGTTAGAATTTCCAGCGGTGTCGTTTATGTATGCTTTTATGGTGTATTTTCCAGGCGAAAGCCCTGTTTTGTTTTCCCAGTAAATATTTCCATTTGAATTGTCAAAAGTTTCGTTAGTTCCGTTCCATTCGAGAATTACAGAATCTTTGTTGTCGTCGCTCGCAGTTATATTGATAAATATCCAATCTTGAAGGTAATACCCCTGAGAAGTCGTAGACGGATTGTAAGATATAGACGGAAAAATTGTATCCACGGTAACTTCCCTCACTTCACTCTGTCCAGAATTTCCCACCGTATCATTCGCCCACCCATAATAAGTATAAGTCCCCTCTTCCAAATCTGTCAGGTTGTTGTAAAATCTCCATTGGGTTGAGTTGTATTTCTGGAATTCTGAGAGGTAGTGCATTTTTATTTCGTCTCCTGTTAATGCTCGGTTGTAGATTCTTACCTCGTCTATTTTGCCTTTATAAAGGCATGCGGGCTCAAAAGTATAACAAGTTCCAATATATAGTTTAGCATCCGGGATATTGCTTGATGTTATTGTTCCTGTCTGAACGAGGTTTCCGTCAAAATACATTCTTGAATCTGCCCCGTTGATAATTCCAACTACGTGATGCCACTGGTCGTCATCTATGTTGGCGTTATATACCAGATTTCCACTCGTTCCATAGAGTTTTAGGTATCCAGATAAGGTATAAAACACATACTGAACGCTACTACCATTTCTTTTGGAAACTATATGACCGTCTATTCCAGAAGAAACATTTACCCACGCTTCTATGGTAATCGGGTCGGTAATATCTATACTTGAATCATTCCCGCAATCAACATAATCATCAACCCCGTCAAAATTCAAAGCCTTGCCGAATTTTCCCGTTGTCCATGTTGCTCCGTGAATTGTTCCGTCATTCCCTTGTTTTGAAATATCCACGGCATAAGTGGAATTTTCTCCTATTGCTGAATTGTTGTTGAAGTTCAATGCAAGAACTAAAGAATCATCGTAATATCTTGTTCTTGTTGATAGATATCTCTGTTTGACTTCTTCTGCTGACAAGGATTTGTTGTAAATTCTTACTTCGTCTATTGTTCCGTTGAATGGGTCTCCTGCATTACCTGTATCTCCGATTTTTAGATTATAATCTGATGAAACTATTGAGCCAGAAGCGTCCTTACTACCAACTAACACACCATTCTTATAAACTTTCATTACACTACCATTATACGTGCATACTATATAACTCCATCGTTTATCAGGAATTTGTGTCCCCCCAACTGAGTTCCAACCAGAACCTACGATATTTAGAGAAAAACCAATATAGTTAGTAGGGCTTCGTCTTACATTATAACTGAATTCCTCGTTCCCCAAAATATTTGAACTGCTCCCTTTATGAATGAGTGTTTGATAATCTCCTGTGTATTCAGGATATACCCACAACTCAATTGTAATTTTATCAGTAATATCCAAACTCTCATCATCGGAAACTGAAACATAATCATTACTTCCATCAAATTTAAGCCCTAACTGTTTTTTCCCTTTTACATAAGTCGGACAATAACTCCCTGAGCAGGTTCCATTATTCCCCGTCCCAGAATAATCATAGAAATGGGTATTGTCCTCTCCATACTCCGAATTGTTGTCAAACCTCCAGTAGCCGACTAAATAATCATCAGGTTCCGTATAATCCCAATCAAAATCAAAGGTGTCTAAATTGGATTCGTCTATTGTGATATTTACTTCTGTCCAGTTTCTTGGAACTGTTGTTCCGTTTGGTTCTGTTGGTGACTGGAAAGTTAAAGAAGGAGAGGAAGTGTCATTATTCAACTCGAAAGTGTGGGACGAAAACGAACCTGTGTAATTATAGTATACAAAATTGTCTATTGGAGTTAAAGTTGTAATTAATTCTTCGTCTATTAGCAGGGATTTATCGTAAGTAAAATTACCTATTTTGTAGTAAACCCAGTCCGTGGTGGAGGGGCAGGAAATTTCCCATCTGATTTTAGAAGGAGTCAACTGCAAAAGAGTGATATTACAAGTTCCCTCCTCTGTGGTTGTGTTGAAGACGTATTTTCCCTCTATGTTCAACTCTTGGGCATTTACACTCAATAAGCCTGTCAAATCATAATCTTCATTGAAACTATACCAAACATCATTTGTAATAAAAATGGTGTCCGAATCTATAGTGCCAGCAAATGCGGGAGAGATGCTAAATGCTAAAAAAAAAATTAAAAAAGTTAAAATGGTGTTTTTTTTTACCATATTAACCCAACTGAACCCAAT
>Ga0136651_10000672_pt1 | contig 18726 bp, 16 predicted proteins | sample Mar14236cmmetaG_FD_94867 | JGI IMG/M metagenome (GOLD analysis project Ga0136651, IMG submission 94867) | Marine hydrothermal vent microbial communities from Guaymas Basin, Gulf of California to study Microbial Dark Matter (Phase II) - Marker... ... | reverse complement strand
CTGTATTCTGTCAGGTAACGACGTACCGTCTCACGGTTTATCCCTGATTCCCGGGATATTCTACGTTCTGAATAACCGTCCCGGTACCTGAGTAGGATAATTTTTTGCTTTGTACTCATTCTTGTCATTTTTTAGTCTTCCCTCATTTGTGAAAAATGAGTGAAGATAAGCATTGATAAGTGGTATGGTTTTCAACCGTTATATACAGGGGGTAGGTCCACTTTGTTCCTTCGGCTCTAAGTCATTACTTCCTGAAGCTCGATTATTCATCTCCATCTTTCATCTCTCTGTAAATCTCCACAGCACGTTCCGCCAGTACCCTTGTTGCATTGACAACCGGCAGATTGACACGATCAGGATTATAGGCCAGTGGTATTTCTGTGCAACCTAGTACAATCACTTCCGCTCCCAGGTCTGCAAGGTGCTGGCCTGCCATGGCCAGCAGGTCCTCGTTTAGCTGAGGATCAGTCTTTGATTTTATGCCGTAGACAGCCTTCATAACCAGGTTGATCTCTATGGAGTCGACCGGGGTAAGCACCTCAAAACCATTGGCTTCCAGTTCTTTATTATACAGCCCCGATTCTATGGTCCCGGTTGTTGCCAGCAAGCCGACTTTCTTAATACCAGGATAATTGCCGGCTACTTCATTTGCTGTTTCCCTTATCATGTGAATAATGGGAATATTAACGGCTGCCTGCATATAGTCATAAAAATAGTGAACTGTATTGCAGGGGATTGCTATAAATGATGCCCCGGCTGACTCCAGCTTCCTAACACTGAACCTCAGATAGGGTTTTATCAGGTTACCACCATCGGCTATCGATTCCATCCTGTCAGGAACTACGGGATTACTGAAAATCAGGGTGGGAATGTGCTCCTGATCCTTCTCGGCAGATGTAACTTCCAGGATCTGCCTGTACAGGTCAGCCGTTGCTTCCGGTCCCATTCCTCCGAAGATACCGAGAATAACCTCATTGCCCGGAGGAACTTTTCCTTCTTGAGTGTTACATCCGTATATTATAATAACCAGTGCTGCCAGATATATAATTTGTTTCATGCTTAAACAGATTTTGTTTATAGTTTTAAAGTAGTTTAGGGATTAGTGGATTGTTGAGTAATTGAATTGTTAAATAGGGTTGTTGAATCGCTCAACCGTTTAATCGTTGACCTCGTCCCGTTAACGGGGGACTCGGTTCAAAGGAGGATCCGTTCCAGCCAGAGATTCCGGACTCTTGAGTTAGTGACTTTCATCCCGATGACTTTCTTCCCTTTACGTACTATGTCTATCTTATTAATAAACCCGCTGTCTGAGATAAAAACATCTTCCTTCAGGTTCTCGAGTTCAAATTCCCCGTGCCTGGTCTGGTAGCCGTAGAGTCTCCCGTCTCTTATGTAGAATCTGTACTGTGTTTCAAGTTCCGGCGACCAGTATTTACCTGCTATTCCCTCGAGATACTTATCTGTGATAAGGAATTTAACTGTTTTTGTTCCTTTCCTGGACTGTCCTCCGCTATGGATTATTATGGATGCCGGCGATGTATCGATCATACTTATCTTAATATCTCTCTCATTATTGAACAGAACAGTATCACTAGCTGTATAAATTTCTGTTTTCCTGCCTCCAGTATACTGGCAGTAAAGCGTGTCGTTTTCAAATAAAATTTCAAATAGTCTGGTGTCAAGATCTTCTATTTCGTATGCGCCGAAAAATTTATCAAGTGAAGCCGGGTCCACAGACATGACTTCATATTTAACGGCAGGTTTTTCTTCTTTCTCTTTTTCCAGGAGTATATCGGATATACTGTTTATTTTTCCTGTTACATCTGATGAAGAGAAATTTGAAAGTACCACAATTTCAGTCTGGTGCTCAGGGAAAGTACAGGCATATGACCTGAAACCACCTATGGATCCACTATGGGAGATACGTTTCTCATCTTTATAATCATTTATTATCACACCAAAGGCATAATCATTTGGTTTACCGTTATTAAAGGGATCCAGGGTCAGCATCATTGAAAAGGCTTCCTGCCATCCTTCAGGCGAATCATAATAATACCTCATCCATTTGAGCAGGTCAGCTGCTGTTGAATGAATGTTCCCTGAACCGGTATATGCCCAGTATTCTATTTCCCTTACAAAGCCCCTGTTATATGATCCATTATAAGATGTGGCGTAATTATGAGCCACCCTATTGTATTTATCCTCAACATAGGTATCATATAAACCTAGAGGCTTGAATATCTCTTTCTTCATCCAGTCCGCATACTTCTCGCCCGTAATCTTTTCAATTATTATGGCAGATAATATGTAACCTGTATTACAGTACAAATATTCAGACCCGGGTTCAAAGTTCAGATCCTGTTGCCTGGTCATGAACCTGAGCAGGTCGTCGTTATTTTTCATATCATCGTCCCTCCAGCCTGCCAGGGCAAGCAGGGTATGGAGGCTTCGCAAACCGCTGGTATGATGCAGCATATGCCGGAATGTAATTTTATGGCCAAAATCCGGAAGTTCAGGCAAATATTGCCTGATATCATCATCTACAGAAAGGTTCCCCTCTATGTGGAGTTTAACGATGCCCAGGGCTGTAAACTGTTTTGAGACTGAGGCTATATTGAATTTTGTTGCGTAAGTGTTAGGCACCAGGTATTCCATACTGGCCAGGCCGTATGCCTTCGAAAGTACAGGTTTGCCATCAACTGCAATACCTACAGTGCCCCCGGGGTGATTTGGACGGTTCCATTCAAGGAAGAGACTATCAATAGCTTTAAGTTTGTCCTCAGGGATCTGAGCAGTGGAAAATAACGGGAGAATGAGGAGAAGGATTGTCAGGGGGGTGAGGTGTTTCATTTGTTTAGATGTTTAGTGGTTGTTGAATCATTAAATCGTTAAATTAATTCATAATTGCCGGCTCCCACCTGCCACAATAACCAGCTGCTCGGTTTATAATTCATCTCTCAGTATGATTCCCGTGTGGCCTGTCAGGATGTATTCAAACTGCGAGGGATCCGGCAGTTTCTTCAGTGATTCGATCTGTATTTCCGTATCCATGTTTATCATGTCAAAAAAATTACTGTATTTCCCGTCCTGAATGATGAGGTTGTCTCCTGTCAGAAGGTAGTCATCATTTACAATAAAACAGCAGGAACCAGGAGTATGGCCCGGTGTGTGCAGTACCCTGACAAGAAAAACGTTTATATTAAGAACTTCGTCTGACCTTATAAGGTTATAATCCTTATTCCTCCATTTTGATTTAAACACAAACCGTGCTGTTTTACCGGTCACCATTTGCTCTTCTTCCTCATGCATGAATACCTTGGCATTTTCAAATGCATTAAGTCCTCCTGCATGGTCAGGATCGGAATGGGTCAGGACAACAGTAAGAATATCATCAGGATTTATTTCAAGCCTGGTCAATTCTTCGATGACTCTTTTCTTGTTTATTCCTGCATCTATCATCATATACCCGTCATAGCCCTTGAAGATATAGGCATTAACGTACTTATCCCTGATACAAAAGACCGTGTCGTTAATAGCCTGTGTTTCTGCAGGGCTCATTTGTTTCAGCGCGTATGAGTACCTGAGAATCATTATAATTACAAAAACGAGAAAGATTCCGGCAACCACTGCCATTACTGCTAATGTGCGTTTGAGGGTTTTATTCATGAGATGTCTTATTCAAAGGCAAAAGATAAAAGTAAAAAAGAAAAACAACAAACGATAAGCGACAAACGACAAAAGTACCATTATTCCAATATTTTATTGTTCCATAACTTTAATAATTAACAACTTAGCAATTAGGCTTCAGGTGAATGTTGAAAAATACAACATGTGATGAATAAATATACATATCTTCTAAAGCACTGAAAAAAAGACTACTCACACCCGGGTATGTTTAAAAGTGTTGAAAAACACCACAACAAAAATGTTTTTATAACCTTGCCGGGTTTGTATAACAAACAGATAAACAGATAGATGCGGACTTTGGCACTATAATTGGCATGGCATAATTGAGTGAAAGAATACATAGTCACTAAAGAATTAAATAAATACAAAAGCCAATAATCATGAAAAAGTTAATTGTTTTAATCGTTTTCGTGGCACTTATGTCAGCATTGAATATGAATGGCATAAATGTGTCACCGTCATATGCACAATCTCCCGGAGATACGGTGCATTTAATTATCAGTCCTGAATTATCTGAACTGGTAGCAATGTGGATTACGAAATACTCAACCGCAAATCCTGATGCCGTAATAAAGGGTTCAGATATAGAAAACGGGCGTGGTATAAATGATCTTAAAAAGGAGGGGACACTGGGTATAGTAACTGAGGAATACCTTCGTTCTCTTGACAGAGCTTCATTATGGACCATGGTTGTTGCAAGGGATGTAATTGTTCCTGTAATCAGCTCCAAGAATCCATTCAGCGAAAAGATAAATACACGGGGCATATCGCCTGGACAGTTTTCTGGTATTTATACTGAGCCTGGCATGCTTACGTGGGGCAAAGTCCTGGATACCGGGGATAACACAACCGTTAATTGTTATTGCCTGGATGATGAGGCACTTAAATTTTCTCTTTCTCAGTTCCTGCAGGCCGAAAACCTGCGAAGCAATATTAAGAAAGTGAATGACAACAGTGAACTGATCGAGCATATAAAGAATGATAAATATGCAATTGGTTTCTGCAGGCTTTCCGGGATAATTGATTTTGAGAAGCACAGTATAGCAGAAGGCGTACAGATTGTGCCTGTTGATGTAAACGGGAATGGTATCCTGGAACATAATGAGAACATTTATTCATGTCTTAATGATTTTACAAGGGGCGTTTGGATAGGCAAATACCCGGGTTCACTTTGCAGGAATATACATATTGTGTCATCTGAAGCACCTGTCGACGTTAAGGAAAAAGGCTTTATCAGCTGGGTTCTTTCGGGAGGGCAGGCTTATATATCAGAAGCTGGTTTTTCCGAGCTTATACCCGGTGAGAGACAACCTAAGATACAGGCTTTAAACGCGGCTGATGTGGTTCTTGTTAAGAGCAAAGAGCAACCGGTAAAGGCAGCTGTCATATTATTTATAGCCGGAACAGTCCTGCTGGCAGGATTCCTAATCTTCCTGGTGGTGAAGCTTGTTAAGGCTTCAGCAAAAGAGCCGGAAGCTGCATTCAGCAATGAATCTTCTGTCTTTAATGAAGATTCTGTAACAGCTCCGGCCGGATTATTCTATGATAAAACGCATACCTGGGTTTTTATGGAGAAAGACGGCAAGGTTAAAGTGGGAATAGATGATTTTCTTCAGCATGTAACAGGTAAGGTAACAAAAATCAAAATGAAAGAACCCGGGCTGAAGATAAAAAAAGGTGAAACCGTTATCAGCCTTGTTCAGAATGGCAAACAGCTCGATATATATTCACCTGTATCAGGTCGTATAACTGAGACCAACCATGAACTAGCCGTTAACGCATCAGTGTTAAATAATTCACCGTACTCCGAAGGATGGATTTATACCATTGAACCTGATAACTGGCTGAAAGAAACAAGTAAATATTTCATGGTGGATAATTACCGCCAGTGGTTAAAAACTGAATTTACAAGGTTAAAAGATTTTATTGCAGGGGCTGTAAGGTTGAATGATCTGAATTATTACCAGGTTGTACTGCAGGATGGCGGTGAAATAAAAGACAGGGTAATGGAGAATTTCGGCCCGAATGTATGGGAGGAATTCCAGAGGGGGTTTATTGATCCTGCCGTATTAGAATGAATAAACAGATTTAAAATAGATAGTTACACCAAATAAATTTTAAAAGTTATGAGTATAAACAGAAGAAACTTTCTGAAAGCATTGGGCCTGACCGGTGTCGCTGTGGGAACCGGGAAAAAACTGAATGCTGCAGCTGCCGTGAAAAAGGACAATGATAAAGAGTTTTATGCCATTCTGTATGATTCGACGCTCTGTGCAGGATGCCAGGGTTGCGAATGGGAATGTGCCCTGGAACACGGCCTGCCGGACCCCGATCTTGAGGATATCCCGGAGGTTGGCAAAATCAGGAAAACAAATGAGACAAGAAGAACGGTCATTAACGTCTTTTCAACATCAAAAGGAGAAGTATATGTAAAAAATTCCTGCAAGCATTGTAATCAGCCTGCTTGCGCAACGGCCTGCCTGACCAAGGCGATGTACAAGACGGAGGATGGTCCTGTGATCTGGAGGGATGAAAAGTGTATGGGTTGCCGTTATTGTATGGTTTCCTGTCCCTATGATGTTCCAAAATTCGAATATCACAGTTCTAATCCGGATATAGTTAAGTGCGATATGTGCTGGGACAGGGTAAAGGAAGGAAAATTACCTGCCTGTGTTGAAGGTTGCCCTGCCGGTGCACTGACATTTGGAACAAGGAGGGAAATGATAGCAGAGGCACGCAAAAGAATCAATGATAACCCCGATCAGTATTATGATCATATTTATGGTGAGTATGAGGCTGGTGGCACCAGCGTATTATATCTTTCACCCGTTCCCTTTGAGGAAATTGGTTTCAATACCAGTGTGATGAACAAGCCATATCCTGAACTGACAAGGGGCTTCCTCTACAGTGTTCCTGCAATCTTTGTTCTTTGGCCGGCAATACTGCTGGGGATAAATAAAGCAACCAGTCGTAGTAACAATCAAATTGAAGAAGAAAATGAGTAATACTGATATTGCACTTAACAGAGAGAATGGCAGGAAATCGGTATGGAGTTTCCTGGCAAGTGAATTCAAGCCTAAAGGGAAATTATTCACACCTTTTAATCTTATTTCCATACCTGTAATAATAACCGGTGTCATACTTATTGTTATACGTTTTGCTAAAGGACTCGGTGCTGTTACCAATCTCAGCCAGGAGACTCCCTGGGGCTTATGGATTGGCTTTGATGTGGTTACAGGAGTCGCATTTGCCGGTGGTGCCTATGTGGTCACCTTCATGGTATATATACTAAACCTAAAAAAATACCATACGATTGTGAGGGTAACGGTTCTGAACGGCTTCCTGGCCTACGTATTTTATGCCGGAGCCCTTCTGTTGGACCTGGGTAAGCCATGGAATGTGATAAATCCTATAATTGGCAACAGTTTTGGCGTCAGTTCGGTACTGTTCCTGGTAGCCTGGCACTTCCTCCTGTATATGATAGCGGAGCTGATTGAATTTTCTCCGGCCATTGCTGAATGGCTGGGAGCGAAACGGGCCCGTAAAATACTGTCTGGGATGACACTTGGAGCGGTTATACTGGGTATTACCCTGTCAACCCTGCACCAGTCAGGACTTGGAGCCCTCTATCTTACGGCACGGGAGAAAATCCATCCGCTGTGGTATTCAGAGTGGATCCCGATACTCTTCTTTATCTCAAGTATTTTTGCCGGACTGTCAATGGTGATTTTCGAGGGCTCGATAAGCTACAAGGTCTTTTCAGACCAGATAAGTGAAAAAGACCATAAATCACATCATGATATTATCCATAGTCTGGCCAAAATATGTGCGGTAACCCTCTTCGTTTATTTCTTTATGCATGTTCTCAATTTTGTACATGGTAAAAACTATGAATTTCTGGGTACAAGAATGGGACACTGGTACCTTGTGGAAGTTATCGGTTTTGTACTCTTGCCCCTGGTGCTCTTCTTCCATAGTTACCGCAGGAGAAATTTGTTACTGGTTAAGATTGCAGCCGTGTTAACAATGCTCGGTGTTATAGTAAACCGTATGAATGTTACAATTATTGGCTACAATTGGGATGCCCCTGTGCAATACTACCCGACATGGAAAGAAATTGTTGTTACCCTTGCGATAATATCCATTGAAATATGGGTTTTCAGATGGGTCATTAACCGCATGCCTGTATTACGCGAAGCCCCTTCATGGGCAAAAGATTAAACTAATAACAAAAATATATTGAGATGGACGGATTTACTTACACTAATATTTTTGATACGAAGGGTATAGAATACCTGGTTGTAATCGCTTTCCTGATATTGATCATACCTTTTTGGAGGGCTCTGAATAAACCCCTCAGGGTCAGAGAAGCCATCAGTGAAACGCTTGGAATACTTAATGCTGCTGTCCTGAGGATCCCTGAGGGATTATTCTACAGCAGGAATCATGTATGGACACACCTGGAACGTTCGGGTAAAGTCAGCCTGGGACTGGATGATATGCTGATGCATATAACGGGCAGGGTTGAACTGAAAAATTTCAGGAAACCCGGAGAGAGAATCAGTAAGGGTGATCTTATAGCTGAAATAACCCAGGATGGAAAGCAGCTGAAAATAGCCTCACCAGTTTCAGGGGAGATACGTGATGTTAATGAACTTGTAAGCTCAGAACCTGAAGTTTTGAACGAAGATCCTTATGGAAGGGGATGGCTGTATAAAATAAAGCCTGATAAATGGACAGAAGAGACAGCTGATCATGTCGTTGCCGGAGATGCGAAGAAGTGGTCAGAGAGAGAACTCCTGAAATTCAAGGATTTCGTGGCTCATTCCCTGCAAAGACATTATCCTGAAACTTCAATGGTAATCTTACAGGAAGGTGGTGAACTAACCGACCATCCCCTTGCCGGTATGCCGGAAGAAGTATGGAAAGATTTTCAGGACGGCTTCCTGACGGTTTAAGTTTAAAATAAAGAGTTTTTTATAGTGTATTGACTTCCTTTTTTATAAATTAGAAGTTTATAAAAAGCTCAGGAAAAGAGGTGCGGGCATGGAGGCCGGATTCAGATGGTCTCCATGCTTCATGCACTTCAGTAGGATGGGTTGATCGATACTTTTTATGCTGACTGTAAAATGAAGGAAAAGATCAAGAGATTCTTCAGGAATATTGCCAACCTGAACCTGTTTAAAGAGTATGTGCGCTTCAAGTCCACTATATACGGACGCGTAGTATTTATTATAACGGGATCATTCGTTGTTCTGTTTATTGTGTTCAATATAATTTTCAGATCTGTCTATGTCGATTTTTTTAATACCACCGTAAAACAGAGCGGTGATAATATAAGCTCACTCGTGGAAGGCTCGCTGTATTATTCAATGCTTGAGAATGATAAAGCCATGCTGCAGCGAACCCTCGATATAATAAGCACAATGGCGAATATCGACGAGGTGAATATGTATAACGATAAAGACAGCCTTGCATTTACTTCACTATCAGCAAATCCCGAACTGGGTATAGATCCCAATTGCCGAAATTGCCATGATGATTTCTCAACGATGTTTCCTGAAAAGGAAAAGGCTTACAGGATAATTGGCGATACCGCAGACTGCAGCGTGATGCAGGCCGGAGAGAATACCAGACAACTTTTAATAAGGAAGCCAATACTCAACGAGAAATCATGTTATACAGCGGCCTGTCACTTCCATGAGAAAGATGATGAGGTGCTCGGTTCCCTTATCATTAAACTGCCCCTTGGAGATCTTGATGCAGTGGTGGATAAATCATCAAGTGATTTCCTTATCCTGGCCATGGTTATTATTATATTGATGGTTACATTTCTTATTGTTTTTACCCGTAAAAGAATTAAAGATCCGCTGAATGCGATCATAAGTGCCAGCGAGGCTGTTTCAAAGGGGGATACCAGCATAAGACTTGAAATGAAGCCCAAACTGCTTGACGATATGAGGAAGGTTTCAGTAGCCTTCAATAATATGCTTGACAATATTGCATCTGCAACAGATGAGTTGCAAAACTGGTCGCATCAACTGGAATATAAGGTGCAGAAAAAAACAGAAGAATTATCGGAAGTACAGAACGAGCTGATACATGTGGAACGAATTGCATCCCTGGGCAAATTATCCTCATCAGTGGCTCATGAAATCAATAATCCCCTTTCCGGAATACTGGTATATACCAAGCTGGTTCATAAATTCTTAAATAATGCCGATTATTATCATCCCAAAAAGGATGCAATGCTAAAACATCTCAGGTTCATTGAATCGGAAACAAAACGATGCGGGGAAATAGTTAAGGGACTGCTTGATTTCTCAAGGAAAGACCAGGATAGTTTTGAAATGAAAAAGCTTCATGATGTACTGGAAGCAACCTGCAACCTGATAACTCATTCAGCAAAAATAGCCAATATTAAACTGGTAAAGGATTTCAGGGCAGATGAGGACCTGGTATTTTGCAGCCCTAACCAGATTAAGCAGGCATGTTTTGCCATTTTAGTGAATGCTGCTGAAGCAATCAGGGAGAACGGTGAGATAATTGTCAGAACCATAAATGAAGAAGATGATAAAATAAAGATAGAAATTTCTGATAACGGCACGGGTATAACTGCCGAAGATCTTCCACATATATTTGAACCCTTCTATACTACCAAAAGAGATACCAGCGGATTAGGACTCGGACTTTCAATCGTACATGGTATAATACAGAACCACAAGGGCAAGGTGGAGGTGGATTCAAAGGTGGGAAAGGGAACAACAATATCAATAATATTACCTCTGACGAGGGAATAAACTAATATGTTATGACTGAAAAGAAAGTATCAATACTGGTGGTTGATGATGAGGAATCAGTGAGGGATTCCCTCTATAACTGGTTTATTGATGACGGCTATGCCGTTGAATGTGCAGAGAATGCCAAGCAAGCTCTCACTATGCTTGAAGCAAGGGATTTTGATATTATCCTGGCTGATATTAAAATGCCCGGGATGGACGGGATGGAAATGCACCGGCGCATAAAAATCCTTAAAAAAGAGCCAATCTTTATTATTATGACTGCTTTTGCATCGGTTGATACGGCAGTGCAGGCATTGAAAAATGGAGCCTATGATTATGTTACCAAGCCTTTTGACCCTGATGACCTGTCTCACCTGATAAGGAATGCAGCATCACACGTTACACTTGAGGCAGAAAATAAAAGCCTTAAAGACCGTATTACTACCCTTGAGGATGTTGACGACCTGATCGGGGAGAGTGAAGCAATGCAACAGGTGCTCAGGGAAGTGGAAAGCGTTGCCCAGTCAAACTCTTCTGTTATAGTAACAGGGGAGAGCGGTACGGGCAAAGAGCTTATAGCCAGGGCAATACATGCCAATTCGCCGAGAAAGTACTTCCCTCTCATAAGCGTTCACTGTGGCGCACTCTCGGAAAGCCTCCTTGAAAGTGAACTTTTCGGACATGAAAAAGGTGCATTTACAGGGGCAACTTTTAACAGGAAGGGCAGGTTTGAAATGGCTGACGGTGGAACAATATTCCTTGATGAAATAGGTACTATATCACCAAAAATGCAGATTGAACTCTTGCGTGTACTTGAAACAAGGTCTTTTGTGAGAGTGGGAGGGAATAAGGAAATAAGTTCCGATTTCAGGGTCATATGTGCTACAAACAGGGATTTAAAAAGCATGGTTGACAACGGGACTTTCAGAGAGGATCTTTATTACCGGCTGAATGTGGTAAATATCAGGATACCTCCCCTCAGGGAAAGAGTGGAAGATATTCCTTTACTGATAAATCATTTTATAAGGAAATATTGTAAATCAATGAGCAGGGACCTTATAGCCGTTGAACCAGCCGCCCTCAAACACCTGCAGGAACTGGAGTATCCGGGTAATGTCAGAGAACTGGAAAATATGATTGAAAGAGCAATAGTTATTGGAAATGGTAAAGAAATACGGCTGAACGACCTGCCGATGGGCAAAGAAGTAATGAGTAGCTCTATTGAAAGCCTGGATGATCTTGAGAGAAAGCATATATCATCGATACTCGATAAGTATAACTGGAACATATCACGTGCATCAAAAGCCCTGAATGTAGACAGGGCAACTTTATATAACAAGATAAAAAAATATGACCTGAAGAAAGGATCCCGGTAAATCCTCAGGGATATTTCTTCTTGATGCTGAATAATTGTAAGTCAACATACAATTCTTAACTGGAGCTTATTGGAAAGAAAAAAAATAATATTGATTTTATGCGGACATTTTGAACAAAGTGTTATAGACAGAATCTCAGCAGATATATTGAATTTTTTCTACTTCCCTCTCGAAGTGAAGGAATGTACCCTTAACCTCACCAGTTTCTATAATCCTACCCGGAGACAGTACGATGCGAATCTTTTAATCAATGCTGTATCTGAGCTTTCATCTCCCGATGCAATAAAAACAATATCCCTTTTTCGAGTTGACCTGTTTATCCCCATCCTTACCTATGTTTTCGGGCAATCAATGCTTAACGGGAGTACAGGTATTGTATCACTCTATCGACTAAGAAATGAACTGTATGGGCTTGAACAGGATAATCACTTACTTATAGAACGGTTCAGAAAAGTTATCATACATGAACTTGGCCATGCCTTCGGTCTTATCCATTGTCATAACCCCGTTTGCATAATGCGCTCGAGCACATACGTGGAAGATCTCGACCAGAAAGAAATGGATTTCTGTATGAAATGCCGGACAGAGTTGGATAAGCGACTGGACATCAACAGTATATAAGAATAATCGCGGGATTGTCCGGAATTTTTCCCTTACCGGTCATATTTGAATATCCTTTTTGTTTATTATTTTTGAGCCTGGCGGGATTAATTCACGGCAAAACATGGTCTAAAATATACTATGAATATTAAACCACTGTATAAATCTGGCAATAAGGTCCTGGTAGGCCTTGATGAAGACTTCAGGGAAGTATGCCTGATGGATGGCCTTGTGATGATTGTTGACCTGGACAGTAAAGTGGTTATACACCCCCCATGGAGCGGTCAGAAAATCCTGATGAAGGGTGACTATGTTCCTATTATGACCCATCAGAAAAACAAGTACAGGCAAAAAATAAGGAAAGTACTCAGGAAAAGAAAGATAGCTGAAATAGAGAAGCAACTAAGAGGTCCCTCTGAAGAAGCAATTGACTCTCTTATCTGGAAGCCTGAGCGCTTTGAAAAAAGTAATTACTGATCCTGAGCTGAATAAGTTTTTCTCAAAGCCTGGTTACGGTAAATAAACAGTAATTAACCCAACTATAAGGCATAGTCAAGTGCTCTTATCAACCTGTCAGCCTCATCCAGGCTGTTATAATGCACCATGGATATCCTTACCACACCGTTTTGTTTGTGTAAACCAAGGTCGTTAATAAGCCTGTAGGCGTAGAAGTGCCCCCATCGTATTGCAACCTTATCCTCATCAGTTTTAAGCGTTATCTCTCTGCTATCACGGTTTTTCTGTACGAAAGCTATTGTTGGTACACGTATATCAGCATTATATTCTACAGGGCCAATAATTTTAATATCATTTCGGGCATTCAGGTAGTCAAGGACTTTCCTGGATAATCCTTCCTCATGCCCGGCTATCAGACTATATATATATTTAAATCTTTCCTTCCGGTTATTTTCACCTTTATACCCATGTTTATCAGCCAGATCAGCAAAATAATCAGGAAGTGCACTCAGTCCGTGGCAAAACTCAAAATTGTAATTTCCCGGCTGAAATTTATACGGAGGCTCCCTTATAAAGAAATGGTTAAAGCCCGGCAGGGCATTTAGAATATCCATTTTGCCATACATCATTGCATAATGGGGCCCGTATGTCTTGTAAAAACTGAAAACAATAAAGTCGACATCAGTTTCCTTTACGTCAATCAGGCGATGCGGAGTATATGCTACCGCATCAACGCATACCAGTGCTCCGTACTTATGTGCTGTTCGTGTGAATTCCTTTACCGGGTTGAGCATCCCCAGCACATTGGAAGCTGCAGTGAAAGCCACCAGTTTCGTCTTTTTCGTCAGCAGGTCCTCAAGGTCTTCCTTTTCCAGTGCAAGAGTGTCCGGATTCAGCCTCCATTCTTTAATCTTAAATCCATAATTTGCAAGGTCTCTCCATGCTCCTATGTTGGCTTCATGGTCGCAATTGGTTACTATTATCTCATCCCCGTCCCTCAGTATGCGCCTGAAATTATCTGCCAGTATCCTTACTAGCAGTGAGGTTGATGATCCCATGATTAATTCTTTCGGATCGTCTGCATTTATCCACTCTGCAAGCTTCCTGTGCGCTTCATCGTGCCTTTCCCTGGCAAGCACAGAGTGAGGGTAGGAGCCATCCAGCTGCACGTTTGAAGTATAGAAATGTTCGTTTATCCTGTCAACAACCGGTCTGGCTATCTGTGAGCCACCGGCATTGTCAAAAAGTACCCAGTCGGTTTCGAGTCCCGGGAACTGTGATCTGATGTATTCCAGGTTTAGCATTTTTTTAATTATTTATTTCAAGTTTAATGTTTCAAGTTTCAGGTTCAAACCCTCAACCCACTCTCAAGCCATACCTTAGTCTTTATATCTGGTCTCTCTCTTCCTCATTCTCAAAGAGATTCCATTCGGGAGGATCAAGGCCCAGGAGGTGTTTGACAAAGAAATCCCTGCGCTTGTGTTCACCATAATCTCCGCCGCTTGAGTGCTTCATGCCGGGGACAAAGAGATAGTCAAAATCCTTGTTGGCTTTAATCAGGGCATCAACCACCTGCACTGTTGAAGCAGGGTCGACGTTATCATCCATCTCCCCGTTTATTAACAGAAGCTTGCCTTCAAGCCTGTGGGCATTCTCAACATTTGACGATTCGGCATATTCAGGGCCAACAGGCCATCCCATCCACTGTTCATTCCACCAGATCTTATCCATACGGTTATCATGGCAGCCACAGGATGACACTCCCACCTTATAAAACTCCGGGTGGAAAAGCAGGGCTCCTGTTGAGTTCTGGCCACCGGCCGATGTACCGTAAATACCCACCCGGGAAATATCCATCTCAGGATATTTTTCAGCTGCTGCCTTTATCCATAATATCCTGTCGGGGAAGCCTGCATCCTTGATATTTTTACAACAAACATCATGAAAGGCCTTAGACCTGTTTGATGTGCCCATTCCATCTATCTGCACCAGGATAAATCCCAGTTCAGCAAGCGAGTGCATGTTGCCCAGATATGGCCTGAATGATTTAGGCACAAAGCTGTTGTGCGGACCGGCATAGATATATTCAATCACAGGATATTTTTTTGATGGATCGAAGTCAAGAGGCCTGATAATTATTCCCCAGATATCAGTTTCGTTGTCTCTTCCCTTTGCGACAAATACCTCGGGAGCCTTCCATCCCGATGCTTCCAGCTCTGAAATATCAGCTTCTTCCAGCTTCATTACTTCAGCACCGGTCAGAGTTTTTCTCAAAACCGCAACAGGAGGACTTTCAACAGTTGACCAGGTATCAACAAAATATTTTTTGTCAGGCGAGAACCGGGCTTTATGATTTCCATGTCCTTCAGTAAGCCTACGCATGCCTGATCCGTCAAAATTCACTGTATAATAATGTATGAAATAAGGATCACCTTCTTCCTTACCGCTTGCCATGAATATTATCTGCCTGTTGAGTGTATCAACATATTCTACATCCCTGACCACCCATTCTCCTTTTGTAATCTGGTTCTTCACCCTGCCGCTTACTCCATCGTAGAGGTACAGATGGTTCCATCCATCCCTTTCGGAAGCCCAGATAATTTCCTTTCCGTCATCCACATCATAGCGGTATCTTTTGCCGCTGTAATCAATAAATGTTTCCGCTTCCTCATTTATTATAATTTTTTGTTCTCCTGTTTCAGAATTGATATTTATAAGACGGTAGACCTGGTGGCCTCTCTGATTGTATTCGTATGTCAGTGATTTACTGTCCCCGCTCCACCTGTATCTGCCAACTGAATACTGGTTTGGTATAATTGATTCATTTACCTTTATATGCTTTTTTGAGATGATGTCAAATATCTGGGGATAATGCTGCGGCAGTGCATCTCCTGGTTTAGTATATTCATAAGAATGATGTTTTGGCTGGATCTGGTCATCGGGTGATGATTCTATATAATGAATGATATGTTTCTCGGCAGGCTTCACCCTGTAGGCCATAATCTTTTTTGAGTCGGGCGACCATTCCATATAAGAAGAATAGTACGAGCCAATTCCGCCGTCATGGCTGAGCCTGAATTCTTCCCCGGTTTTTTTATCTCTGATATGCAGGTTATAATCCTCAATATATGCTTCCCATTTATTATCGGGAGAAGCAACGGGGTCGTTGGACAGTTTATCCCTGCTGCCCCACACCCAGCCTCTGCTTCCTCTTTGCCTGTCTCTTTGCCTTTCCCCGCTTTCCAGTTTATAGGATGGAAGTTTGCATGTCCATTCAACCTCATTCCAGATAAAAGTAAAGCTCTTCAGGTCTTCGTTGAAAGTCACCATCCTGACGGGCAGATTACTTGGTTCGATTATTGTATCTGCAATTTCCGACATCTCCCTGGCGAGTTTTTTCGTGCTGAAAGCTTCCTTCTTGCTTTTCTTCGCGGGGTCAACAATAATATATTCAGTACCCGAAGGCGTTTGATTTTCATAGGTAAAAACGTTTGTTTCACCTGCCCATGACGGGCTGACATTACCATACCACATCCTGTCTCTGAATTTTTCAGCCAGGCTGTCAGCTCTCTTATAATCTGCCACGCTTACCTGTGATACGATAGACACTGATATTAATAGCATGATAAATGATAGTGCAATCACTCTTGATAAACTCTTATTCATATTTTCATCTTTTTTGGCTTATTCAAAAATAAGTTATTTTTACTGTATCACCGTATTTAGCCAGGTATGTTGTTTAGCTATAAAAAATTATAAAATGTCTTACCTAATTATAAATATATCTCTTGTCTTTTTTATCCTGATTATTGGGATAGCCCTTTATAATTCCCTGGTAAGGAAGAAGAATGATGTTGAGAATGCTTTCGCTTCAATAATGAATTTCCGGAGAAGAATACTTTAAAAATACCCGACGCAGAGAGGGAAAAAATGAGTGCTGAAACCCTTCTTGAAAACCGGTGACTTTAATTAAGGGCCTAATTGTTAATTGCAACAGACGCGATAATGACAGAAGTCACTTTATTTCCCAGGGACAATGAAGCTCTGTGTGTAATGATACCAATGCTGACAGGTATGGCCCCGGACTTATATTAAGTAAGTATCTTTAGCAAAAGCTGCCGAGAGGAATATAAGAAGAGGATTGTTTTAAAAATAGCAGTTTTCGTTGATGAGGGCCTGGTTTACACCCCGGGAGGCTGTTCGGGAAATTCGGCCAGGCATTGCAGTCAATGTCCCTGACCAGGGGAAAACTTATCCGGCTTGAAGATCCTGAATTTGAAAAGGAGTTTTGTGTTTATGACGATGACCAGGTTGAAGCCAGGTATTTACTTACATCCTCACTCATGGAAAGGATTCTCACTTTCAATCGTAAGTGGAATACCACTGTCTGCCTTTCGTTCCGCGATTCAAAAGTATATATAGCCATCAGGATGTTTAAAAACCTGTTCGAAATGCGTCTTTTCAAGTCCGTGGTGGACTATGATTTCATGGAAGATAATCTGAGGTTTCTCACTTTACTTGCCGGAATAGTCGGGGATCTTGACCTGAATACCCGGATCCGGACTAAAGGATGACCGTATTACATTTACCTGTTACCAGTAATAACCCTGGATATCGAGGTTGGTAAGTCCTTTTTGCCTTGCGTGGTTAACAACTGTAGCATATTCTTCACTTGTGATTGTCCGTGATATTTCGGGATATTCATATGATTTATACATCGGCCTGTACTGTGACATCAGGTTAAGGTAAGTGTCTTTCGGAAGCTTAGCTGCTATCCAGTCTATGACTTCTTTTGTTCCGCTAACATCATTCGGCATGACGAGGTGCCTTATCATCAGCCCGCGGTACATCAGTCCGTCGTCTCCCGGTTTTGCAACACCAACCTGGCGATGCATTTCAAGCAAGGCTTCTTTTACTAACACGGGGTAGGTATCTGCTCCTGATGAGTACCTGGCTGCCATCTTCCCGTTGGAATATTTAAAGTCAGGTAAGTAAATATCAATTATTCCATCAAGAATCCTGAGAATCTCAACCCTTTCCCATCCGGAGGTATTATAGACGAGCGGGACATTCAGTCCCCATGAAGCAGCCCTGTCGACCGCCAGAAGGATATGAGGTGAGTAATGTGTTGGAGTGACGAAATTTATGTTATGACAACCTCTCTTCTGAAGGTTAATCATCATCTGTGCAAATTCGTCAATTGTCCTCTCTCTCCCTTCCCTTCCCTGGCTAATTTCCCAATTGATGCAGAAAACGCACCTTAGGCTGCAGTTTGTAAGGAAGATTGTTCCGGATCCTCCTTTCCCAACAAGAGGTCTTTCTTCACCATAATGAGGATGGAAAGCTGATATTTCAAGTATGGAGTTTGCATCACAGAAGCCTCTTTCACCCTTTAATTTGTTTACACCACACATACGTGGACATAAATCGCAGCTTTCCATCATAGCCCATAGCTGCTCTCCGCGGCGTTTAAGTTCACCACTCCGGTGCATGCTTAAATAGGCGGGCTCAAAACCAATGGATGTTTTCTGTGTATTACCTGACATTTTACAGTTTATATAAGATGTAAATCCTGCAAGCGGAGCAAGCAAGATCGATTTTATTATATTCCTCCTGGTTACCATGGTGCTTTGAAATTACCAGGTTTGTTCCCTCTCTTACAAAGTTATGAAATATCAAGGATACAGTAATTTTGGATGTGGATAAGGAAATATTTTTCAACATTATTTTTGTGAATCAAAAAAGATGTCTATTTTTGCAGCCGCTTTTAGAAGAAGCAAGTTCATTGAAGGCTTTGTGAAACAGGAGATGTTATGGCGGTTTTT
>Ga0136651_10000671_pt1 | contig 18737 bp, 15 predicted proteins | sample Mar14236cmmetaG_FD_94867 | JGI IMG/M metagenome (GOLD analysis project Ga0136651, IMG submission 94867) | Marine hydrothermal vent microbial communities from Guaymas Basin, Gulf of California to study Microbial Dark Matter (Phase II) - Marker... ... | reverse complement strand
CCCCTGGTTTTCAAAGAAGAAATTACATCAATGTCGAATCCATTTGAAGCATCGATTACTGGGAAGATGCCTGAACGTATCAATCCCAAATAATATAATTCCAAAATCTGTGCTGTAACATACGGTGAAGAACTAACAAAATCTTTGGAATCTAAAACCTCGGTCTCCACATTTGGAGATAAAACTAATGGGAATCCTGATATACAAAAATTTACTCCGTGTTTTTTCAAATATACTCCTATTAAAAATCCGAGTTCTTCAGCTAAAAACGCTTTTGAGCTACTCCCAAGACATAGAAAAGAGACATCGTCTATTACATCATCTGGTTTTATAAAAACACCAATCAAGGCATCATTGAATTCACCAACCGATTTTCTCAATTCATCGATATCATTGTAAATCCTTCCAGAAATCCCATTATTTGAATAAATTAACTGATAAGAAAAAAGGTTTGTAATGATCAGAATCAAGAAGATGAATTCAAGTAAACAGCTCTGGCAAAATCTTTTTGAGAACATTGTAAACTCCTTCTTTTACATTTGGATCGTGCATAAAAGAGATATTAATAAGTTTCTTAGAAGCTCCACCTATGACTACAGGATAACCAACTTCTTTCAACATTTCAAAATCATTCTCATTATCACCAAATGCGACAGTTTTATACAAAGAGAACCCTAATTCTTTGGAAAGTTTCCTTAGGCCATATCCTTTGTTCACACCCTTTGGAACAAAATCCAAATAGGTGGGGAAAGACTTGAAGATCTCAAGACAATCTCCAAACAGCTCGCGGGCCTTTTCTTTGACTGCATCCAATTTTTCTTCGGTTGCTATCGCCAAAAGTTTTATGCTTTCACCTCTTTTCTCAACTAGTTTGATAAGATCCTTAACGACCGTATATGTTATATCAGAACGTTCACAGTAGCTTTTCACGTAATCGTTATCTTCTTCAACGAAGAGTTGATCATCGATGTATGCTTGTCTATGTATTCCTTCTTTTCTCAAAAAATCCAATACCTTTACGGCAATCTTCGAATCTATAGTGGTTTTAGCTATGATACCATTTTCCGGAACCCACAAAATTGAACCGTTGTAAGATATACATGGACAGCAGAAACCGATTTGCTCTTCCATGAACCTGCGAACTGCCTTTAGCATTCTTCCACTTGCAAGGATCAATCTATATCCTTTCTTGTTTAACAAATGCAATGCCTGTCTGTTTTTCGATGAGATCATTAGTGATTCATCCACAAGTGTACCGTCTATATCGAAAACGAAAGTGTCTGCTAAAATTCTTGAGATTCTGCCCATATTCTTTCAAACTCCTTTTTGAATTCTCTCAATATATTGGATGAACTTAAAAATATGCAAAATTCATCATTTGAGGTATCAGCGGATAACGTAAAATTGTAAGATCCAGCGATGACACATCCATTGTTTTTTTCAGGATCTATCAATATAAACTTATCATGTAACAAACCATCAAATGGGTCCAATTTTATTTTAAAGAAATCTATGGCATTTTCCAAAACACTGTATTTAAAACTACTGTATAGATTCCAATTTTCGTCTAAAATCAATCTTACTTTCACACCATTGGATGCCAAGATCTTTAATTGATTGAGAATTACAAAATTTGTAAAGGCATAAGCACAAATCAAGACCTCTTCATCAGCTTTCGAGAGTGCTTCGGCTATTTTATGTGAAATATTACCAATAGGCGCAAAAAATATTCCGATCTTCTCATTTGAAAAATCTATTTTACTGCTGTGAAACTTGCAAGCCAAGAAATTATTGTCAAATTCTTTCTCAAAAACTTCTATTATACTTTCATCATCACTTATAAAAGCAAAATTATGATCTCTTAAAAATGAAGTTTCGGTTATATTTGCAGAACCGAACCAAACATACCTTCCATCTATAATTACAAATTTTGAATGAACTAATCCATTTCGCTCATTTGAAACTCTATCATCCAAAACTTGTATACCTGATAACTGCAAGTATTTAACATTAATACTCTTCGTATCATCAACGACTAAAAATATTTTCACTCCTTCAAGACTCTTTTTTATTAGTATTTCCTCAATTTCCTCAAAGTCGAAATTGAAGGTGACTATTTTTATATAATTATCAGCATGAGAAATAAGATTGAAAAACTCTTTTTTAAACTGTTGAGGATCATTCAAATTGAACAAAACTTTTGTTTCAGAATAAGCCAAATTAACGAGACTTACTGTTGATATTAGCCAAAAAGTGATCAATAGCCAAAGCCGCACGTTTCCCAGCTCCCATTGCTTCTATAACTGTTGCAGCTCCTGTAACTATATCTCCTCCAGCATAAACACCTGGTATATTCGTTTGCATAGTTTCAGGGTCAACTTTTATATAACCTCTTGAATTAAGTTCTAGATCTGATATGGCATTCAAAAGAACCTTATTTGGCCCTTGACCTATTGCTTCTATAACCAGATCAGCATCCAGCAAAAATTCAGAATTTTCCACAGGGACAGGTCTACGGCGTCCGCTTTCATCGGGTTCCGCCAAACTCATTCTGATACATTTTACCTTTTTCAATTTCCCTATATCATCTCCTAAGTATTCTATAGGAGTTGCCAACCAAATGAACTTCACCCCTTCTTCAACAGCATGATGATATTCCTCTATTCTGGCCGGCATTTCTTTTTCAGTACGTCTATATATCACGGTGACTTCTTTAGCCCCCGTTCTCAAAGCACTTCTTGCAGCATCCATTGCGACATTTCCTGCTCCAACTACTATAACTCTTTCACCCCTAAGAACAGGCGTATCATACTCTGGAAATTTGTATGCTTTCATAAGATTAATCCTTGTTAGAAATTCATTAGCGGAAAAGATTCCAATTAGATTTGTACCTTTTATTCCCAAAAATTTTGGAGCACCTGCCCCTGTAGCAATAAATATTGCATCAAAGTCCTTTCTCAATTCTTCAAAAGTTATGGTCCTTCCAACGACAGTGTCTTTTACCAATTTCACACCTAGTGTCCTTATGGTTTCGATTTCACGCGCAACAATGGATTTTGGCAATCTAAATTCTGGGATTCCATATGTGAGAACACCGCCAAATTCGTGCAAGGCTTCAAAGATTACAACTCTATAACCTTTCTTTGCAAGATAAGAAGCACATGCAAGCCCTGCAGGGCCTGAGCCCACTATTGCAATTTTTCTATTCTTTCTTTCTTGAATTTCAGGAATATTCAAAGTCTTATTCTGAATTTCCCAATCAGCCGCGAACCTTTCTAACCTTCCAATAGCCACTGGTTCATAACCTTTGATTTTTCCTAAAGTGCAATGAGCCTCACATTGCTTCTCTTGCGGACAAACTCTGCCACATATCGCGGGGAGAAGATTGGTCTCTCGTATTTTTTCAAGTGCCTCGGTAAATTTTTTCTCCCTTATTAAAGAAATGAATGTTGGAATATCTATTCCAACTGGACATCCTTTCACACAAGGAGCATTTTTACACTGGAGACATCGCTGAGCTTCTTCAACAGCCTCTTCAGGAGTATATCCAAGAGCCACCTCAAAAAAATTCCTTTTTCTAATTTCCGGAGATTGTTCTTTCATTGGGATTTTGTTTGGATTGGTTTTCACAACATATCACCCTTTACATCCTTTGATTTTCTCGCCATGATTTCAAGATCTCTGTATTGTTGTAACCTTTTCCTCAGGTCATCCCAATTAACATATCTTCCATCAAACTCAGGGCCATCAACACACGCAAACTTTATTTCTCCATTGACCTCTACTCTACATCCTCCGCACATTCCGGTTCCATCAACCATGATAGGATTCAAGGAGGTCCAGATAGGTATGTCTATTTCCTTAGCAACCTTGGAGCAATTTTCCATCATAATGGTAGGACCTACTGCCCAAGCAACTTTGAAATTTTTCCCTTTATTTATAAGAGTTTTAAATGCGTCTGTAACAAATCCCTTCATTCCATAACTACCATCATCTGTAGTTACAATTAGATTATGGGAGTATTCAGATATTTCTTCCTTCAATATTAAGAACTTTTTAGAACGTGCACCAATTATCACTGTGGTTTTGTTCCCAGCTTCATAGAGGGCCTTCACTATGGGTAATATGGCTGCAATTCCCACGCCACCACCAATTATTAAGACATTACCATAATTATCTATTTCACTCGGATTACCAAGAGGTCCAGTTATATCGATTACCCTTCCTCCTTCGGGAACCTTTGAAAGCTTCTCAGTGCTTTTTCCAACTACTTGAACTATCAATCTTATATGTTTCTCCGAAGTTTGAGCTATCGTTAACGGAATCCTTTCACCTTTTTCATCCACTCGTATTATCACAAATTGCCCAGCTTTAGCATGCTGGGCAATTTGTGGCGCCTCAAATATAAGATCATATATTTCAGGCGCTATTATTTCCTTTTTCTTCAACTTGTATTCCATATTATCACTCCAAATAGAATTCTTTTATAACTCTTTCACATCTAGGACAAAGTTCTTTTGTATCATCTTCGGGAATAAAATATTTCCAGCATCTTGGACATTTTTTTCCTTCCGCATGAACAGCTTTTACAAGTATTTCCTCCCCTTCAAAGAAATTGTCCTCATCCTCTTTCACCAACTCTACTTGGGATACAATAAACAAATCTGCCAATTCTTCTTCATATATTTTTAGAATCTTTTCTATTTTTTCATTCTTAGCCTTCAACAATATCTTTGCATCCAAAGAGTGCCCTATGATATCATTATTACGAGCACGTTCTAAAGCTTTCATGACATCGTCTCGCAAATCAAACAGAATCGTCCAGTTTCTCTCCAAATCTTCGTTTATATATTCTTCCTTGATTTCCGGCCATTCTTCTGCTTGAATCGTTTTATACTTTCTATCAGCATTGGGAAGATAAGAATATATCTCTTCCATAGTAAATGTCATTATGGGAGCAAGGATTTTAACAAGTCCAACCAATATTTCATGCATAACTGTTTGTGCTGATCTTCTCTCTATTGCTGTTGCTCCTTCGACATAAAGCCTATCTTTGAGTATGTCGAGATACAATGAACTCAACTCAACCGTACAAAATCTATTTATAGCATGATAAACCTTATGAAATTCATATTTTTCATAATATTCCGTTATATTCTTGAGGAACCTGTGAAAGATAGATAAAATTACTTTATCGAGTTCCATGAGTTCATTGTATCTCACTGAATCCTTTTCTGGGTCGAAGTCGCTTAGATTCCCTAACATGAATCTGAGAGTATTCCTTATTTTCCTATAAACATCTACCTGTTGTTCCAATATCGACATCGAGACTGAAACATCGTTTGTATAATCAGAAGATGCAACCCAAAGTCTCAAAACATCTGCTCCATATTTCTCAATAACTCTCTGAGGCTCAATGACATTACCAAGAGATTTTGACATTTTTCGCTTCTCCTCATCTTTTACAAAACCATGTGTTAATACGGTCTTGTATGGGGCAGCACCATGTTTGGCTACAGAAAGTATCAATGAGGAGTGAAACCATCCCCTGTGTTGATCACTACCTTCAAGGTACATATCTGCAGGATAAGTCAATTCTTCTTCTTTTCTGAGAACAGCCTCAAATGATGCTCCAGAATCTATCCAGACATCTAAGATATCCTCTTCTTTCTCGAGATTGCTGCTGCCACATTTTGGGCAAACGAATCCTTCTGGTAATAATTCTTTAGAGTTTTTTTCAAACCAAATGTCTGTGCCATTTTCTCTGATTAGATTTTCAACATGTTCAATAACCTTTGGATTCAAAATAACCTCTCCACAATCTTTACAATAGAACGCCGGTATAGGTATACCCCAGATTCTCTGGCGGCTTATGCACCAATCGGGTCTTTCGGATATCATCGAACCTATTCTATTTGAGCCCCAAGAAGGTATCCACTCTACTTCATCTATTTTCTCGAGGACTTCATTTCTAAGACCGTTTACATCCATACCTATAAACCATTGTTCAGTTGCTCTGAAAATAACAGGATTATGACATCTCCAGCAGTGCGGATAAGAATGTTCTATATTCTCCTGTGCAACAAGCTTTCCGCTTTTTTGTAGATCATTTATTATATCCTTATTTGCATCGAATACGAATATTCCTTCATACTTTCCTGCTTCTTTAGTGAATCTTCCAGAATTATTCACCGGCGATAGAATTGGCAAATTATACCTTAAACCAGATAAATAATCCTCTTCACCATGACCGGGAGCAGTATGAACACAACCAGTACCCGTATCGATGGTAACATAATCGGCGAGAATTATAACAGAATTCCTGTTTATAAAAGGATGCTTCGCTGTTCTACCCTCAAGATCGTTTCCTTTGAATTCATCGATTATCTCGTATTTATTAACACCAGCTTTTTTCATTACTTCTCCAACTAACTCTTTAGCAATTATCCAGTTTTCGTCATCGATTTTTACCTTTTGATAAATAAAATCCGGGTGAACCGCTATAGCAACGTTCGCTATTAACGTCCAGGGAGTGGTTGTCCAGATAATAACATAAGTGTTCTTCTCATCGTTGAGTTCAAACTTCACGTATATAGAGGGAGAAACATGGTTCTTGTACTCAATTTCCGCTTCTGCCAAAGCTGTTTCACAACTTGGACACCAAAATATAGGTTTTTTACCTCTATATATGAGCCCTTTCTCAGCTAAGGTCTTTATGATTGATATAACTGCTGCCTCATATTCTCTGTCAAGAGTAATATAAGGTGCAGCCCATCTTCCTCTCACACCAAGCCTCATGAAATCTCTTTTTTGGTCTTCAATGGCTTTCTTTGCATATTCAGCGCATTTTTGTCTTATTTCCATTTTGCTCATACTTTTAGCCTTTTCGCCAAGGATTTCAGTAGTAACCTTATGTTCTATTGGTAAACCATGAGTATCCCAACCCGGCACATAAGGTGAATTAAAGCCCCTCATAGTTTTGTACTTCACAACGAAATCTTTCAATATTTTGTTCAAAGCAGTTCCTATGTGTATCCTACCATTTGCATAGGGGGGACCATCGTGAAGAACAAATTTTTTCTTTCCTTTTCGAAGATTTTGAACGTAATTATAAAGATCAATCTTTTCCCAGTAATTGAGTATTTCGGGTTCTTTCTTCACCAAATTTGCTTTCATTGGGAATTTAGTTTTGGGAAGATTGAGAGTATTCTTGTAGTCCACCAAACATCACCCCAATAATTTTTTTATAATTTCCTTTAACTCAGAGAAATCTGATCCTTTGACAATATAAGCATCTGCAGCCCAAGACGATAAATCACTTTTATAATGACTGTAGGCAGTTAAAAGAACTATTTTCACATCTTTTTCCATTTCCCTTATTTTACCAGCAATTTCTATACCACTTATTTCTGGCATTTCTATATCAAGCGTTATCAGATCAAAGTTTTCATTCTTAATGGTCTTCAATGCCTCCTCACCACTGTTACAAACTTTCACTTCGTATCCCTCATCCTCCAATTCCTCTTTAATTAAAAACGCAATATTTGGTTCATCATCCACAACCAAGATCTTCTTAACCTTGCCCATTTTTTTGAACCCCTTTCTTTGGTATCTCAACTATAAACTCGGTCCAATTTTCACCAGTTTTCAATATTAATCTTCCAGAGTGTTCATCCTCCACTATTTTCTTAGATACAGACAATCCCAACCCTGTACCATCAGTTTTGGTGGTAAAAAACGGCATAAAAATTTTATCTTTTATTTCCTCAGGAATCGGTTTTCCTTCATTCTTTATAGAAAAACATATCTTATCTTCCGATTCCCAAACTTTTAAGTCTATTTTACCACGATCAGTTGCTTCAATCGCATTTTTTAGAAGATTAATTAAAACCTGCTTCAACCTTTTTCTATCCCCTAGTAATACTGATTCATCGTTCGAGAAATTTATATTTAAATCTATTGATCTTTCTATTATTTTATCATTATAAAGTTCTACTACCTCTCTAACAAGGACATTAAAATCGAATTCTTCAAACTCCATGGTTTCATAATCCTTGCTGAATTCCAATATCTCCGTCAGGATCTCTTCCAATCTCTTCACTTCTTCCACTATTATTTTCACATATTGCTTTGCTTTCTCATCCTTCAACTTTCTTTCCAACCTATTCGCAAATCCACCAACAACAGTTAAAGGGTTTCTTATTTCATGTGCCACACGTGCTGCTACTTCACCAAGTATAGCAAGTTTTTCTTGACGCCTAAGTTCTCTCTCCAGATTATGACGTGCTGTTGCATCTTCGAACATTATTATTACTCCCTCAATTACACTTGTCCGCTTATTCCACAAAGGCGTGAATTTTATATCGAAGTACTTCTCTTCATAAGCGTTCAAGGGATATTCCGTCAGGACTATTGTGTCTCTAACATCGTAAACTCTCTCGGAAACATTATACAAATCCACGAACTCACTTCCAAGAAATTTTATGTGTGTGCCTATAGCGCTGCTTCTCAATTTTCCAAAAAATTCCTCTGCTTTGTTGTTCCATTCTATTATTATTCCATCCTTTTTCAACACGATAATGGCTGCATCTATTGAGTTAAGCAATTCCCTACTGAATTCTTCTAATCTTTCAAAGAAATCTAACCTTCTTTGTATTTCCTTGTTCTTATCCTGAACTTCAAGAAGATTCATCACCGATTCTATCGCAAGCCCTGCACTACTGCTCAACAATTTGAGGAGCCTTATATCATTTTCACTTAATGTTTTTTGACTGTATTTGTTATCAGCAATTATTACCCCAAGGGTTTCATGCCTACCTATCAACGGAATGCAAATGAAGTTCTCCGTACCAAGAATCTGAACAAGATTCAGGAGTTCACTTTCCCTTTCCTTCACCAGTTGCGGTACAACACTGATTAAAGCTTTTCTCAATACCACCCTTTCCAGTACATTATCACCTATATAGCTTATATTTATATTTCTTACAACATCGTTCAAATAACTCGATAAATCTAAAGATAACGCCTCTTGTCTCAGATAATCCGCAAAATCATTGTACATCATTAAACGCTGCTTAAGTTTATTCCAGACTTTCAAGTCTTTTTCATTCTCAGACATTCCAAGCCACATTTTACCTCTTAAAATTTTGCTACTTTTATCCCTTATCAACAACATTGCTCTGTCAAAACCAAAGCCCCTTTCGGAGGTTAAACCAAGCAATAATATTTTCATTATGTTGTTCAAATCCATGCTGTAATTCATAGCTTGACTTATTTTATATACAGCATTCAATTTTTGAATTTGTTCCTGTTGTATTTCAATAAGCTCTTTGTACTTCTCACTTAATTCTTTCAAGGCTTTTATTTCTTGATTCAACGCCTTTTTATTCACATAATTCTCCACCAAAAGGGAGAGTTTTTGTGATACGCTCAACATAACTGACATTTCAAATTTATCCAGATGTTTATAAGGTCTGTAATGTTTTGTTTCTTTCTTATTTGCTAGCATCATTAATCCAAAAGGCTTTTCGTTCACAAACAGAGGGCAAAAGATTGCTGATTTGAACCTAAGATTCAATAATTCCTTTAGAAAACTCAACTCTTCCTTCTTTATCCAGATGGATGGCTTCTTAGAATCGAATATTCTTTTCAACTTATTATTATCAGGTACGGGATCGGCAATTATCTCGTTATTCGAGAATCCTTTCCAAAATTTCAATGCTAATTTTCCGTTCTCAAATATCCAAACGGCTATATATTCTACTTCCAAAATTTCAGCAACTTCATTTAAAAGTATTTTGAATATATCATCTAAATCCCTTATCTCTCTTATATCAAGATCCAACTTCTCGATCAGTTTCAATCTTATGTTCTCATACCTTAACCTATCTTGTTCCATCAAAAAATTTATCAAGCTACCCAAATTTTGCAAAAGATCTCGAGCTATTTCAAGCTTTTTTAAATTATCCTCTCTGATTACTTCGAATATCAAGGCACCTATTAATTCATCTTTTTCAAATATAGGAAATAAGGCGATAACATTCTTTTTATCTCCTTTTATATCATTAAAACTTGGATCATCTAATATTGTATATACATCCTTTTGTATTTGGATATCTTGGATTGGGATTTTTCGTCTTCTAACTAATGATTTATCGGGTAGAGATGTACCCACTAATCTAAACTGTTTTTTCTGCTTCTCAAAAATCATTAGTGAGCAGTTAACGACCTTGAGATTGTCTGAAATTACTTCTGATATCTTATTGAGGATATTTTCTCCGTTCTTGGAAGTTATACTTTTTATTATTTCTGTAAACAATTTTTCAAGTTCTACTTTCATCATTACTACCCCTTAAAATTTTGTTTAAGTCGTTCATGATATTCTCCGTATGTGTTCCTCTCCAGTAAACTTTACCACATTTTGGACACATGAGAAACTCATTGTTCGTTAAATACACGTATTCTGGTATTTTATTTTTTATCTTTTCTTTATCAATATGCTCAAGAAAACCATTACACTCAGAACATCTACTGAACAGTAAACAATCTTCAAGCGAAATATTGAATCTATCTTTCACGGCTTTTAGTTGTGAGTACCATTTATCGGACTTCAAGAAAAAGAAGGCAACCTTCTCCTTCCAAGCCCTTTTGGCTATCTGCTTGTCCCTCGTTAATAGGATTCTGTCTTCTTTTTTACATAGTCTAAATATTTCATTCTTCGGAATATCCGAAAAATACAAAGTATCGAAACCAAGGATTCGAAGTTTTTTTGCAAGCCTTCCAAGCATTCTATCAGCAAAAAATTTCAGATTCAACTCAATGCCCCTTTCCAAATTTCAATAGAACAATACGAGTCTCTCCAAAATTTTTATCAACTTCGATTGTAAACAAATCCGGTATGAAGAGTTTTTCCTTAGTTGATAACTCCAATAGAATTCTTGAGTTATCCTTTAAAAGTTCGCTGTTTTTCTCAATGGTTACCAGTATCTCCTCACCATAGCCTAAATCATACGGTGGATCACCAAAAATGATGTCAAATTTTCCCTTATTTCTCAAATATCTGAGTGCCCTTCTATAATCCATTTTTAATGCCTTATAATCCGAAAAACCGATCTTTTCCATATTCCTTTTCACTGTGATGATCGCTTCTTTTGACACATCTACCAAAACTGCCTTGTTTGCTCCCCTACTTATAGCTTCAATTGAAAGGACCCCACTACCACAAAAAAGTTCAAGTACATTCGCAGCTTTAACTTTTTCACCAAGGATTGAGAAAATAGCTAATCTAACTTTAGAAGTGGTGTATCTAACTCTCCTATCTTTCACAACGAAAATAGTAATCGATTTATATTTACCTCCTGTTATCTTCAAGTTCAACCCACCTCTATGAGTTCAACTTTTGAACCATAAAGTTTTTGGATTTTTTGAAGCAAGCGCTTGTGGTTCTTTAATTCTGGATCTAACTCCAATAAATTCTGTGCATCTTCGCGAGCAATCAGTAGAATATTGAAATCTCTTGAAAGATCAGCTATTCTGAACTCTGGCAATCCATGTTGTTTAACTCCAAGAAACTCACCAGGTCCTCTTAACTTTAAATCATACTCTGCAATTTCAAAACCATTTGTTGTCGAAGCAAAGAAATTTAGACGTTCGAAGATCCCGCTGTGTTTTTTGTTCACAACTAAAAAACAATAGCTTTCAAGATTACCTCTACCTATTCTTCCACGCAATTGGTGAAGTTGTGCAAGTCCGAATCTTTCAGGATGTTCTATCATCATGATTGTAGCGTTTGGTATATCTATTCCGACTTCGATTACTGTTGTTGAAACGAGTATATCCAATTTTCTTTCTGAAAACATTCTCATAATCTTTTCTTTTTCGTTGTCTGACATTTTCCCATGTAGCAAACCAACTCTGTATTCAGGAAAAATTTCTTTCGAGAGCTTTTCGTACATCGTAGTAGCAGCCTTAAGCTCAAGATTCTCTGATTCTTCAACCAATGGATAAACTATAAATGCCTGATGTCCTAATTTTATTTCTTCTTTTATGAATTCATACACTTTATATATTTTTGAAGATGAAATCAAAACGGTTTTAATTTTCTTACGTCCCACGGGCATTTCCTTTATTGTTGATATCTCCAAGTCTCCATAGATTGTAAGAGCCATTGACCTTGGAATAGGTGTAGCAGTCATAACGAGCATATCAACGAGTTTTCCTTTGTTAAGTAGGGCTTCCCTTTGCCTTACACCAAACCTATGCTGTTCATCGATTATTATGAGGCCTAAATTCGCAAAATGCACATCCTCCTGTATCAAAGCATGGGTTCCAACAATAACATCTATTTTCCCTTTTTTGATCTGTGATTTCATCTCTTCTTTCTCTTTTTCTGTCATAGAACCTATTAGTAGACCTACATTAATCCCCAATTTTTCGAGATCGTGTTTAATTCTCTTAAAATGTTGAAGAGCCAAAACAGTTGTTGGAACCATTATAGCCGATTGATACCCTGCTTCAAAATTATCCACCATGGCTATCTCAGCAACCACAGTTTTCCCCGATCCAACATCCCCCTGTATTAGTCTACGCATAACTTTGCTTGATACCATATCTTTTCTTATTTCCAGATAAGCCTTTATTTGATCTTTGGTTAGTTTGAAAGGTAGATTATTTATAAATTCATTCGCTAAATCTCCCTTTATATCCTTGGAAATCCCGTTGATCTGCTGCTCCAGCTTCAATCTATGATAAAGAATGGATAATTCAAAATAAAACAACTCTTCATACGTAAGTCTCCATTTTGCTTTCTTTAAGTGATGAAAACTTGAGGGAAAGTGTAACGTCTTGATTGCTTGATCTATACTCATTAGATTTCTCTTTTCTATAAGCCAATCAGGAATATTTTCCTCAAAACAATTTGCATTATTCAAATTGCTTTGTATAATCCTTCTCATCATATTTTGAGTCAATCCAGTAGTTAGACTATACAGTGGATATATTCTTCTCCATTCTTTTTCTTGAATATCATTGGTCAATTTTTCAATCTCTGGATTTTGCATTTCGAGTTGACCATAGATATTTTTTTTGACAGTTCCAAATGCAATATATTCACTACTCTTGTTCAAATTCCGGATTATATGATCCTGATTGAACCACTTTAAGAGCACTTCGCCAAATCCATCCGTTAAAATCGCTATTAGCAATGAAATGTTCGAAAGTTTTCTCTTTTCAAAGTTCAACAGTTTTCCACGAATTAAAACTTTCTCATTGTTTTTTAATAAACTTATCGGTACCAATTTTCTTCTGTCCTCGTAATCCCTTGGAAAGTAGAGCATTAAATCCTCTATAGTTTTTATTCCAAGTTTGTTTAAGATTTTTTCCCTTCTCGGTCCCACCAATTTTGCATACCTTACATCGTATCTAAGAACATCCTTCGATTGACAATCAACCTCTGGAAATCTGAACGTTAAAAACTCATCTTTTAATTTTTCTATTGCTATTTTCCCATTTTTCAACCGCTTCAACATTCTCTCTTTTGGAAGTTTATTAAGACTCGAATAATATCTAAAGAGCTTTCTTATCTTTTCAACCAAATCCTGATTTTTTTCATAATCGTCTACTTTTTGCCACAATGCGAGCAGTTCACTATACAGTGGTGCTCTCCTTTTGTTGATTCTGTCAGGGTGTTCAATATAATCATCTATGAGTCTCTGTGCCTCATCCAAGAACTCCTCCAATATCATTTTACCTCATCCTTTTTATTTGTCATCCGTTGTATGGTTTACTTTAAAATAGCCTGTTAACTTCCAATCTTTTATAAAAGCATCATAACTATAGGTAGCCTCGGTAGATGAAAAATCTATTAACTCGCAAGTCACATAAAATCCATTGAGGTTTATTTCGAAAGAAGTAGCTGGAGAATCATTCCAATAATATTCCAGGGCTTGCTGACAACTTTTTAAAGTTATATAAAGCAACACTCGCCTCTCACGAATTTGAACAATCTCCAAAAGATCGTGTATGGTTTCTAGTCTTAAAGATATGATCACGGAAAAAATAAAAAAAATAATCAGTAAAATGATCAGTAAAGAACCATTCTTCATTTTCTGAAATAGCCAACATATGGTAAATTTCTAAACCTTTCGTCGTAATCCAAACCATAGCCTACGATAAATTCATCGTTGATTTCAAAACCAATGAAGTCGGCTTTCAAATTGGATTTACCTACTTTGTGATAAAGTGCTGCTATTTTCAGATCTTTGGGAGAATGTTTGTTTAAATATTTTACAATGTAAGATAAGGTTTTTCCAGTATCCAGAATATCCTCTACTATCAGTACATATTCGTTTGTCACAGGTTTGTCTATCCAATAATTAACCTTTATCTTACCAGTACTTTTTGAACCGGAATAGCTCGAAACATGGATGAAAGAATAAACAACATCCATATCGAGATTCAGTATAAGTTCACTGTAAAAATGTACTGCCCCCTTCAATATGCATATTGCAATAATACGATCTGTTTTCTCTTTGTAATAATCATTTATCTTCCCAGCCAATTCTTTTATTCTTTTTCTTATTTGATCATTAGTGTGAAGTACTTGAACCTCACTGAGATAATTGTCTCTATTCAAATGCTCCACCTCTTTCATTAGATGTTCATGACTAATACAAGAGGTTTAGGTCTCCTCAACTCTTTCATTTCAAATTCGAAAATATTGTTTTCATTTTGTACTATATCAACACTGGATTTTTTAGAAATAACCTTTATGAATTCGTCGACGGATTTTATCGGAAAATTTAGATACCTGGTTTTGTAATGCATTGGTATTATAACCTTGGGTTTCACTAAATCACATACTTCGACAGCTTCTTCAGGACCTATTGTAAATTTTCCACCAACAGGTATTAGAAGTACATCGACAGGTAACAATTCTTTCAAGATGTTATCATCTACAACATGACCAAGATCACCCAAATGAGCTATGTTAGTACCATTCAAAAATTCGAATTTGAAAATCAGATTCATTCCCCTCTCTTTTCCCATCGATTTATCATGAAAAGATTCTATGGCTTTTATCTTCACCTCATTGTATTCAAACATTCCAGGATTTTTTAAAACATTGAAACTTCCCTTTAGAATTGCATGTGCGTTATGATCAAAATGTTGGTGACTTTCCGTGACTAAATTAGGTGATACATCAGGTAAAGGGTATCCTACAGATTCATCGAAGGGATCGGTCAATATCAATAATCCTGTATCCGAAGCACGTATCATGAAACAAGCATGTCCAAACCATTTTATTAACATGATATCACCCCACTTTTATAATCTTTAAGTCTTTCCTCTTAGAAAGATCTATTATTTCTCCATTATCACTCAAAACTACGGGACGAAACACTTTCCCTTTCTTAGTTCCTATAACAACACATCTTTCACCATTCGAAAGCAAAAATCTTGTTCCAGGAGGATATATACCAAAAACTCTTATCAAAGCATTCATTACTTTTGAATCGAAAATATCTACTGACTGGATCAAATTACTCATTGCTTCGTAAGGATTCCAAGCGCTTTTATAGGGCCTCTCAGATGTTAACGCATCGTATACATCTGCGACAGCCACTATACGAGCAAATAGATCTATGTCTTCTCCCCTTAATTTCTCGGGATAACCACTTCCATTCATTCTTTCATGATGATGTAATATACAAGATAGTATTGACTCATCAATAACACCAGAATTTAAAGCTATTTTTTTACCAATCACTGGATGCAGTTTTATTATCTCAAATTCCTGAGGTGTAAGGCTTCTTGACGCTTTCAATATCTTCAAAGGTATTTTGAGTTTTCCAATATCATGTATCAAAGAAGAAAAACTGATCTTTTTGACAATATCTTTATCAAGACCCAATTCTAAGGAAACCAAAGTACTTAAAACAGTTACATTGAACTGATGGGTAAATGTGTATTCATCATAGCTCTTCAATTTTATCAAATTCAAGAAGACATTTTCTTTATAATTAAGAACAATACCTTCAAAGATATTTTCAGATAGTTCTTCTATAACCTTTGGATCGAATTCCTCTTCCTTTTTTACATTTTCAATCACATTCTTTATTTTTTTCTTAGCATATTCCACTATTTCATGATTCAACAACAATTTGATATCTCTTTTTTCTAAATCACTATCCTTGTATTCGTAGAAATCCACGGCCTCCACATAAACTCGTTCAATACCCATTTTTAGCAATGCATCAATTCTCAACTTATCCAAAACCTCGCCTTTTTTAAATAAAACTCTTTTACCATCAGCTATATCCTCGGCCAACCTTTCCCCTTCCAAAAGATCCTGCACTTTTTTCCATTTATTCAAGAACCACTCCCCTTATCCACGCATCACGGGTTTTGGAAAGATCCAACTCAAATTCTCCGATCTTTATGACAGGCCTTAAAGGAGCATTTGGGGATATCCTCACAACGATTCCCTTTCTTCCATCGTTCAATTCTACCGTCGTCCCTGGAGGATACACACCGCAAATTTTGAAGAAGGCTCTAACAAAACCTGGGTCATAAAAAATACCTGATCTATTTATAATCCAATAGGCTGCCTGATAAGGACTAACAGCCTCCCTTCCAGCTACTTGAGAAGTTAAAGAATCATAAGCATCCGCTACTTGGATGAGTCGTGATATCCAATTTATGCTTTTACCCTTTTTACCAAAAGGAACACCTTTTCCATCAAATCTTTCGTGATGCTGAAGAATACCATTGATCTCCTCGAAAGTTAAAAAATTTTCGTCGTTTTTCTTTATAACGTCGATTGCCACTATTATATGCCTTTTGAAAACCTCTTTTGGCAGTTCAAGAGTGGTTTCAATATCTGAGAAATCATCCTCAATGAATGCCCATCCAATATCGTGAAGCAAAGCTACCTTGGCGATCGAAATCAGTTTGTGTCTTTGAAGATTCAGAACATCACCCATTATCACGGAAAGAACACTGGTATTAACAAGGTGCTTTCTCAAAAATCCCAGATTGTGTGATGTGAAAAAGTTGAGAATCTTATCTTTCTGCTTCTTAAGGTAATCAACTATACTGATACATGTGTTTGTAAGCTTGGATATATTGACCCTATTACCAATTTTTAATTCATTAACTAGATCAGATATTACTCCAATATATTCATCGTACATCTTCTCGGGCAAAACAGTTGGTATTTGATCAGAGAAACTTCTTTTTTTTCTCACTACTTCAACTTTGAAAGCCTCGTAATATTCTTTATCAATTGTTTCCGTTTCATCATCAACATATATAGGTATCCAGTTAATTTCTCTATCAGAGAGCTGTTTGATGTCGTTATTGGTTAGAACCGTCTTTTTCTTTAACAGAAGTAAAAAACTTCTATTGTCGTAAACATCCTCACCTAATATTTCTCCTGCTTTTACTTCACTTATTCTTTTCCAAACGATACCCAAAGGTATCCACTCCTAATATTTAGGTCTCAACTGTACAATTAGCCAATCATTCCGGAAATATTTTCGACTGATTTCCACAAGATTATCGATGGTTACCTTATCGAACTTCGATAATAATTGATCTATATCAAACACTTTGTTGAAAACGCGGAACTCATCAAAATTTTTGTACATCCTTGAAAAGGTACTTTCATTTGCCAGTAATAATTCACCCTTGATCCTTTCTTTCCCATATTCCGATTCTTTGTGGCTTATCAAGCCCTTTCCGATTGCCTCAATTTCTTTCTGTATCTTATCCAAAAGTGCCTCGCACTTATCTGGAGAAGTTGAAGAATATATTAAGAATAATCCATTACTCCCAAAAGTTATGTATTCAGTGTGTATATTGTAAGCTAAACCCGCTTCTTCACGAATTTTGTTGAATAATCTCGAACTCATCCCATCTCCAAGCAAGGTATTGAGGACTGAAAAAGCAAAAAAATCATCCTCTTTACGTCCCGGAGCAAGCGTCCCTAAAAGCAAATGAACCTGGTTTATATCACTTTTGAATTCGATTATTTCCTTCTTTCTCGGGCTGAATCTAGGAGAATTGATTTCAAACAAAAAATCTGTACTATGATACTTGTTTTCCAATTCATATATCCTTTCTATTAACTTCTTGGACAATTTTCCACATACCGATAAAATCATATTTGAAGTGTTGTAAAACTTTTCATGATAGCACATGATATCAGGTTTTGATATTCTCAGTACGCTACTCTCACTACCAAAAATCGCTGAACCATATGTTGAATTGTTGAACGCTTCTTTCAAAAATATATCATGAACTTTTCCATATGGATCATCATTCAATTCTTTTATCTCTTCAATTATAACCCCTTTTTCTCTCTTTAAATCCTCTCCATCAAACAAAGGATCTAAAACCATATCGAACAAAATATCAATTGCTTCTAATGCTTTAAAATCAGGAACTTTGGTGTAATAAAAGGTTATTTCCCTGCTTGTAAAACCATTCAATGTTCCACCAGATTTTTCTATGGGTTCTTTAATTTGATAGCTACTACGCTTTTTCGAACCTTTAAAAACCATATGCTCTATTAAATGAGCCATTCCTTCCAAACCCTTGGGATCCGAGGAAGAACCCCCAAGGATTCCCAGGCCTATTGAAACAGATCTGAAAGCTTTTACATCCTCTAATACCACCTTTAAACCATTTTTAAGTGTTTTGTAAGTGATCTTTGGAATTTTTTCGATCCTCATGAT
>Ga0136651_10000670_pt1 | contig 18739 bp, 18 predicted proteins | sample Mar14236cmmetaG_FD_94867 | JGI IMG/M metagenome (GOLD analysis project Ga0136651, IMG submission 94867) | Marine hydrothermal vent microbial communities from Guaymas Basin, Gulf of California to study Microbial Dark Matter (Phase II) - Marker... ... | reverse complement strand
TTTTTCTTCGACCCGTAATTGTCACCCAGGGTGGTCTGCAGGTAATCAAGCTGCAATCCGATACGGAAATAGCGTCCGAACGACCGGGCATATACCAGACCGATTTTAATATCATTATAAAGGTTGTAACCGAAATGATTGAATGTGATGCCCAATACGCCAATTCCTGTCGGCGCCATAAAAGCAGCCGACTTGGTACTGAGTTGGTTCAGTGTAAACTGTGATTCGTAATAAACACCTACGCCAAATTTATCCATCAGGGCGATGCCTGCCTGGTTGTTCTGGATGTTCCAGAATCCGGTAAGTGCCACCGACGACCTTCCCATGCCTGCCTCGCGCGACCCGATGACATTAAAGTCGCCGCCGGCTGTAACAGTGAACCCGATGAGTAAAAATAGTAGCAGGATGATGAGTTTTTTCAGGGAATTAGTCATCTGATTTAATTGTGTATTTTCATGCAGAAATTTACAACTATTTTTTAAATATGCTATGCGATGAACAAAGCGACACTGAAATTTCTTTACGATTTAAGAGAAAATAATGAAAGGGATTGGTTTCAGACCAATAAAAACCGGTACGAAGATGCCCGCAGGGATGTGGAGCAATTTGTTGAATTTTTAATTCCGGCTATTCATACGTTTGATCCCCTGATCAACAATCTTACGGCGAAGCAGTGCATGTTCCGTATTTACAGGGATGTTCGTTTTTCGAAAGATAAAACGCCCTACAAATCTTATTTCGGAGCGTATATAGCTCCCGAAGGAAGAAAATCAGTCCGGTGTGGTTATTACCTGCACCTTGAGCCCGGTAACTGCCTGCTGGCAGGTGGCGCTTATCATCCGGCGGCTGAGCACCTGAAAAATATCCGATACGAGATCTATCATAATTTAAAGGAGTTTGAAGATATTTTAAACGGATCAGGTTTTAAAAACATTTTTGGCGAACTGGTTGGCGATAAACTAAAAAGACCACCCAGAGGATTTCCCGCAGAATTTGAAGGGATTGACTACCTGAAAATGAAAGATTTTACGATTTTTCACAAACTGGATGATCAGCAGGTCTCATCGCCTGATTTTGCAGCATACGTACTGAAGGTGTTTGAAGACATGAAACCTTTAAATGATTTTCTTAACCGGGCGTTGCAGTAGAGGCTGTCTGCTATATTATCAGAAATTTTTCACAAATTGCCCGACGGGGCTATTGGTGTTTATCAAATCTTTTAAATATTTATATTCGATAAAAACGGTGATATTCCCCATAGAATACGGGGCTATCTCATAAAGGGAATAAGTGAAACCCATGCCGCTTCCGTTTAGGTAAATGTTTTCAGCAGGCTCTATATTATCGGTAAAGTAACCGGCTTCAGTTAAGGATACACTGTCCGGAATATGATTGTCCCTGCGTAGCTGAGCCATAAGTAATTTACTCAGTTCCTGTTTCGCTTCTTTTATAAAAACCTGATCGTAGCTAAGCACCTGTCCCGTGTTCAGGTCAATGATGTCGTAGTATATGCCCGTCATACCATGAGCACCACCGGTGTACACATAATTAAGGTATTCGAGACAAAGAATCCCGCTGGAATTATACACGACCGACATGTCGTTTTGTTGCGTCCAGCTGAAAGACCATTCCGTATCCTGCCAGCCGTCTTCGTTTTCCCTGTATAAGCTGTAGAATTCCTGCTCGGCTTTTACGAGTAGCGAATCAGGATGAAGTATTTCAGAGTTTTCCACATAATGTCCTGCAATTACTTCTTCAATAAGGCGTGTCACTTCAGGAGTTGTATGGGATGAGACGAGCGGAAACAATAACGTTAATTCAATCTCAGCTGTGGGCGATTGCGGGTTATTTTCCACCAGATTCTCCTCCGAGTGAAGATAATGAACCGATAAAGGAATACTTCCCGGAGGGTACGACTCAATCAACTCGATATTTTCTTCAAGGTTTCCGCGTTTCCAGATACCGGTGAATTTTTCATCAACTAAAATACCCTGAAGTATGGGATGGTCTGACCCGTATGGATTCAATTCCACCTGATTGGCATCATCAATTTTGCCATACATTTCATAGGTAGTTGTTTCTTCCGGTTTTGCTATTTCGTAGTTACCGCTGACTTGTTCTTGTTGCCGTAATAAATTAGCTTTCATCTTTGATGAGTCTGTCGATCCTTCCATATGTCGATAGGTCATCTTATCATTTGTCTGCTGACCCGGTAACGTCAGGCTGAGAAATATAATTACCGATAATGCTAAAGTTCTGAGAATCATTAATTAAAATAACTTATATGGATACATCAATCTAAAAAGCAAAAATAGGAATAATGCCGTGCCGTTAGCAGTGGTTTCGTACATTTGTTTGAAAAAAATACGGAACGTGTTAGAACTTCTGCTTACCATATTATTTGGCACAATGATCATTACCGGATTCAAGGTAATGTATCTTTTAAAGCTGGATGTTTTTCAGGCTATTACTGTTAATTATCTGGTAGCTGTCTTGTTTGGTTTTACTGTCTGGAATGCACCGTTCAGCTTTGCTATCTGGTCTTCAAAATCATGGTTTGGCATATCTATTATAATAGGCGTGTTTTTTATTTTGACCTATGTTCTTTTTGCCCGGTCTTCTGAAAAAGCGGGTCTGGTCATCACAGCTGTTGCCAGTAAAATGTCAGTAGTCATACCGGTACTTGCCGGTTTCCTGTTGTTTGGTGACAACTTAAATATACAAAAGATTACCGGAATTGTTTTAACGCTTGCAGCATTCTACCTGATATTTTTACCGGAGAAAGGTTTGCGGATTGACTACCGGTTTATTCTACTTCCGTTTTTACTTCTGTTAGGGAATGGTATGAACGACGTACTGGTAAAATATGCGCAACATTTTTATCTTGACCATGACGAGGGGCTTTTTCTTTCATTCGTATTTTTCGTGGCTTTAATAATAGGAGTGGTCGTTCTTTTTTTCAAACAGTTTATCAAAGGCAAATTTATCACATTAAAAAGTTTGCTGGCAGGAATCATACTGGGCTCATTAAATTACTGGGGGGCTTACTTTTTTCTGGTAAGTATGGAGCGTTACCAGGCCAGTTTTTTATTTCCCGTTGTAAATGTGGGTATTGTGGGACTCTCGGCTTTGGTCAGTTATGTGGTGTTTAAAGAAAAACTAAGCAAAATAAACTGGATTGGGATAATAATTGCTATCATTGCCATATCGTTAGTAAGTATGGGTTAGCTCTGAGTTTTATGGAAGAAGTATATAGTTATAAAACAGTTATAAAACCCTCCGAAGGCTTGTATAAGGAAAAGGGAAGCAAGTTTATCGCCCTGCTTTATCCGGTTAATTCGGAAGAACAGTTTAAGGAAAGATATGCTGAAGTAAAAAAAGAGTATCATGATGCCCGGCACCACTGTTATGCTTATCGCTTCGATCCGGAAAAAGAGACCGTGCGCAGCAGCGATGATGGCGAACCTTCGGGAACGGCCGGAAAGCCTATGCTGAATCAACTGTATTCTTTTGAACTTTTCAATGTGGCTGTTATTGTGGTCCGCTATTTCGGTGGTACCAAACTGGGGGTAAGCGGTCTGATCAATGCCTATAAACAGGCGGTTGCTGATGCGGTCGAAAATAATTCGGTTGTTACCAGGCACTTAACAAGGCATTTGACTGTTGCATTTTCGTATCCGTTAATGAATGAAGTAATGAGAGTGATAAAGGAAGAAAAATTAAAGATCAGAGATCAGGTATTTGAGATGGACTGTGTCGTTCATCTCGAATTAAAAAAAAGTGCCTATGAAAGGGTGTTGAACCGCTTCGAAAAGATCCGTGATGTGACCATAAAATAGCTGAGAAACAATAAGATGTTATAAAACACACCGCTTCCCCTATATACAAATAAAAAAGTTGAAAGTCAACTAAAAAAAATATTTTTTTTAAACTTTTTTTAATCGACTTTTGTTTATCTCTTTTGCGGCTCCAACAACGAAAAGTGAGACAGTTGAAAACAAGCTGATTAACATTAATTAACCAAAAAAAGCAGTTACAGAATTATACATTTTACTAGAAAATGAGAAAAAAGCACGCTGAGGTCTGGGAACGTTGCTTAAAAGTTATTAAAGATAACATTCCTTTTCAGAGTTACAAAACATGGTTTGAACCTATAGAGCCAGTTAGTCTGGAAGATGATGTGTTAACCATTCAGGTGCCTAGCCAGTTTTTTTACGAATGGCTTGAGGAGCATTATATCGGGTTGCTGAAAAAGACGATTAAAAAGGAACTGGGTTCTTCGGGGCGGCTGGAGTACAGCGTTATTATGGACAGCGCTTACAGCGATGCGAGGCCGTACTCGGTAAATTATCCGACAACAGATAAAAAAGCGACAAAAAACAACCCTGTGTCTATGCCCATTGATCTTTCAAAAGGAAATGCCAGGGATATCTTAAATCCGTTCATTATTCCGGGTCTTAAGAAGATTAAAGTTGAATCGCAGCTGGTGGAAACATATTCGTTCGACAATTTTATTGAAGGAGATTGCAACAGGCTGGCACGCTCTGCGGGATGGGCCATTTCGGAAAATCCGGGAAAAACAGCATTTAATCCACTCCTTATATATAGTGCTGTTGGGCTGGGTAAAACACACCTTGCTCACGCCATTGGCTTGCAGGTAAAAAATAATTTTCCGGATAAAACGGTTCTTTACGTAAAGACAGATCAGTTTATCAATCAATACATTGATTCGGTGCGTAACAACAACCAGAACGACTTCATCCATTTTTATCAGATGATCGATGTGCTGATCATGGACGATATACAGTTTGTTGCCGGAAAAGAAAAAACGCAGGATGTGTTTTTCCATATCTTCAACCACCTGCACCAGAATAACCGGCAGATTATCTTAACATCTGACAAACCGCCGGTAGAATTAAAAGGAATGGAACCCAGGTTGTTGTCGCGGTTCAAATGGGGACTTGCAGCCGATCTTCAGGTGCCTGATCTGGAAACGAGGATTGCCATTTTACAGAATAAGCTGTACAAAGACGGTATCGAAATGCCTTACGAGGTAATTGAATATCTGGCATACAGCATTTCTACGAATATTCGTGAAATGGAAGGCGCCCTGATTTCGATTCTGGCGCAGTCTACACTGAATAAGAAAGCCATTACCCTGGAGCTCGCAAAACAAATGATCGATAAGTTTGTGAAAAACAGTACGCGCGAGATATCCATCGATTATATCCAAAAAGTGGTGTGCGATTATTTCAGCCTTCCGCTTGAAGCCATTAACTCGAAAACAAGAAAAAGAGAAATTGTTCAGGCAAGGCAACTTGCCATGTTTTTCTCGAAAAAACATACTAAAAATTCGCTGGCAACCATTGGTTTGCATTGCGGAAACAAAGACCACGCTACTGTACTACACGCCTGTCGAACGGTTAATAATCTGGTGGAAACAGATAAACGTTTTCGCGTTTATGTTGAAGAGATTGATAAAAAGCTAAAGCTTTAAGCTTGCTGACCGAAAGATTTGTTGTAAAAAAAATGCAATGGATCAACATATTGGATTTGACATCCGGGCTGGTTTTTTGTAAATTTATTCTTTCATGTTAAAAAAAGGAGGATCATTATGAACATATTGTTTGTGTGCATGGGAAATATGGGGCGTTCACCGCTTGCCAAAGCTTTATTGCTGAAAAAATATAAAGAAAACGGAATTGATGCTGAAGTAGATTCCGCCGGATTTGAAACTTTTAACATCAACGAGGAACCGGACCCGCGAATTAAAGACCTTGGTAAAAAACATGGCGTGGAGGTTACGGGAAAAGCACGCATTTTTGTGAAGGATGATTTTGCTAAGTTTGACCGCATATACGTGATGGATACAAGAACATACCGGGATGTGAAAGAACTGGCAAAAAACAAGGAACAAATAAATAAGATCGATTACCTGATGAACCTTGTCGAGCCTGGTAAAAATAAAATTGTTCCGTGTATCACTGATGCATGGAATACCGATCCTGATGCTATATTTAATATGCTGGACAAAGCTACGGATAAGATTATAGAGAATGTGACTGGTAAGTAATAAGCCCATCAGTGCTCGATCGAATACCAAATAAAGAGGATATTATCGGGGCAGCCGGAATTATTAAACCATACGTCAACAGAACACCTGTTCTTACTTCGGCTACCTTTAATAAACGCTACAATTCCGAGCTGTATTTTAAATGTGAGAATTTCCAAAAAGTTGGTGCTTTTAAGTCAAGGGGGGCAGTTCATGCCCTGTTGAGTATACCGGAACCGGACAGAATAAACGGCGTGTGCACGCATTCGTCAGGTAATCACGCCCAGGCACTGGCAAGGGCTGCCGGTTTGTTCGGTGTTCCTGCCTACATTGTAATGCCCGAAAATTCGCCTCAGGTAAAAATAGACGCTGTAAGGAATTACGGCGGGCGTATCACCTTTTGTAAACCGAACCTGGAAGCTCGTGAAGCAACGCTGAAAGAAGTTCAGAAACAGACAGGGGCTATTGAAGTGCATCCTTACGATAATTATGATATTATAGCGGGTCAGGCAACAGCGGCAAAAGAACTATTGGAAGAAGTGCCTGACCTGGATATGGTTTTGTGCCCTGTAGGTGGGGGAGGTTTACTGGCAGGCACAGCTCTGGCAGTTCAATATTTTTCCACAAACAGAGCAAAGGTGATTGCCTGCGAACCTGATGGTGCTGATGATGCATTTCGTTCGTTTCAAAAAGGGAAGATCGTACCGAGTGTTTCACCACATACCATTGCCGATGGTTTACTGACCTCGCTCGGTAAACGCAATTTCCCGATTATTCAGGACTATGTCATGGAAATAGTGACTGTTTCCGATGCGTCTATTATCGAAGCTATGAGACTTATCTACGAACGCATAAAGATCGTTATCGAACCATCGTCGGCCGTGCCATTAGCCGCTATTGCCGAACAAAAGATTGCCGTTTCAGGAAAAAAAACAGGCGTTATAATCTCGGGTGGAAATGTTGATCTGAAAAAACTTCCGTTTTAACCATGAAGAAAGGAACACTATATTTAATACCAACCACGCTGGGCGACACGGATGATCTGGAAAAAGTATTACCAGCCTACAACCGTGAAATTGTAGGGCAACTGGATGAGTTTATTGTGGAACAACTCAGAACAGCCAGAAGGTTTTTGCGCAAGATGGGGCACCCGCTCCCTATTGACGAAATGAAATTTTATGAGTTGAACAAGCATACGGCTGATCTTGAAATAAATGCCTACCTGAACCCTTTGCTCTCTGGCAAGTCGATGGGACTACTTTCGGAAGCCGGTACTCCCTGTGTGGCCGACCCGGGATCGGCCATTGTACAAATGGCGCATGAACAAGGGATAGAAGTTGTTCCCCTCACAGGACCTAACTCAATCATCCTTGCACTGATGGCTTCGGGGTTTAACGGGCAGAATTTTGTTTTTCACGGCTACCTGCCGGTGGATAAACAAGCGTTAATAAAGAAAATAAGGGAGATGGAAACAGCATCCCGAAATTTACACCAGACGCAAATATTTATTGAAACACCTTATAGGAATCGCCAGCTATTTGACAAACTTGTGGAAACATGCAGACACGACACAAAGCTTTGTGTAGCTACTGACCTGACACTTGAAAAAGAAAAAATAAAAACGAAAACTGTTGCTGCGTGGAAAAAAGAAACAGTGGATCTCCATAAGAAACCCACTGTTTTTCTGCTGTATTTTTAATCGGCGTTTAATGGTCGTGGCCGCCGGCACCATGTACATGCCCGTGTTCCAGCTCTTCGGAACTTGCATCCCTTACATCAAGTATTTTACCGGTAAAATGGATGTTCTGTCCGGCCAGAGGATGATTGAAATCCATCAGAACGGTATCGTCGCGAACTTCAAGAACTCTACCTTCAACGGGATTGCCATCCTGATCCTGCATGGCAATGGAATGACCGATCTGAAGCATCTTCTCATCAATTTTTCCGTCTATTTCAAAAATGCTTTTTTCCAATTCAATAATGGCTTCATCGCTTTTTTCGCCATAAGCATCGCCCGCTACGATTGCAAAGGTAAAAGCCTCGTCAGGTTCTAAATTATTCAGGTTTGTTTCAAATGCCGGTAAAAGTGTTCCCGCACCGAATAAATGAACAAAAGGTCTGTTCTCATCTACTACCTGGATGACTTCTCCTGTCTCGTCATTCATGCGCAGTGTATAGGTCAGTGTAACGACTTTATTTTTGCCTACTTTCATAAAAATTTTCTTTTGAGTGAATAAAAATGGACTGCAAAAATAAGATAAATATTCGTAGCTCATTATTTTTTTCCCAGAAAGAGGAAATACCCTCCATTTTTTTTCGTTTAAAAACCAACGATTTAGTATTATTGTATAAAGAAATAAAACCTTAAAAACAGAATACAATTTGGACCACCTGGTATTAGAGATACACCATATGAGCAAGTCGTACGGCCACATCAGGGCGCTCAACGACTTTTCACTCGAAGTGCATAAAGGAGATGTTGTTGGCATACTTGGCCCTAATGGAAGTGGGAAAACGACGATTTTGGGCATTTTACTGGATATTTTAAAACCCGATGCCGGGGAATATTTATGGTTTGGGAAGGAGCCTGTCAGCAGTTCCAGAAAAAAAATAGGCGCTTTGCTCGAACAGCCCCTTTTTTATCCCTATTTGTCTGCCGTAAAGAATCTGAAGATAGTTGCTGATATCAAAGGCGTTTCTCATGAGAGTATTGACAAAGTTTTGGAAACGGTAGGCCTGACGGACAGAAAAAACAGTAAATACAAAACCTATTCACTGGGAATGAAACAGCGTCTGGCTGTGGCAGCAACGCTTATCGGTAATCCGGAAGTACTGATTCTTGACGAACCTACCAACGGCCTTGATCCAAAAAGCATTGCGCTTATCAGAAACCTGATAGCCGATGTGGCCCGGAAAGGTGTCACGGTATTGCTGGCCAGTCATTTGCTTGATGAGGTACAGAAGATCTGCAGCCATGTTGCTATACTTGATAAGGGAGTCTCGCTCCATGCGGGAAGGGTAGAGGAGGTGTTGAACTCTGCACTGCGTGTTGAAATAAAAGCGGAAGATATGGAAGGTCTTTATAAGGAGGCTTCGGAAATGGCATTTATTTCGGAGTGTAGGTTGGAAGAAGACGTGCTTGTTCTGATGCTAAAAGAAGACGTTGAACCTGCGGAAATAAATAAAAGCTTTGCCTCCCGCGGAATTTATCTGTCCTATCTGTCGGCAGGAAAAAGAAGCCTTGAGTCATATTTTCTGGATTTATTAAAAGAATAAGATGCTGAAACTACTAAAAATAGATATTAGAAAATACTTATACAGCAAGGTATTCTGGGTAATGCTGGCAGTATATTTCGCCTTGCTGGTATTGTTCTTTTTCGGTGTGGAAAAGTTTGTGAATGAGGCACTGAAAAATGCCAATGACTCTTCGCCGGTTTCCATGCCCGCGTTTTCTATCTATGCTTTTCCTTATGTGTGGCATAACCTGGCGTTCCTGGGAGGCTTTTTGAAAATATTTCTGGCGCTGATCATTCTATATTTCATTACCAGCGAGTTTACCAACAATACCATACGCCAGAATATCATGAACGGGATGAGCCGGAACAGCTTTATCCTTTCCAAATTACTTTTTGTAATGGTGCTAAGTGTCTTTTCGGCATTGGTACTCCTTTTCTCCGGATTTGTATTAGGCATGTTGCATACGGAAGAGATCACGTGGACACTGATGATGCAAAAATCCGGCTTCATAGCTGCCTATTTTCTGGAGGTATTTACCTTTGGAGTTATGGCTATGCTTCTCGGGTTTCTGATACGTAAGCCAACATTATCCATTGGAGCCCTTGCTGTATATTATTATATTGCCGAACCGATTATTTCGGCAATACTTCCTGAACAGGTGGCACAGTATTTACCGGTTGAAGCCATGGGAAATCTGATCGATATCCCGAATACAGCATTGATGAAAATGTTTGGCGTAAATTTCAGAGATTATGTTTCTCTTCAGGATGGCATTACTTGTGTGGTTTATTCTATTGTCTTTATCATGCTTATCTTTTTGATATATCGTAGGAAAGATCTGTAGAGCCGATGAAAATAGTCTATTTGAAATATGTTGTTTTAGCGTGTCTTGTTCTCATATTGGTTTCATGCAAAACAAATGAACCTGTTGCTTCCGGTTCATCAGAAGCTGATGGCCGCTACGACAGCGAATTCCCGGATAAAACCGTTTCAGATCAGCTTGATGAGATTTCAGGAACAGTTAAAAAAATCGACTGTCTGGCATTTTATATAACATATATTTTTCCGGAGGGCAATACTATTCAAATAGATTCCCTGACGGAAGATGGCCTGAAAAAAAAGACTTCCGGAAGTGCTATTACCAACAAATCGGTATCGGGAACGGTTACATTGACTTATTATGATGGAAAAACTCTGGGCATGTTGACCTGTGCCCATGTTATCGACTTTGCCGACACAATCTATAACTGGTATGATGAGCACCGGACAAAATTGTACTCGGTTTCCATAAAATTGCGCCAGCAAAATTACGTGGCGGGTTTGCCCGGAGGTAATGCTATTGAGGTTGTTGCCATCGATAAAAAGAATGACATTGCCTTCTTGCGTAAGGAACTCGCTCCTCATGTGGAAAAACCGCAAATTCTAGATCTTCGGGTGGGAAAATCAAAAGACCTTGAGTGGGGAACTTTTGTGTACATCATGGGGTACCCATTGGGAAATTTAATGGTTACACGTGCCATAGTAAGTAACCCGGGCAAAACCAAAGGTGATGTTTTTCTGACAGATGCTCTATATAATAAAGGGATCAGCGGCAGCCCGGTTTTTGCTCTTCGCGACGGAGCAACTCATTTTGAGTGGGTGGGTATGGCCAAGTCAGCTTCAGTAGATCACATTGTTTACCTGGCACCTGACGAGGAACACCTGGACGTGATTGATACGGAACAACCTTTTGATGGCACTCAGTTTATAAAGCAAAACGCCCGTATCAATTACGGAATTACGTATTCGGTGACTATTGATGCCATTCTCAGGTTTTTAAAAGAAAACAAGGAGAAGCTGGAGCAAGCAGGTGTTTATATAGATCAGCAGCAGTATTAAGCTTCCAATGCCCTTTTTCGCTGGAGTAGAGGAGGGTGCGCATAATGAAAAAATACGTAAACAGGATGCGGTGTCAGGTTGCTCAGGTTGTTAACAGATAGCTTCACCAGTGCTGCAATAAGGCTCTTTCCCGAATAATGCTTCCCTGCAAAGGCATCTGCCTGGAATTCAAACTTTCGTGATATGAAATTGGAGATAATGCCCGTAAAGAATGATACGGGAGAGAAGAGCATGCCGAAAGCCAGTAACCCCATATAAAAACCGGGTTCCGCAGCTCCCAATGCTCCTGATAACGCAGGGAAGTCAAGCGCCAGCCACAACAACCAGATCATCAAAGCACTTTGTGCCAGCGACATAATCAGACCTTTCACAATGTGTTTCTTTTTGTAGTGTCCTATCTCGTGTGCCAGTACAGCAACAATTTCTTCCTTTTCCAGATCGCTGATGAGCGTATCGTACAAAACCACTCTTTTTTTAGGTCCCAGGCCACTGAAATAAGCGTTGGCTTTTGTACTGCGTTTCGACCCGTCGATAACAAAAACATTATCTAGCCGGAAGCCCGTTTGAGCTGCAAAATCATATATGGCCGTTTTCAGTTCTCCTTCATCCAGCGGTGTTTGCCTGTTAAAAAGCGGTACGATCAAATCAGTATAAAACATCGCCATGAAGATCATGAACAGGCTGATGCCGCCCATGACAATGATCCAGAACCAGAAGCCTGTTGATAGCCATGCCCACTGTACAAACAGCAGAAGGCCGCCTCCGATGATCAGGCTGAGCAGCCACGATTTCAGCTTGTCGGTAAGGAATGTGCGTGGCGTTGTTTTGTTAAACCCAAAACGCTCTTCAATAACAAAGGTGTCGTATAGCTGAAAAGGGACGGAAATGAGGTCGAATGCTAAACCCAGTATTCCGAAAAACAGGAGAGTCCTCAAATATTCATTGTCGGTTATCTCTCTGACCCATTCGTCGAGTCGGCCAAAGCCGCCACTAAATAGCATCGCCAGCATGATGATCAGCGAGAAAGTACCGGTGATCAGTGAAAAACGTAAGTTCACTTTTTGATAGCGCTGCGACTTTTTGTATTTGTCCTCTTCGTATATGCCAGCCAGTTCTTCGGGGACTGTTTCTGTCAGTCGCGTATAATTAAGATAATCAAGCACTTTTTCAAACAGGAAGTCGAACAGTAAAATAGCTATGATGATCCAGAAGATAGTTTGTTCCATATCCTTTCAGTTAATAGCTACCAAAATATTTGCGCAAGAACCATTCAAGTGACAGAAGGAAAAGGATCAGAAAGATAACCCAGGGCATAGTGTTCAAGCCGCTGAGTTTTTCTTCAAAATAGATCCTTTTCTTTAGTAAATTACTCTTTGTTAACAGTTCAGGGAGTTTGGTCATATTATCCGGATACAACATCTGACCGTTTCCCGTCTCAGCAAGGCCATACAATACACGGTGGTCAGCTTTCAGCACCTTACTTTCGAATGATTGACCACTGACGATAAATTCACCACTGGCTTCGTATTTTTCAGTTCCCAGTTGCGTTTGCGCCAGGTAACGGTAAACTCCTACCTCCAGGCGTTTCAGGTCCAGTGAATAAATATCTCCTTCGGGCGAGAACAAATAGTTGAATTGCCGGTTTTCTTCATCGGTGAGCTTAAGGCTGACTTCTGACGTTGTAACAGCTTCATAACTGTCGTTATACAATTCTGCCTGCAGTATAATGTTTTCTGTGTTCCGGTATTCATTCTTTCCGGTTACCCTGAAAAAACGCTTGTCTTTTTTTGCAACAAGGTGTTGAACGGTTTTGTTAATAAAGCTGTCGAAAGCATCAAAATTGCCCTGATTCACATAGTTGTGCATTCGCCATAGCCAGATTCCTTCGCCCAGAAAGGCCCCGCTTTTTGTGTTTTGGTTGTCGTAAAAAACAACCAGAGGGAAGTCGGTGGAAATATTGTTGATCTTCTGGTAAGCAAAAACCGAAGCATTATCCGTTAGCACGTAATTACCTGTCGGGACAATAACCGGAGGCAGTTCTTCCAATTGTGCACTGAATTCGGAATTATACGAAAACCTGGTGAATAAGGGGTTTATATCTGCGCGGGCTTCTTCAAATTTACCAATGGATGTCAGTACATTTACCCCTTTAAAAGCCTGGTTAAAGCGTGGTAACGAACTCTGCCTGCCCAGGACGTACAATACAGGGATTTCTTTGGCAACAAGCTCGCTGATAAGATAATCCGAAGTTTGTTCAATGGAAGGAACCTGATGTAAAATTACCAGGTCGTATTCCTGCACCTTGATTTTATGACCGTCCTTCAGGTACTTTATTTCGGTTTCATAGTTTGTAACGGATTTTAACGCCTGGCTAATGGCCGAGATATCGGGATGAGGGCTGTTGGCCAGTAGTAATATTTTTTGAGCATTGTCGAAAACGTCAATAAAAATATTCGAAAGATTATTGTATTTGTTCAGTTCTTCTTCCCGGAGGTTCAGCCGGATCTCAATGCGGTGTTTTCCTGTTTCTCCTGCCTGTATATTAAACCTGTACGAAACGTTAAAATGATCATTGGTAACAGCAATTTTCTTTTTATACTGTTTTCTGCCAAATGCCGAAATAACAAGTTCCGCATTTGCTCCTTTCAGCATTTCGGCCGAGATATTGACTTCTATTGGAAATACATTGTCTTTGTACACCAGGCTGTTGTATCGTACATCGGTAATTTTTGCGTCGGCAACCGAATTAGTGTCGCCAAGGGCAATCGTGTAAAAGGGAACTGAAAATGTGGAAGCTGTAAAAACAGGTTCTACACCGGCATTGTAAATGCCATCTCCCGCCAGAATCACGGCACCCAGATTCATTCCGTTGTACGCTTCTCTTATGTACTTAATAAACTGACTGTAATCCGAGAGACCATCACTGTAATCAGGCTGGATGGATTGTTGCACCCTTGCACCAAACAGATATGGTTCAACCTGATATTTTTCACTCAGTGTTTCCATTAATTGTTGCCATTGCCCGGGAAATGTTCGTTTGTTAAAGACAGAGTCTTTCCCCAGAATCATAGACCGCGAGTTGTCCATTCCCATAACAACGATGGGCTTTTCAATGTATTTCTTCTTCGTTTTTACATATGGAGAGAGAAGTAAGAGCGAAAGCAGGAAAATGGAAATGAATCGTAAAGTAAATAAAACCACTGTCCAGAAGGCAGACAGTTTGTTGGCACTGTTTTTATAGTAAAGCATTACGGCATAGCCCAGTCCGGCCGCTACTGCCAGGAGCAGGAACCAATAAGGATAGGATATGACAAGATCTGTGAACAAAATAATGCGCTTATTTATTAAGCTGCAAATATATTCGAAATGCTGATAAGAGCCAGTTGTTTATACGTCCAAATTACCAGGTAATTTTTTGCAGGTTGGCTGACAACGTGCGCCGGGAGCCAATGTGAATAAATTGTGGAAAATTGAAGCAAAGCATTCGGATTATTTTGTTAATTTTACTTCCCTCAATTGAATCAATTTAAGAAGGAATTATAACCAGAAGTATTATGAAATTTATTGTTTCGAGTACAGCCTTATTAAGGAGCTTGCAAAAAATAAGTGGCGTTTTAAGCACAAGTTCAACCTTACCTATATTGGAAGATTTTTTATTTGAACTAACTGAAAACAAGCTGCGTATTACCTCATCAGATCTTGAAACAACCATATCCGTTGAGTTGGCGCCTGATAAAGCAGAAAACCCGGGTGTTGTAGCTATACCTGCCAAGATGTTGCTGGATATAATGAAAACCTTGCCCGAATTACCGGTAACTATTTCGGTAAATATGGAAAACCTGGGCATAGAATTATTTGCCGGTGAAGGAAAATACAAACTCGTTGGTCACCGAAGTGATGAGTTTCCGCATGTGCCAACGCTGGATAATCCGAAAACACTCCAATTAAATGGTTCGTTACTGGTGAATGCTTTTAACAAAACATTGTTTGCAACGGGTAATGACGAGTTGCGACCGGTGATGTCGGGGGTTTTATGTGAGATTAAAAAGAATAACATCACTTTTGTGGCTACCGACGCTCATAAGCTGGTAAGGTACCGTAGAAATGATGTGAAAACTGACGAGAACGCATCTTTTATCCTCCCCAAGAAGCCATTAAATCATCTGAAAAACGTAATGCCGGATGATGAAGATGTAGATGTGAAACTGCAATATACAGATGCAAATGCCGTACTTGAATTCGAGGACATTACATTGATTTGTCGCCTGATCGAAGGGAAATATCCGAACTACGAAGCAGTTATTCCGACACAAAACCCATTCAAACTCACAGTAGATCGTAAAACCCTGTTAAACGCCCTGAGGCGTGTTGCTATTTTCGGCAGCAAATCAACACACCAGGTCCGGTTTAAAATTTCGGGCAAAGAATTGGTGCTGACTGCTGAAGATCTTGATTTTTCAAGCGAAGCAAAAGAACGTCTGACCTGTAGTTATGAAGGCGATGACATTGAGATTGGTTTCAACTCACGCTTCCTGCAGGAAATGCTGGCAACCCTCGAAATTGACAATGTGGTGATGGAAATGTCGGCACCCAACAGAGCAGGAATCCTCCTTCCGGAAGAATCGGATGGGAAAGAGGAGATACTGATGCTGATCATGCCGGTCATGCTGACGCAATAAAATGAAAAAAAATTTATTATTACAGAACAGGGGTGTGTTTTCACACTCCTGTTTTTTTGTGCCCGAAAGCAATTAATATGTACGACTTTGATAAAATAATAAGACGCGAGCAAACGGCATGTGTCAAATACGATCTGCGGGAAGCTTATTTCGGACAGGGAGATGTGTTCCCGATGTGGGTAGCTGACATGGATTTCGAAACACCCGTCTTTATCAGGGATGCCATTCAGGAAAGAGCAACACACCCCATATACGGATACTCGTTCAGACCGGAAACGTATTTTACAAGCATCATGCAGTGGGTTGATAAAAGACATAACTGGCAGCTTAAGAAAAACTGGATCCTTTTCTCTCCGGGTGTTGTACCCGCGCTGAATATGGCCACACTTGCCTTTACCGATCCGGGCGATGGCATCCTGGTGCAGCCCCCTGTGTATTTTCCTTTTTTTCATGCGGTAAAAAACCATAAAAGAAATCTTATTGAAAACCAATTGCTCTACAATGAAGGGCGATACACCATCGATTTTACCGATTTTGAACAGAAAGTACGAAAAGCAAAAATGTTCTTTCTTTCTAATCCGCATAATCCGGTAGGCAGGTTATGGACAGCAGAGGAGCTGAAAAGGATGGGCGATATTTGCGTGAAATATGATGTGATCATCATTTCCGATGAGATCCATTGCGACCTCGCATTGCCTGGTTTCAGACATATTCCGATGGCTTCCCTGTCGGATGAAATTGCACAAAATACGGTTACATGTATAGCGCCCAGCAAAACTTTTAATGTAGCAGGGCTGGCTACTTCCTCATTGATCATTGCTAATAAACAGCTCCGACACAAGATGAGGCGTATTATCGAAGATCTGCACATCGGGAACGGTAACCTTTTTGGGGCAGCAGCTTCGATAGCGGCTTATGAAAACGGAGAGCAGTGGCTGGATGAACTTATGCAGTATATCGAAACGAATTTCCGTTTGCTTGACGGATTCTTAAGAAATGAGTTACCTGTGCTTGAACTCGTGCATGCCGAAGCCACCTATCTGGCATGGATTGATTTCAGGAAAACCGGTTTGAGTGATGTGAAAATAAAAGAGAAATTGCTGCATGAAGCTAAACTAGGGCTAAGTCCGGGACCTGTATTTGGTAAGGGGGGTGAAGGTTTCCAGCGAATGAACCTGGCTACACAAAAAGCTAATGTCGAAGAAGCACTCGACCGATTGAAATTGGCATTCGGCTGATGCATGCCAATATTTTTTATATTTGAGATCATTTAACTAACAACTATTCAGCATGAAAGCTTTAAAAGTATTCGGATTTATTATCTTAATTTTAATTGCCATTTTCCTGATCATTCCGCTTTTTCTGGCTGACAGTGTAACCATCAGCAGCGAAAAGACTATTCAGGCAAAACCGGCAGCTGTATTCCAACAGGTAAATTTGCTGAGAAACTGGAAAAACTGGTCGCCGTTTGAAACCGACACAACGATGGTGGATACTTATGAAGGCCCTGAAGCCGGTGTGGGTGCTAAACGTACATGGTCGGGTAAGAAATCCGGTAACGGGTCGTTGACGATTATTGAAAGTGAACCTTATAACATGATCAGAACCCAATTGGAATTCGGCGATGAAGGAAGTAGTGCCACAGGTACATGGAACCTGAATGAAACAGAAGAAGGTGTGAGGGTGGTATGGGCAATACATATTGCCGATTTGAGATATCCGTTTGAACGCTGGTACGGGTTGATGAGCAAGAGTGTGATGAAGCCGTTGATGGAACAGGGGCTCGCTACATTGAAAACTGTTGCCGAAGCAAAACCGGTTGTCGACATAAAAGTAATTGATCTTGATGCGCAGCCTTCCTTAGCCATACTCGATTCAACAACTATTGACGGAATCGGGGAGATGCTGGGCAGAAGCTATGGAGCGATCATGGGATACATCATGGAAAAGCAAATAGCGATGACAGGCTTACCGTTTGCTGTTTATTACAACTGGGATCCGGATGGAATCATTGTAATCCGGGCAGGTGTTCCGGTGGCTGAAGGAACAAAAGGTCATGGAAATATTGAGTATTTTGAGCTTCCGGCTGGCAAAGCTGTTTTTGCGAAACATTTTGGGGGTTACGATACAGGTGCTACGCATTATGCTATTGACGACTATATGAAAGCTAACAAAATTGAAGGTAACAATTATATCTGGGAAGTTTATGTAACGGATCCTTCAACGGAACCAGATACAGCCAAATGGGAAACAGACATTTATTACCCACTTAAATAATTCTCAGGTAATGAGCAGCATGACATTAGCATACATCATTTTTGCCATCGTACTGTTGCATGTGCTGGTAGGCTTTGCGTGGGTTATCTATAAGTTTTCGAAAAAACCAAAAGTAAAAGAGGAGCAGAAAATGTCGGATGACCCCACGGCCCGCTAGTTTCAGAGAGATTGTGGTATTATTTGGAAGCGATCATCTCCTCAAAATCTTCTTCGCTAATAATGGGAATGCCGAGGCTTTCCGCTTTTTGTTTTTTGGCGGGGCCCATATTTTCACCTGCAAGCACATAATCGGTTTTGGAAGAAATGGAGCTTACATTTTTCCCGCCGTATTTTTCAATAAGTGCTTTGATGTCTTCCCGTGAATGCCGGTTGAAAACACCGCTTACAACGAATGATTTGCCACTAAGCAAATTATTCTCCGGTTTATCTTCACCTTGAGTTGATAATTGAACTCCGGCAGTCCGTAACCGTTCGATGATCTCTCTGTGTTCCGGCTTTTGAAACCACCTGATCACACTTTCGGCAATCTTTTCACCAATTTCGTCCACCTCAATAAGTTCTTCAGATGAAGCTGTAGCGAGCTGATCAATATCTTTAAAATGTGCTGCCAGTTTTT
>Ga0136651_10000666_pt1 | contig 18772 bp, 14 predicted proteins | sample Mar14236cmmetaG_FD_94867 | JGI IMG/M metagenome (GOLD analysis project Ga0136651, IMG submission 94867) | Marine hydrothermal vent microbial communities from Guaymas Basin, Gulf of California to study Microbial Dark Matter (Phase II) - Marker... ... | reverse complement strand
GGAAAATTATCTGTGGGCTATGCCAATTCCTCAACAAGAGATAGATGCTAATGAAAATATGGTTCAGAACCCTGGTTATTAAACATAAAAATATTTGCATAATGAAGACATTAATTATAAAATTTAGTACGTTGATATTGGTCATATTAATGGCAGTGTCATGTAATAAACAACCCATAATGTTTGGTACTTCCATGGCCGTAGTCGGGTTTAGTTCTTCCTCATTAACCATGAGGGAAAATGATTCTGTCCCTTCCAGTACAAAAATCTATCTCGGAGCGGCTGCTAATGCTGATCCAACAACTGTGACACTTACTGTTTCTACTGAAGGTATTGATGTGCCGGCAGTGGAGAATACGGATTATACACTTTCTTCGAAAGAAATTGATGTAAGTGTGGGAGAATCATCTGTTACCATTACACCAATTGATAACGATGTTTTTACCGGTGATAAACAGTTTTATTTAATCATTGCCTCAAACAGTAAGGGATATAGCATTAGTGATCAGGATACCCTTGTAGTAACCATTTCTGACGATGAGCATCCTCTTAAAGCCTGGATTGGGACCTACGATGTTGCAGCTGTAAGTTATATGAGTCCTGGTAATTATGATGAAGCCTGGGTTGTAACCACCAGTCCGGTACCTGATGACTTGACCGAGTTGAAGGTGGTAGGAATAGCTGGCACTGATGTGCCGGTTATAGCAAAATTGGATAAAGAGAATCTTACGATTACTATTGAACCGGGACAGACTTTCGGGAATGCTTATGGTTATGGTACTATGGGGCTCTATAAAGGAACTAATGATCTAAATTTGATTGAGGATGAGCCACTTACAGGTACATTAAGTTTGGACGGAACTATTCATATTGATTTCTGGGGTGAGAAAATTGTTGATGGGCCTTATGCTGGTTATGTTTGGGATGTATTCAATACAACCTGGACAAAACGGTAATATTTTAATTTTTTACATATCTTTGTAGAGGTGCTTTTTAGTGCCTCTACTTTTTTTTAAAGAGAAGTTGCCGTTTTTTTTATATTTTATGAATATTTATAAAAAAATAATTTTTGTATCTTTCTTGTTTCTATGCTTGCATTCCTATGGTCAGGAAGTGCCAAAGGATCTTGTAACCAGGATGGCAACTAAAATTATAGAACAATATTATCCCGATAGTATTTATTCTGTAAAATCTATAACAAAAGATTCTGCGAAATTGATTTATATTGTTAATCTTCAACCTGAAGGATGGATTCTCGTTTCAACAGATATGAGAACAAAACCTGTAATCGGTTTTTCATTTTTCGGTGACTTTACTGAACCGAATCCGGATAAAAACGATTCGCGATTCAGTTGGCTGCAGCATTATAAAAATGAAATAAAGGAAATTATTGAAAATAAAAATGCCACACTAAATCCTGAATGGAAAGATATTATTAAATCAAAAAGTGTCGATGCATATCTTTCTGGCATCAACGTTAATAATCTTATTGATGTTACATGGAATCAGGGAAGGAACTGGAACCTGTTTTGTCCCGTTGACTCAGCAGGTCCTGGAGGGCACGCTTATGTGGGTTGTGTAGCTGTTAGTATGGCTCAGGCAATGAGCGTTTTCAAGTATCCGGTGAAAGGTACCGGAACTCATACCTATTTCCATAAAATTTATGGGAGTCAATTTGCTGATTTTGGTAATACGACATATATGTGGGATTCTATGGCACTTGATCATGCAGATCCATATAATGCATTGCTTTTATACCACTGTGCAGTTTCGGTGGATACGGACTTTGGTGCAGATGGCTCTTCTGCCCAAACCGGGAAATCTTCCTTTGCTTTAAAGAAGTATTTTAAATATTCCAGTAACATATCATGCTTACAAAGAGATAATTATGATGATCAGGAATGGAAAGATTTACTGAATGAACAATTACTTAAGGGGCGTCCTGTAATCTATTCAGGTAATGCTGCTGATGGAGATCCTGGACACGCATTTAATATTGATGGTGTTCTTTCCGGAAAGTATTTTCATATAAACTGGGGATGGGGTGGTATAGATAATGGTTATTTTATCCTTGATGCGTTAAGACCCGGGTCCAATGACTTTTCAAAAAATCAATCAGCAGTATTAGGAATTCAGCCTTATTATTATCCTACAGATATTATTTTGAGTGATTCTATTGTTAAAATAGATACTCCTGTTGGTACGGGTATTGCTGCAATTAACATTGTAGATGAAGCAAACGATAATACTTATTCATTATCTCTTTTTTGCGATTCATCCTTGGTGAATAATACCTGGATCGCAGATTATTATATTGATGGTGATTCATTACGAACAAATCGGATTTTTAGTTTAGATGACCAGGGACCGGATACAATTTGCATCGAAGTGGTCGATTCTTTCGACCATCATTTAAAGAAAGAAAAAGTTTTATATGTGGCTGAAGTGTCTGGCGCAAATGGGGTTCGAAACTATAAATATTCAGAGTGTACGGTTTTCCCTAATCCTGTACTTAATGTATTATATTTTGACAGAGCTGCAATTCAATCAAAAATAATTGATCGTATTCGAATTTATTCAGTGTTGGGAAAACTCTTGATGGAAAAGGAAAATTATAATCCTTCTCATGGAATAGAAGTTTCCGGCTTATCAAAAGGGTTATATATTTTGGAAGTTACATACGACAGAAATAGGATATGCGTAGTAAAATTCATTAAAAAATAGTGTCTTTTAACTGTTGTTTTATCTTCAGGATAAATATCCTTATTGCTATTACTCTTGTGGGTTTTGCTCCAAATAGATTATACTGAGAAATTGTAATAAACATTGATCGTCAAACATGTAGTATATCTATGCTTTGTATGTGTATTTTTATGAATCGTATTTTTTTAACAAATCTTAAATATTTATTCTTTTTATTTGTCTTTTTGACAGGTGAGAGGACGATTGTTTACGGACAAAAAAGAGTAGAAGACTTTTTACAGGATATTATTATCAACACCTCTGATAATCCGGCGCCAGGATATTTTTTTCTGGCAGTTTCCGTACCATCTTCTTATCTCGCAATCATAGATAACCAGGGGGTGCCTGTTTTCTACCGGCGAATGGAATATCCCGTTATGAACCTGATGTTACAGGAAGACGGAAGATTAACATTCTTGTCATGGGAGACCGATTATGTTTATTTTATGAACGATCTGTTGCAACTTACCGATAGTGTTACAACGGTAGGATATGGTCTGGACCCACATGATTATGCTATCACGAAAGATGGACATGTTTTGCTTCTGGGAGCAGATAAGGAACATGTGGACATGAGCAAAGTGGTTCCCGGAGGAGATCCTAATGCAACGATCAAGGAAGGGGTTGTCCAGGAATTTGATGAAAACAAGCATTTGCTTTACACCTGGAAAACTTCCGAACATTTTCGTGTAACGGATGGGGATGAGGAATCCGCTTATGTAAATCTTACGGCCGGGGTGGTGGATTATTGTCATTTGAATGCCATTGCCGTGGATTCCGATACCAGTTTTCTGATCTCCTCCCGTCACATGGATGAGATTACTAAAGTGGATCGTCGTACCGGTGAAATCATCTGGCGACTGGGAGGGGAACACAATATGTTTACATTTATCAATGATTCCATAGGTTTCTGCCATCAACACAGCATTCGGAAATTGTCAAACGGACATATTCTTTTGTTTGATAATGGGAACCTGCACGATCCTCCGGTATCCAGCGCTGTAGAATATGCCGTCGATGAAAAAAAAATGACAGCGACCATGATCAGGAGGTATTCCCATATTCCTGATATTTTCACCTTTCGTGGTGGTTCTACGTTCAGATTGCCCAATGGAAACACTTTGGTGAACTGGGGGAACAAGTCTCCTTCGTTGACTGAATATCACCCGGACGGCACAGTAGCTGTTGAATTTGATTTTTCGAAGTGCGGTTATAGCCGCCAGGTGTTTAAGTACAACTGGCAGCCCCGGGTTTTTACACCGTCTCCGGATACGGTGAACTTTGGTATGTGGAGTGGTTCCGATACCCTGACCCGCCATATTACCCTGCACAATCACCTGCCCGATTCTTTACCGATCAATGGATATACAGTACATAATTCCTCTTTTTTTCTGATGGATTCCCTGCCGGTAACCCTGCCCGGGAACGGAGAAGCGACTTTAACCGTGGGTTTTTATCCGGTAGCAGCTCAATGGGGTTATCAAAAAGATGTAATGACGATTTATTCCGATGACAGTATACGTAGAGTAGGGCGACAGATATGGCTATTCGGCCAAAAAGAAGACCACACCCCTCCGGAAGTTACCATAATGCCCGATTCGAATAATGTTTCCCTGAACCCGCGGATCACCGTAGATTTTAGTGAACCGGTGAGAAGGACAGATGACAGGGAACTGGATTATGCCATGGTGGATACTCTTATTATTTTCAGGGAAAACGGACCTTCCGGACCGGATGTGCCATTTAATGCAAATGTCAATACGGATAAAGATCATATCCTGATTGTTCCCTGCCAGATGCTGAAGGGCGACCAAATTTATTATATCTCTTATAAGAACGAACTTGAAGATTATATGGATAATGCGGTTCCGGTGAAAGAAGTTTACTTTGCTACTAAAATAATCATGACTGTAAAGAATAACAGGGAATTGCACAACATCATGGTTTTCCCGAATCCGGCCGGAAGGACCGTGACTATCCGTACATCTGTTGACGAGCCTTGGAAAGTGCAGATATACTCAATACTTGGAACATTGATGATGGAAAAAGACCCTGTAACGGTTCCTGAAATCGTTCTTGATTTACATGAGTTTCATCGTGGCGTATATATTGTCGTAATTACATCAAAACAAGGGAAGACAAAAAAGGTGAAGTTAATCGTTGAATAAAATAATGAATAACATGCTTTTATCGGAGGTTATGTAGATATATAGGTTACACTAAAAAATGATTGAAAATTTCTATCTTACACCTCTAAAATCTATGTTCGAATTTTTAATATTGATTGCTATGATTGGAAAGATTAATATTTTACGGTATGGAGCTTTGTTAGGCATATTTTTTATCTCAGGATTTTTTGCAGGGGCTTTTTCCCAGGATACCACGGATATGGAAAGATATTTTCCGGATATTCAAATCACAAATTCGAATGATCCGTCTTCCGGTTACTTTTTCATTGCTACGAAGAAACATTACGTGGATACGGTCAATTATTTTACGATCATCGATAATTATGGTACTCCTGTTTATTTCAGACTGGTAAACGACATGGCAGCCGGGATTCAGGTAAGGGATGGCTATATTTATATGCTGGAGGGGCCTGAAAAAGTTTATTTCAAAATTGATTCGTTTTTTCATAAGCTTGATACCTTTAAAACAAAAGGATATAAGCTTAACGGCCATGATTTTGACATAGATGAAAACGGCCATTATCTTTTACTTGGCAGTCAACTTCGTACGGTTGACATGACCCAATACGGCGGCCCTTCCAATGCGACTGTCAGGGATATGGTTGTGCAGGAATTTGATGCGGATAAAAATCTGATATTTACCTGGAAAGCATGGGAACATTACCAGATTACCGATGCCAATGAAAATTCTCCTTATGTAGATCTTACAGCCAGTACGGTTGACTATCTCCATGCCAATTCGATAAAATTTGATTCGGATACAAGTTTTTTATTGTCGTGCAGACATTTTGATGAGATAACGAAAATAGACCGGCGTACGGGAGACATAATATGGAGATTGGGAGGAAAACATAATGAATTTACTTTTGTAAATGACACCATTCACTTTTCGCATCCTCATACGGTTAGAATACGGGAGAATGGCAATATTCAGATTTTTGACAACGGAGATTTACACAATCCTCAAATTACCAGTGTCGTGGAATACAGGTTGGATGAAGTGAATAAAGTGGCTACGTTGGTAAGAAGACAGTATCATGTTCCGGATGTTTATGTGGTTCATGGCGGGGGAGAACAAATGCTGCCTGATGGAGATTTGTTGGTATATTGGGGGGAACAGACCCCTTCTTTTACCGAATATCATCCTGATGGTTCGGTAGCCATTGAAATGGATTATTCTTCGCATAGTTTTGCATCACGTGTTGCAAAAGCGGTGTGGAAACACAAGGTTTTTGTGACGGCTACTGATACGATCAACTTTGGTATGTGGGACGGCTATACCGAAGCGGAATATTTGCTGACTTTGCATAACAATACGGATTCGGTCCTGAAAATTACAGGATACCTGACCCATACGGATAATTTCAGCATTAACGAAGATTTTCCCGTGGAAATACCTGCACATGGAGACAAGGACATAACCGTGGTCTATTTCCCGCAAAATGCACAAACCGGTTATATAAATGATGTGTTGACCGTTCAGTCGGAATACCCGCATCTTTATCTGGCACAACAGGTGGTGATGATTGGCAGGACGGAAGACATACAAGCTCCGGAGGCTACCATTACTCCCGATACGGCCCATGTGCCCCGGAATGCGATCGTCCGGGTAAATTTTACCGAACCGGTGCGTCTGACCACCCGAACGGAATTGAATTATCAGAATGTGGATACCATGTTTGCTTTCAAAAAAGACGGCCCGGATGGGGAAAGTGTCGCCTATAATGCCAATGTTAGTACGGATAAGAAACATATTGAGATCATCCCTGCTGATTCTCTGGATCCGGACCAAACCTATTTTATTCAGGTAAGAGAGGGTCTCGAAGATTATTCAGGGAATCTTCTCTCTCCGGTTTCCGGAAAATTTTCCACGGGCTCGGAAATATCTGCCGTTCTGATCCACGAGAACCATGAGGTGCAAGTCTATCCGAATCCGACCGATAGAAAACTTGTGATCCAAACAGACCTGAACAGTACCTGGAAGGTACAGATATTTTCTATTCTTGGTACCTTGATGACTGAAAAAGATAATATTTCGGGACATAAAGTTGAAATGAAATTGTCTCATTTAAATCCCGGCATGTATTTTGTTGTGGTCACCGCAAACGGGAAAAAAATTAAATCGAAAAAGGTAATTATTAAATAAAAGTGACGAAAAAATGGGCAGAAGAAATTTGTTGGTAATTATTGCAGGGTTGGTTGTTGCTGTGACGTTGATGAGTGGTTGCAAGAAGAAAAAAAAGGATGAGCCACCCCAGGATATAATACCGAAAATATTGGACTTCCGTGGACCAACGGTCGTTACGGCATCCGGTCTGGAGCCCCTGGAATATAAAGTTGCTTACCAGGCCGGATCCAAATATACATTTACGCCGGTAGGATATGAGGCGACTGTTGAAGTGCCGGATACAGCCTATCCTAATATTGTGAATGTTACCTGGCATCAATCCTCCGTGGATACATCCGCCTATCTGGTTTGTGTGGAAACTTCCAAAACCGGTAATGTATCCAAGCCTGATTCACTTTTTATCCTTCTTAAAAAATTCTGTCCCTGGGCACTGGAGGATTTTACAGGAACCTGGGCGGGTAGTGAAACCGGAGACAGTGATACAACCCTCCTGCTTTCCATTGTACATGACCCTGCTGACGGCGATAATGTATTGCGCGTGAAAGCAATTGCGGATACAAATAGCGATGGGGGAATCTTTGCCCCGCCATTCCTGTTACGTCTGTTTGATATCCGGGGTGAGCGTTTTGTTGATAGTATCGGAAATGAAGGGGATGTCTTGCTGCACGTCAACCTGATATCCGGAAAAATAATCATTGAAAACGACCTGTGGGGTGAAACCATGCCCGGGAAAAACCATTACTGGACCGGAGGAGAAGGATCCTGGTGCGGATGTAGTGATTCTATCAATCTGGATTTTGAAATGTACTGGTCTACGGACTTCAGTAAACCCAATAAAACAAGTACCGTCAAACTGAAGAAACAGTGAGTAAACGGACTGAAAATATATGTATTTAAATAAATAATTAAATAAATATTTAAATACATATATAAATTTTTATATTTAAAAATTTTAGGATCCCTCTTGCAGGTCATGTGAATCTCGCAAATTTGCGTAGATGTATATGTTTTTCCGGATCTGAACTTTTATCCTGGTGTTATTTTACGTGTCATAGCTCACTAAGAGCAATGGTGGAAATTTTAATCCCCATTTAAATTTCCTAAAATCACGGGAGTTTGGCAGAAAGTGTTAATTTTGCCTCATTGCATAAACAGATACTTATGAATGGTTGTCAAATGAATCATTTGCGGGAGTTGGAAGCCGAATCAATCTTTGTAATCCGGGAAGTAGCTGCCCAGTTTGAAAGACCGGTACTGTTGTTTTCCGGAGGCAAAGACTCTATCGTAATGTTTTATTTGTCCCGCAAGGCTTTTTGGCCGGCAAAGGTGCCTTTTCCTCTGATGCATATAGATACCGGACATAATTTCCCTGAGACCCTGGAATTCAGAGATCAGCTTATGAAAAAAACCGGGGCAAAATGTCTTGTGCGATATGTGCAGGATACCATTGATCAGGGAAAAGTAGTGGAGGAAACCGGACCCGGTGCCAGCAGGAATATTTTGCAGACCGTTACTCTGCTGGATGCCATCGAAGAGTTTAAATTCGATGCTGCCATGGGAGGAGGGAGAAGAGATGAAGAAAAAGCCAGAGCCAAGGAGCGGTTCTTTTCCCACCGCGATGTTTTCGGACAATGGGACCCCAAGAACCAACGTCCCGAATTATGGAACCTTTTTAATGGTCGGAAAAAAATGGGGGAACATTTCAGGGTATTTCCCCTAAGCAACTGGACGGAGATGGATGTGTGGCAGTATATCTATATGGAAAATATCGAGATACCCGGACTTTATTTTACCCACGAACGGGAAGTGTTTAACCGGGACGGTGTATGGTTGGCTACGGCTCCGTTTATGGAACTTAAAAAGGGAGAAGTGCCTGTGGTGAAAAAAGTCAGATGCCGAACTATCGGAGATATAACCAATACCGGGTTGACCCTCTCCGAAGCACATACTTTAGAGGACATTATCCGGGAGGTAGCGGTCACGAGGACCACGGAAAGAGGTGCAAGATTTGATGACAAACGCTCGGATTCAGCCATGGAAGACCGGAAGAAGGAAGGGTACTTTTAGAAGGATGAAGGATGAACAGCAAAACACGAACTCAGAATCTTTTACGAGGAACTAAGAATAGCGAAAATATTATTAACAACTTCATGATGATACCCCGTCTGCTTGCAGCGGGGAGATTCCTTGTGCTTGGGTTTTCCAGGCTCTGAACCAGAACCATTAACTACAAACATTATGTCAGATTTGACAGATGGATATCTCAACATGCAGTTACTCCGGTTTACCACAGCCGGAAGCGTGGATGACGGAAAAAGTACCCTCATCGGGCGGTTGCTATATGACAGCAAGGCCATCTTCGAGGATCAGTTGGAGGCCATTGAGCGTGCCAGCGAACGGGCCGGAGCAGAAGAAGTAAATCTGGCCCTGCTAACTGACGGCTTACGTGCCGAGCGGGAGCAAGGTATTACGATAGATGTGGCTTATCGATATTTTGCCACACCCAAAAGGAAATTTATCATTGCTGACACCCCGGGCCATGTGCAATATACCCGCAATATGGTTACAGGAGCTTCCACGGCCAATGCGGCGGTAATCCTGGTGGATGCCAGACACGGTGTGCTGGAACAAACCATCCGTCACGCCTACATCGCCAGCCTCCTCAGGATTCCTCATCTAATCGTTTGTGTAAATAAGATGGATCTCGTGGGTTTCAGCGAGAAGGTTTTTGAAGATATTCAGACTCAGTTTAATAAACTGACCGGTAAGCTGGATATTCATGATGTCAGATTTGTACCCATAAGTGCCAAATATGGCGATAATGTGGTGGACCGCTCGGAGCGTATGCCTTGGTATAACGGGCCAACGCTGATGTACCTGCTGGAGACCATCCATATAGGAAGTGATTATAATCATACCTTACAGCGTTTTCCTGTTCAGTATGTGATCCGACCCCAAAGCGATAAGTATCATGATTTCAGGGGTTATGCAGGTAGAATAGCCAGTGGCTTTTTCAAGCCGGGAGATCCGGTAAAAGTGTTGCCTTCCGGACTTACAAGTCATGTTAAGACCATTGAAATAATGGATAAAAAACTGGATGTTGCTTTTTCTCCTCAGTCGGTGCTGATGACATTGGAAGATGATATTGATATCAGCCGGGGGGATATGATCGTGGGTGAGAACAAGGCACCGCAGACCGGAGATGAGATCGATCTGATGTTATGTTGGCTGAATGAAACCCCTATGCGACTGGGCGGAAAATATCATCTAAAACATACCACAAACGATCTGCGGTGCATGATAACAGATATGGCATACAAGATAGATATTAATACTCTGGATCATATCTGTGATGATAAGACATTGGGCCTTAATGAGATTGCCAGGGTGCGGATTAAAACAACAAAATCTCTTTTCTACGATTCTTACCGCCTCAACCGTATTACAGGTAGTCTTATTCTCATTGACGAAGCCACCAACAATACAGTAGGAGCAGGAATGATAATTTGAATGAGGAAGGTTAATTGGCAACTGCCAAACGTGAAAATATTTCGTCAATTATCGTTTATCGATCGTCGTTCTAATGATTTCTTTATGATCAAATGCCAGCTCCGGCAGGTTATCCAGCGGAAACCACCGGGCTTTGCCGGCATCATCCCCTGCTACAGGTTCGACACATTTTTTCAGACGGGTTAAATATACGGCGGTAATGGTCCTCCCTCTGGGATCCCGGTCGGGTTTATCAAACATGCCGGCGAAAGTCATGTTTCCTGCTACGATGCCGGTTTCTTCCTGTAACTCACGTCGGGCAGTATCCTCCAACTGTTCGTTCTCATCCATAAACCCGCCGGGAAGGGCCCATTTTCCCTTGTAAGGATCGTGAGCCCGTTGTATCAGAAGGATGAACGCCCGACCTTCTTTTTTGCAAAGAACAATGCTGTCGGCAGTGACCGATGGCCGCGGGTATTTGTAAGTAAACATTACCGTATCATTCTTTTGTTTCTTCTTTCCCGGTGAAGCCTGCGCAGATTTTTTCTTTGTTTGATTAGCATAATGACGAAAATAAGAAGAAGGATAAAGATGGCGATCGTCAGGTAAAGGACCGGTTGAAAAGCTTCTCGGTAAGCCTGCAGGCTGAGGGTGTCTGTGTTATTCATGGAATGGATCTTTTAGGAGTAGAAGTTTATGGGTATATTTTCCTTTTTTCTCATCATAAATACCATGATGATCTAGCCGGTCGATACGGACCCTCCCCGAAGCATGAATGATCTTGTGATCGGGCAGGACAATACCTACATGGGTGATCTTGTCTTCTTCATCGCCAAAAAAAGCCAAATCTCCGGGTTGAGCCTTTTCCGTAAAAGGAATATCTTTTCCGATCCTGCTCTGTTGAGAAGCATCCCGCGGGAGATGATATCCGTTGATCCGGAAAATTGTCTGTACAAAACCGGAACAGTCAAACCCGCAAGAAGAAAGACCGCCCCATAGGTAAGGAACGCCGGTGAAATTATGAGCATATTCGGTGAGGGATAAACGGTCTTTGGCTTTCCCTTCTTCGAGATGAATACCTGGCAATTTGAAAACAATATCACCAACCTGACAAGTGTTTTTTTTCTTATCCCAGAAAGGTAACCGGGCACCCTCCGGCAGACGACGTATGCCATCGGCAGGATCATCCGTGCTGGCTAAAACCATGCTGTCAATGATTATAACGGGCTCCCTGGCAAGCGCATTGAATTGCTTCTCCGAAATGGGAACAAACGAACTCTCCGTGATCCATCCCTCATAATCATCCCACCATCTTTTTATCTTGTACCATTCATTAATCTGATCCAGTATCGTAAAGGTATCTCCAAATAAAAGCTCAGTTATCATTTCAGACCGGTGGGAGGGTTGTTTCCGTACAGGGATGACCGAAAGAGGAATGATTCCATATTTTTTCATGATGACTGAGTTTTATTGCCGTTCACTTCAAAATTATTAAATATTCAGTTTCTTTTATCATAATGGAAAGAATAATAAAATATTTTTCCGGGATTATGTGAGAAAAAAACGTATCACGGATAATTTATATAAATTTGTCAACATTATGAACTTTCCGGTTGAAGGGAAGGATATGTTTTGATGGGCATAATTTTGTATAAATGAAGAATATCATTTCTTATTTAAGAGCCAATACAAAGGGAATCCTTAGGATACTGTATCTTATTGCCACCATAATCATCATTGTTTATCTTTTTCCCAGGGAGGGTAAATTCCGATATGAGTTTCAGAGGGGAAAACCCTGGCTGCATGAAGATCTATATGCTCCTTATGATTTTCCGGTATATAAAACCATGGAAGAACTACAGGCGGAAAAAGACAGTATTCTAAAGGATTTTAAACCTTATTTTAAGCTGGATACGAATGTCGTCATAAACGAGATCGAGAAATTACGTAAAAATTTTGATGAAAAATGGGAAAACTTCATCCGGAAACACTATGATCCTAAACAGGAATCAGCCGGGAATACCTGGAAAGAGAAAATGATCCTCCGGGAGAAGGAACAGTTGTACAGGATTACTTCCGGTATGCTTCTCAATCTATATAATCATGGTATTGTAGAGGTGGCAGATGCATTTACCCGTGACAGCAATCCCTCCTCAACGATTGTGATCCTACGGGGAAATATTGCCGAACAGACGGACACTACCTCTGTATTTACCCTTAAAACAGCCTATGAATATTTGAAAAAACATACCAATGGTATACCTCTTACTATGTTTAGAGATCAGGGAAATGTCCGGGAGTTTCTGACAGAATTGAACCTGAATGATTATGTGGAACCCAACTTATTCTATGATCGGGAAGCTTCACAAAAGGTCAAGGAAAGCATGATTTCAGGACTCTCTCTGACAAGAGGAATGGTACAAAGAGGAGAACGTATTATTTCGAGAGGAGAGATCGTGAATGCACATACATACCAGATCCTGGAATCATTGAAGATTGAGTATGAGAAACGTCTTGGGGCTTCCGCCAACCATTTGCTCGTCCTCTTAGGGCAGTTTTTGTTAGTGACCGTCATCCTGCTGATGTTATTTCTGTTTTTAATGTATTTCAGGACTTATATTTTTGCTCACAGCAAGGATATGCTCTTTATATTTTTCCTGCTTATCATATTTGTGGGATTGTCACGATGGATTATCTCAAATCCCACACTGAGTTATTATCTGATTCCTTTGGCCATAGTTCCTATTATCATTCGTACATTCTATGATGCCAGGCTGGCATTGTTTATTTATATGATCCTGCTGATGATCGTCGGATTTTTTGCTCCCAATTCATTTGAATTTGTTTTCATGAATTTTATTGCCGGTATCATAGCTATTATATCTCTGACAAATATTTACCGGAGGAATAAATTTATCATGTCTGCTGTAATGGTATTTATTAGTTATTCGATTGTTTATCTGGGCTATACCATGATCCAGGAAGGCAGTCTGGAAAATATGCACTGGATGAATTATATCTGGTTCTCCGGAAACGCTTTTCTTGTACTTTTATCTTTTCCGTTGGTGTATATATTCGAAAAAACATTTGGTTTTTTGTCGGATGCCACACTGGTTGAACTGGCCGATACCAACCAGCCTTTATTGCGTGAGCTGGCCGAAAAAGCTCCTGGTACTTTCCAGCACAGTCTGCAGGTTGCCAACCTTGCTGAAGAGGCTGTTAGGATTATAGGGGGAAACCAATTGCTTATTCGTGCCGGAGCTCTGTATCATGATATTGGAAAAATGATAAACCATGTATATTTTACTGAAAATCAAAGAGAGGGGATGAATCTTCATGAGGAGCTGTCTTTTAAGGAAAGTGCCGCTATTATTATCGGCCATGTGACTAAAGGAGTAGAGATAGCCCGGAAACATAACCTGCCGAAGCAGATTACGGATTTTATTCGTACTCATCATGGAACCACTAAGGTGCAATATTTCTATCGGAATTATATCCATAAATATCCGGATAAATCCTCCGAGGTGGTAGATTTTACTTATCCGGGGCCCAAGCCTTTTACCAGGGAGATGGCAATACTGATGATGGCTGATTCTGTGGAAGCGGCTTCGCGTAGCCTGAAAGATTATTCGGAAGATATTCTTGGAAAACTGGTAGAAGATATTATCGATTATCAACTCAGGGAAGGCCAGTTTAATGAAGCGCCGATTACCTTCAGGGATATTTCTAAAATAAAGGAAATATTCAAAAACCGACTGACAAATATTTATCATGCCCGGATAGAATATCCCAAATTCAACGAAGAATAATAATAAAACCGGTTCCCGAGTCTCTCAGTCTCTTTCTTGCTCCATCATTCTTCACTTTCCCGTAAATCTATCACTTCAACACCGGGATGATTTGCTTTACGGAACCTGAAAGTAGAGGGTTTGACTTTTATATGGGGTTCTGTTTTTTCGATGCGGACAATATACTGTATGCCGTCTTTTCCAAAGAAACGTGCGGAATGAAGATTTCCCGTGGTCTTGTCTATTTGAAGCCGGATACGGGAATAATTTTCTTTGAGATCCACCGGGTATAGATCTACTACCTGGAGTTCTTTTTCATTTATTTTGTTGATACCAACGAAACGATACCGGAACCTCAATCGGTAATCTGAAAAAAGTTGTTCAGGGTGGGCCAAAAAAGAATGGTCTTCCGGATCGGGGTTAAGGACGTTTACTTCATTCACGTCCGGCATATAGTTCCAAGTCGTCTCTCCATCAAAAAAGATTTCCGAATCTCCTGTTTTCAGATGATATTTCCTTCCCTGTAATGTCAGTACCCCCGTGAAAGAATTCTTAGAGTTATCCTGCAAGTTGATGGCCGTAAAATGAAAGGTGACCCTGAAAGGTTCAGAAGCCTTGGTTTGTTCCGATAAGCGGTTTAGTATTTTTTCCGCTTTCGGATCTTCTTGCGACATCACCGGAAAGAACCATATTAGGATAAGAAAAAAAGAAAAAATATATTTATATTTCATAATCAATTACAAACTATTTTAATCTCCCTAAACTCCCAACTCTTAACCCTCAACTCCACATCCCTTATCCCATGTCTCTCAAGAACTGTTCCAAAGTATATTCATCTGGTATCAACACCTGTCGCGCCTTACTGCCTTCGTAAGGTCCGACTATTCCGGCAAATTCCAGTTGATCAATGATCCTGCCGGCACGGTTGTAACCAATGGAAAGTTTCCGTTGTATCAGGGATGTTGATCCCTGCTGGTGTTGTACCACCAGGCGGGCAGCATCTTCAAAGAGAGGATCTTTTTGTTTCATGTCCATTTCATTGGCTCCGCCATTTTCTTCGCCTGTATACTCCGGCAGGAAGAACGGCATAGGATAGCTTTGTTGGGAGGCAACATATTCAGTGATGGCCTCAACTTCCTCGGTATCAATATAGGCACATTGTATACGCGTCAGGTCGCTTCCCGAGCCGATGAGCATATCACCGCGACCTACCAGTTGATTGGCACCCGGACTGTCGAGGATGGTTCGTGAATCGATCATGGCCGTGACCTTGAAGGCAATACGTGTGGGGAAGTTTCCCTTAATAGTCCCTGTGATGATGTTGGTGGTAGGCCGCTGGGTGGCGATAACCAGGTGAATACCTACGGCCCGGCCCATCTGCGCCAGTCTGGTAAGCGGAAACTCTATGTTTTTTCCTGCTGTCATGATCAGATCGGCGAACTCGTCAATAACCAGGACAATGAATGGCATAAAACGATGACCTTTTTCCGGATTGAGCCTGCGGGACTTGAATTTTTCATTATATTCATTGACAAAACGCACATGGGCGGATGTGAGCAGGTCATAACGCTGGTCCATTTCAATGGTTAGAGAGTTCAAGGTGTTGATTACTTTATCCGTATCCGTGATGATAGTATCTTCGGCATCTGGCATCATGGCCAGATAGTGTTTTTCCAGCTTGGAATACAACGCCAGCTCTACCTTTTTGGGATCCACAAAAATGAATTTTAATTCGGCCGGATGCTTTTTATACAATAGGGAAGCAATGATCACGTTTAATCCCACAGATTTTCCCTGTCCTGTGGCTCCGGCTACCAGCAGGTGAGGAGCTCTTGCCAGGTCGAATACATAGGGACTGCCTGAAATAGTACTACCTAGCGCCACAGGTAGGTCATAATTAGCATCCTGAAAGGCACGGGAAGTAATCATGGATTTCATAGATACAATATCCGGATGAAGGTTTGGCACTTCAATGCCTATGGTTCCATGGCCTGGTATGGGAGCGATGATCCTGATCCCTAAAGCAGAGAGGCTCAGAGCTATGTCATCTTCAAGATTTTTAATCTTCGAAATGCGTATCCCGGGGGCCGGGACGATTTCGTACAAGGTGACGGTAGGACCTATGGTGGCCTTTATCTTGTCTATGCGAATCTTGTAATTGGCCAGGGTCTCTACGATTTTATTCTTGTTGTTCAGCAACTCCTCCTTGCTGACCTTTGAGTTGCCCGTTTCATGATCTTTCAACAACTGTATGGGGGGCATACGATAACCTGATAGTTCAAGTGTCGGGTCATAGCGGCCGGCAGGTTTATTGCTGATCTGACTCTCAGACAACCGATCTTCTCCGGGATATCTGTGTTCTATAGTTAATTCGACCTCATCTTCATCCTTTCCCGCATAACCTGCTTTGACAGAAGACTCTTCTCCTTTTTCAAGATTGATTTTCTCACCCAGAGATATGGGAACTTCCTCTTGTGTTTTTTCTTTCATTTGGTTTTCATCTTTATCAATGGGAATGTCAGCATCAATGCTTCCCCCATTTTCTCTATTGGAGTCGGGATAAGGAATTTTCTTTCTCGGTTTGAAAATCGGAATATGGAAATAATACAGGATGAAAACGGTATCTAAAAATATCAACAGAAAAGCATTTCCGATTTTCCCGAGAAGGCTGTTCAGCCATTCTATGGTAAAATAACCGAAAGATCCTCCTAAACCGCTACCCAGATAGACGTTCGAACTGCCAAGAATGTAAGAGATGGTGAATGATCCCAAAATGGTGGTAAAAAATAAAAATCGGAAGACTTTTCCCAAGGGAGCCGTTCTGATCTTAAAAAAACGAATGCCTGTGTCCAGTATAAAAAGAGGTATTGTGAATGAAAATATACCGAACCATTTGTTGATTAGAAGATAGGATAGATATGCTCCTGTTTTTCCGGCCCAGTTGTGGACTGTCACCGAAGTGCCTGAAAAAACTTTTCCATACTCGAAACTCTGATCTGCTTTCCAGGTGAAAAAATAGGAAATCAGGGCAAAGATCAGATATAACCCGAACAGAATAAGAAAAAATCCGGTAATGAACCGAATCCGGTCATCCTGAAAGAATCCGGATTTATTGTTTTTTCCTTTCCTGCGGACAGATGGGCCTTTTGTTTTCTTTCTTTTCACGTTCCCTGCAATTTTATCTTACAATACAAAATAACGAAACACAATCGGAATGATAAAAAGATTTTTAGGGTTTTATTATTTAATGTGGATAAGTGTTTCTGAGATTGGGAGGAAATCACGTTTACTCCATTAATTTATTGAGGATATCCTCAAGTTGTTGTTTGGAAACTTTGATGTACCCTTTTCTGGTAGCAAAATATTTTTCATCCACATCTTTGAAATAGATTTCCGTGGCATTAAGTTTTATTTTTAATTTACTAAGATGGAGATAAAACTCCAGCAAAACCCCGTTGATATCACTGTATGGTGTGGCACGGTTAGGATTTTTTATCGGGATATCCGTTGTGTAATACACAGGTATAGGAACACTTTTACCGGGAAGGATTACATAAGCTTCCCTGGCCGAATATCCGCATATCTCCTTGTTATGCTTCCCCGGCCTGATATTGAGTTTCGGGATCATGCCAAAACCTGCAGCCGGTTCGTTAAACTTTCCTTCATAATAAAATTTCTTATCCAATACATTTAAATAAGTAATGTTGGTTTTCTTTTTCACATTGATGACATTGCAGATATTGAACAAACCAAAAAAACCGTCGATTTCCATGGCTGTGTTATCATTCTTAAAGAATATAGTCAATTTTTTGGGAAGCAGGTCCGTGCTGAACTTCTCAATATCATTTTCCAGATATGTTATGGTATAAATAATTTCACCCTCTTTTTCATTGGGAAGGGCAGTTTTCTTACAGCTCTGAGGGAAAAAAAGAAGAGCCGTAAGAACTATCAACACATATTTTTGTCTAAAATTTAACATTTTTAGGTTACGAAGATAATAAAGTTAAAAAAAAACATCAGTTTTATGTAAAAAAGTTGACATTATTTATCAAAAAAAGTTGCTTGCTTTTTGTAATAGTAAAAAATTATTTCATATTATTTTTTAATTATTAGTGGCACATAATGCTTTTGGAAATGCTGTGAGGACATAGTATTTTTATATCAGGGATAATCCCGTAATTGATTGAAATAAATGTTATGTTTCCTCTGAAAAAATTTATGTAGGTTTGTAATCCTGAAAATAATGGTTGGATAATTATGGGAAAGTTAGCGGTCATCGCGTTGGGTGGAAATGCATTGCTCAGGGACAATCAGGTTGGGACAATTGAAGAGCAGGAACAGAATACTACCAAAACGTTGGAAAATATTATTTTTTTGTTGCGGGAGAGCTATGATCTGGTTTTAACCCATGGCAACGGTCCGCAGGTGGGAAATAT
>Ga0136651_10000665_pt1 | contig 18775 bp, 12 predicted proteins | sample Mar14236cmmetaG_FD_94867 | JGI IMG/M metagenome (GOLD analysis project Ga0136651, IMG submission 94867) | Marine hydrothermal vent microbial communities from Guaymas Basin, Gulf of California to study Microbial Dark Matter (Phase II) - Marker... ... | reverse complement strand
GACATGTCCGAAGTAACGCCTGTGGAGTGGAAGACCGCTGCCAGGACAATGGGTTGTTCCCATGTTCTGATAAGTCAAGCCACGGTGAAGCAGGAAGCCCAATCTCTGATGGGATTCGCTTGACAAGGAATTCCATCCCTTTTAAGGGATTGGGAGGATGTCAAAGGCACGAATGATTTGTTGTATAAGGATGCGAAAAGATTAAAGGATATTCTTTCTACTTCTACTCATAATTTACCATTCAACTACTTTGAGTATCCTGATATGTTTTACGATTGGGTTATATTCACTTTTTTGCCTGAATCAAAAGATGCACTAGAGAAGGTTCCGAGGATCTTAGAAAAGGTGTAAGATAAATCAGGACAAGGTTGAAAATATTCCACTTTAACAAAATTCTTTCCACTAAAAGTTTTGTCGTAATTGCTTGTGTGTAATAAGTATAATCGAAGATCACAATAAGCTTTATGAACACAATCAACAATCGTAAAAATTATAACGAAAAAAGTTTGTAGTTATATCATTAACAGTGCTAACTTTTCAACAATCTTCTTAACAATGATACGACTATAACAGATCCAAAAGCTATTGTTCCAAGTTTACCACCTGCACCTCCAAGATATGAGAACGTATAGATAAATGTTATTGCGCAGATTATCCCTGCAAGTGTCATGTAAAATTCATTTGGTACCCGTTCTTTACTCGACATACCAGCAAATGAAGCACAAATCACTATTATTGATAAAAGCTCACCAATTTCAGGATAGATACGTGGAAGCAATAGTCCAGCGCTTACTCCTATTGCTGCGGAACTCATAACTGGACCATGTCTCAGTCGAACGTTTAAAATATATGTAACCACTGCTCCCAAAACAGAGTATATTATCAACAACGGTGCGATATCCCATCTGGGTCTTTCTACTTTTAAAAATTCTTTCTCGGTTAACAGTACAGCAACTACAACACCAATTAAAGCGATTGTTCCAAGCTTCCCTCCAAATCCTGTAAATACATACTTAGTTGCTATATAGACAATCGCTGCGATAAAGGCTGCTAACAGGATATGTCCATATCCATGAAATATTTCACTCGAACTCATTCCAATAAATGCGCCACAATATATTGCTGCATCATATGCTGGTAGAAACAATGTACTAAAGATTCCAACGATTCCAGCAGCTAAAACAGCTCCTAACCCTACCTCATGATTTAAAACAAAAGTAGCAACTGCTCCAATTGAAAGACCAATTATGTTCATAAAGTTAATATATCTCTCGGAATGTTTTTCTCCATCCTCGTCTGTTTTACTAACCAACTCCTTCTTACTCAGAAAGTATCTTATTTCATTGATATTCCCAACAGAGAGTATTATCAATAGTACTGTAAATATAAAAAGAGTTATATCCAAGCCATGCGAAGTTAGGGCTTCAAATATGCTTGCTATGAACAATATAGTCACCTTACCGGCCAAGATTAATGCACCAATAAGAGATGTTAACATACTATTCTCAACCACCATTGATAAGATATTGATAAGATAACGAAATAATTTTATCACAAGTAGGTAAAGAAACCGAAATTTAAAAATTTACAACCATAAGGTAATTACTCATTATACAAATATTTCCTTCTAAATCTCCAACTTCGTTTTTCTACATTAAAACCACTCTTATCAATCTCTCACATGATTAAATGTTCGGAAGTATCCTTACCATTCTTCTCATCTTCAATAATAGTCCCAAGCATGTGTCTGGCTCAACCATTTTTATGCAATTTATGGATGTAATTGGAATGAGTACAATCAGTACAAGAAAATTTACTAATCTTACTAAAAACCAGGCATCTCTTTGAGAGATGCCTGGTTTTTGTTTGAATTTGAAAATTGAGATATACAAATGGTTGAATAATGAAGCAATAAGTAACGGGCTTAAATTTTGAATGTTTTTACTCGTTCGAGTAGTTCATTCGCTATTGAACTAAGTTTTTGTGATGCTGTGCTAACTTCCTGACTTGCATTTGCTTGTTGATTAATTGCTTGAACCGTTTCATCCATTTTAGAAGCTACGGATGTTATTGATTTTGCTACAGTATCCATTGCACTTGTCACCTCTTGTGTTGCTGCACTCTGCTCTTGGGAACTTGCTGCCAATCCTTCAATCTGATCTGTTATTGCTTCTACTTGTCTCAATATATTTGCTAACCTTTGACTTACCACTTGTGATTCTTCAGCTGCCATCTCAACTACGTTTGCTGTTTCAGCCGTTGCAGTACTTGCCTGTTCTGCTCCTTGTTGTATTAACGAGAGTATCTGTCCTATTTCATTTGTTGCTTGTTTGCTATCCTCTGCGAGCTTTCTTATCTCATCTGCAACTACGGCAAAGCCTCTTCCAGCTTCTCCTGCTCTTGCTGCCTCTATCGCTGCATTCAACGCCAATAAGTTTGTTTGTTCCGCTATTGAATTTATCGTTTCAACTATCTCACCTATATTCTTTGCTCTCTCACTGAGTTCTTTCATGATCCTTTCGGTCGATTCTGATTTATCTTTTGCTTGGAAAATAACGTCTGTGATCTTTTCAACTGCAGCTTCTCCTTCTTTGGCCGCATTATTCACCGCTGTTGCTTTCTTAGAGAGTTCTTGAGCAGCTTTTGCAACGTTCTGTGAACTTGCGGAGATTTCTTCTATGCCACTTGTTGATTCTTCAACTGAAGCAGAGGCATTTTGCAATACTCTGTTTACCTCTTCAATTTGAGCTGATAATTCTTCCGCCGTTGCACTGAGCTCTTCCGATGTGCTTGCCATGCTTTCTCCTGTATGTGAAAGTTCGAGTGATTTATCAAGGATGTTTTTAACTAGTGTATTTAACCCATCACACATTTGTTTAAGATCTATCGAAAGATTTTGAAATTCCTTAATTGCATATTTTTCAGATATTTCACAAGTTAGGATCCCTTGAGCAATACTTTTGATGATCGAAGATATGGATGCAAAAGGTTTAACAAAGAGCTTAATCGCGAGAAAGATCCCTGCAGCTGAGAATATCGCTGTAAGAACTATTGCTAATAAGATGGATCTAATTAAAAAAACCTTTTGTGAAGTTGAAATTATGGCCTCTACCCGATTTATTGGTGTACCAACAAAAATAATACCAATAATTTTATTGTTTTCATCCAAAATTGGTTCGTAACACGTTGCGTAACTCTTACCAAGTATCTTTGCCTCACCGATATATCGTTGCTTTTGCATGATTGGTTTGTATGCGGCACTATCTTTCCCAAGGTAAGTTCCAACAGCTCTTGTTCCATCATCTTTTTTTATGGATGTTACAACTCTTACAAAATCATCGCCGTCAGTCTGAAAAATAGTTGCAACTATATTCATTTGTCTACTTATTTTGTCAACAATATCATATCTGTCTTTGATAGGTACTCCCTCTTTATCTACAAGTACTCCGTTCTCAAGCCTTAAGGTTCCGTATTCATTTTTGATGTATTCTTTAAAAACCTCAATGGCACCGCTAAACTTATCATTGTACATCTCATCAAGTACACTTTTTACAGTGTTGCTGGTTTCTGCCACAGACATTAAGAAAAATAAAAAAACTGGTACCAATACCAATATCAAGCTAAAAATGAGCAAAAAATTTCTCAAAGAAATTCTCATACCTCTGTTCACTTATTTATCCCTCCTTAATCCAAATTGATTCTGTTAACTGAAAGCATTGAAATCTATCAAAAACTTCATTATTCTTTAAATATGGCCCCCAATACCTTGATTCTGTTAGTTAAGAGTATTGATATAAAAAAACTTATTGCTTATTAGAATAAGATTCCTCGTCACTATCGTTCCTCGGAATGACAGAACAAGAAAAATGTCAGAGGATAAAAAGCAGATTAAAATTTTTTTATTTTATTTATTTTTACTCTTAGATTGCAAAAGAGCAGAAAATAGATTAAATATTACAAAATAATAAAAATAAGATTGATTTTTATTTATCTGTGCATCTGCTCGTATTTTGAAACAATAAATTGAAAAGGTAAAATAAAAAGAACTACATCTTGAAGGTACAATGAGAAGAAAATGAAAAACACTGATGAGTGACTCAAGAACTGACAGAAAATATTGAATGACCAAAATAAAAACGCCCAGGTAATCCCGGGCATTTTGTTTCTATACCCCCTATTTAGGGGGGTAAGACTGGTGGCGGCGGAGGGAATCGAACCCCCGACTCTGCGGGTATGAACCGCATGCTCTAGCCATCTGAGCTACACCGCCATTAACTTAAAAAATGGTTGCGGGGATGGGATTCGAACCCATGACCTTTGGGTTATGAGCCCAACGAGCTACCAGACTGCTCCACCCCGCAACATATATTCATAAAATCATTGTTATTTTATTTGTGGTGCCGAGGGTCGGACTCGAACCGACACGGGACTCTAAGTCCCAACGGATTTTAAGTCCGTTGCGTCTGCCAATTCCGCCACCCCGGCACTTGAAACCTCGATAAATATATTACAACAAACCTTAAACATTGTCAAGAATACTGGAATTCAGGATTAATAAACAATCAGTTTCAAACTATCGAATATTTTTTTAAACGTTGATTTATATTCTTCAAAATAGTCCTCTGGTGAAAAGAAAAACAGGTATATATAACGCCCCTTAGAATCAACGTATGAATCAACTTTTGCATACCAAAATTTATTTCGAATATTTCTCTCCTTATCGTAAGTAGTACTTTCCACAACAGAAGCGGTAAACCAGGGACCTTCGTAAGTGAAATCTGCCTCATCTATCAAATTTTCATCGCTGAATTCCACACCAACAAAGGAGAATGCATTTTCATCGCTGTTTAGTATTATATAATAGCTTTCTGGATTTTCATCGTCTTTGAAATAATCAGTATTTTTTGGTATTCTCAGGAAAACATCATCGATCTGTATCTCTTTAAAATCAGAGCTTGCGTTTTCATCTGAAAGTCTAAACTTTTTAGTTAATCTCTTGATGTCGTTTATATAAACTTCAACTATCCAAGTACCTACCAAATCCTTTTCAATCTTGTCAATATAAAGCCATGCCCAACAAGAATAATCTTCCATAACTTCCAGATTTTGGTCTTTAGAAGAAGGAGTAGTTAAATCTGTTTTGAAATAAAGTTTATTGTCAGGTGAATACCACCTCCATGTAACTTTTTGCTTGTCTTTGAATGGTGTCAAAGTGAGCCACAAATATATCCTCTCATCATTGAAGGTAAATTCGGTGGTTTGATCTATCGGTTCTCCATCTTTAACATCTTTACAAAGAGCGTTCGAGGCTATTTCTACCTCATTTCTGTTGACCTCCGTGGCCATTAATCTGAAAAGTCTTGTAAGAACCAATTTGTTATCGCAATAAAGTTTCACAAACCAACTACCCTGTTGTGATTTATCTATGGTGTTTACATTCAAGTAAGACCATGCTCTGTAATCTTCAAGAATATCCTCATTCATCTCTTTAGCTGAAGGCAGGTTATATGGTACTTCCCCAAAAAGTTCACCATCAGGTGAATACCATTTCCAAAGGAGTGTGTGCCTTTCTTTGAAAGGTTTCAACGAAATCCACAGATAAATTCTACTATCGTTGAATGTGAACACATCGGAAATACTTTTTGGTTCTCCATTAACAACGTTTTTACACAAAGCATTCGATGATATTTCCAAAACTTCTGAGGACGTCTCCATGTGTGATAGTTTTGAGGTTTCATTATCAACCTCTTCGGGATTCAACTTAACACTTTGAATTATCTTCTCCAACTCAGATCGCTTGGTTTCCCCCAATTTCCCTCTTATGAATCCCCCTATCACTATTTGTTTTCCATCTACAATGGGTTTCTTGAAAAACATTATATTGAACTCTATTGGATCATCTAACTGTATAACACCCTTATACTGAACACCTGGAAAACCATCCAAGAGAATATTTCCTTGGAAATCTATAATCGTATTTTTATCGTTCAACATACCTTTTATGAATTCTTCCTCAAGATTTTCCTGAATCATTACGAAGAATCCACAACCTTCGTCCAAATCTTCATTTTCATCCAATTTTCCAATGTAGATACCATAAGTGTAATCGTCGATGAAAGGACTTTCTAACCAACTTGGAGGTTGATTCCAATGAACGGAGCCAAAACTATTTTCAATCCAATTATCCTGGGATCTAACAAAAGATGGGAATACAATGACAGTAAAGAAAAATACGACAAACAAGAAATATCTTGTTTTTTTCACAATATCACATCCTCCAACATATTTTTAGGTAATAGTATATTTATTTTAACACAAAGATTGTATTTAAAGTAAAGCAAGCTACTCTTAAACCTCACAATAAGGAGTTTTACAGTAAGATAAATAGAGTAATAGACAAAGGTTGGTTTTTTCAAAGCTCACCAAATATCTTCGAGCTTTTTACAAATTACATCACCCATCTGAGAGGTAGAAAGAATTTTTGAAGGATTTCCAGGAAGATCCCTCGTTCTATATCCTTCCTTTATGACAAACTCAACTGCACTTTCAATTTTTCTTGCTGCATCAATCATATCAAATGAAAGTTCAAGCATCATGGCGAGTGACAAAATCTGTGCTATTGGATTTGCTATATTTTTACCAGCTATATCGGGAGCTGAACCACCTGCTGGTTCATAGAGATTGGTATTTCCCAAGGAAGCTGATGGAAGCATCCCTAATGAACCTACAAGTGCAGCTGATTCATCCGATAATATGTCACCGAACATGTTGGTTGTTAAAATGACGTCGAATTGTGAAGGATTTATGATCAATTGCATCGCAGCATTGTCAACATACATATGATTTAGTAATACATCTGGATAATCTTTTGAAATTTTTGTAACGATACTCCGCCAGTACATGGAGCTCCTAAGAACATTGGCCTTATCAACGGATGTCACCATTTTCCTTCTATTTTTAGCAATTTCAAATGCTACCCGTGCGATTCTTTCCACGGTTTCTTTATCGTAGATCATTGTATCAAAGCCTTTCTCGTTATCGATACCTTTGGGTTTACCGTAGTAAATGCCGTACGATAATTCTCTCACCGTTATAAGATCGATATTCGATATTTTAGATTCTTTCAATGGAGATAGGGATTTCAAAGAGTCATAAATTTTAATGGGTCTCAAATTGGCATATAAGTTCAAGAATTTTCTCAAAGCGAGTAAACCACCAATTTCAGGCTTAGATTCTGGAGGAAGTGCATCCCATTTTGGCCCTCCTACACAACCAAGTAATACTGCATCAGCATTACGGCATATTTTTTTGGTCTCTTCGGGAAAGGGTGTACCGAATCTGTCGTATGCTTCCCCACCGATATATCCAAAATTCTTTTCAGATTCGACTTTCGTTTTTTTCTCAACAATGTCCAAAACCTTCAACGCTTCTCTCATTACTTCTGGACCTATTCCATCACCTTCAAGAATAGCTATTTTCATTTTCCAAAACCTCCGGATTTTTTTAAACAATATTCTAACCAACCGCCGAGTTTCATTATTTCTCTCAAGAAATCTGGGTAAGGGTGTATTCTATAAGTTTTATTCTTGGTTTTGTTTTTTACAATTCCGGCCTCCAAATCTACCTCAACAAAATCACCTTCATCGAATTCATCTGCCTGTTCTAATTCTACAATCGGAAGAGCTATATTTATGGCATTTCTAAAAAATATCCTTGCAAAGGACTTAGCTACAACACAAGATATACCTGCAGTTTTAATCGCTATGGGTGCATGTTCCCTTGAGGAACCACATCCAAAATTTTCACCGGCTATTATTATTGCTCCCTTGATATCATCTCTCTTTCCAAATCCAGGTCTTATATCTTCCATACAGTATCTTGCAAGTTCATCTGGATTGGAAGTGTTCAAATATCTCGCTGGTATTATTTCATCGGTATTCACATTATCCCCAAAAACGAAGCATTTTCCTTCTATTTTCATCAAATTACACCTCACAATCTCCTGGGATCAGCTATATATCCTTTAATTGCACTTGCTGCAGCAACAGCGGGAGATGCAAGAAAAACTTTGCTTTCAGGGTGTCCCATCCTTCCAACGAAGTTTCTGTTGGTTGTCGAAACCGCTATTTCTCCTTTTGCGAGTACTCCCATGTGTCCTCCCAAGCATGGACCACATGTTGGAGTAGAAACAGCACATTCTGCCTCCAAAAATATATCTATTAACCCTTCCTTAAGTGCTTGTTTGAGAATCTGTTGAGATCCTGGAATGATCAAACATCTAACATCCGGATTAACCTTTTGATTTTCTAATATCTTAGCTGCAAGTCTTAAATCTTCCATTCTGCCATTCGTACAACTGCCTATTACAACCTGATCGATCTTTAATTTCTCTTTCTCAGCTTCTGTAATATCCTTACAGTTGGAAGGTAAAAAAGGATATGCTACTTGCGGTTCCAAGGCTGTCAGATCTATACTTAATGTTTTTGAATATTTGGCATTTTGATCAGGATACAGCGGCTCAACGACTAATCCTCTCTCTCTTTCGTATTCGATTGTTATCTCATCAACAGGGAACAAACCAGTTTTTCCTCCAGCTTCAATTGCCATATTCGAAATTGTGAATCTCCCATCCATACCTATATTTTCAACAGCAGGACCAGAAAATTCAATAGCTTTGTAAGTTGCTCCATTGACTCCAAGAATGGATATGAGTTTTAAAATCAAATCCTTTGCAGTTACAAATTCTCTGAATTCCCCAGTTAACTCGATCTTTATACTTTCAGGTACTTTCAGCCATGTTTTTCCAATGAGCATTACTCCGGCAATATCTGTTGAGCCAACCCCCGTTGAGAAAGCTCCAAGTGCTCCATATGTACAAGTATGTGAATCGGCACCAACTATAAGATCTCCAGATTTAACGAGGCCTAAATCTGGTAAAATAACATGCTCTATTCCCATTCTCCCAACCTCAAAAAAATTCTTTATTCCCTGCTTTTTGGCAAAATCTCTAAGCAGTTTTACTTGCATGGCAGATTTTATATCTTTATTTGGAACAAAATGATCGGGAACTAAAACAATTCTCTCAGGAGAAAACACTTTTTTCCCACCGTATTTTTTGAAATTCTCTATGGCTATAGGAGCAGTTATATCATTTGCGAGAGCAACGTCGACATCCAGCAATAAGTATTCTCCTGGTTTTACAGATTTTTTTCCTGCTTTTTTGGCGAGTAATTTCTCTGCGAGTGTCATAAAATCACCTCTATATTATTTCTTCAGTAATCCGTTTTTGGTTATAAGATATTTGTTTATAGCATTTATATAGGCTATTGCGGAGGCTTCAATGATATCAGTTGAAATACCTCGGCCACTTGAAAACTGTTTTTCTATTTCAAGTATTAGTTTTACCTCTCCTTGGGCATTTTTACCGGATCCAACTGCCTGTATAATATATTCATAGAGTTTGGTTTTTAATCTTGTTATTTTATCAACAGCCCTGAAAATTGCATCAACTGGTCCATTTCCTGTTTCAGCTGCTTCAAATTCTTCACCTTTAAATTTCAATTTCACTGCTGCTGTGGGAAGCAGAACATTACCAGTGTGCACATGAAAATGGACTAATTTATAACCGTATATCGGTTCTTTCAAAACATCGGAAACTATTGAGATCAAATCATCATCAAAGACTTCCTTTTTCTTATCGGCAAGCTTAAGAAATCTCTCGAAAACCCTTTGAAACTTCTCATCATCTAGCTTAACACTGTATGATTCCAATTTTTTCTTCACTGCGTGTCTTCCTGAATGTCGTCCAAGAATCAGTGATTCTGAAGAACGACCTATATCTTCAGGTTTCATTATTTCATAAGTTTCACGCATTTTCAGAACACCATCTTGATGTATACCTGATTCATGAAGAAAGACGTTTTCACCGATTATTGGTTTGTTTTTCGAGGGTATCAAACCTGTTATGTGTATTAGCAATCTAGAAGCTGGATATATCAACTCCGTCTTTATACCTGTTTCAAAATCGAGCAAGTCTTTTCTAACTTTCAGCGCCATGACAAATTCCTCAAGAGCGCAATTTCCAGCTCGTTCACCAATACCGTTCAGAGTGACTTCTACTTGATCTGCACCATTCTTTATAGCAAAGATTGAGTTTATAAGCGCAAGTCCAAGATCATTGTGGCAATGTACTGAAAGATCAACGTTCTCTATCCCTGGAACACTTTCTTTTATGGTTTTCACAATATTACCGAATTCTTCGGGAAGTGAATAACCAACGGTATCTGGTATATTTATTGTGGTTGCTCCTGCTTTTATAGCCGTTTTAACCACATCAATTAGGAAAGGTATTTCTGTTCTTGAGGCATCCTCAGGAGAAAATTCAACTTCTTCGGAATACCTTTTTGCATAACCAATATATTTCTCTACTCGCTTCAAAATTTCCTCTTTTTCCATTTTCAATTTGTATTTTCTGTGAAGTGGCGAGGTAGCTATAAAGACATGAATTTTCCTGTTTTTGATATTTTTTAGTGCTTCATATGCCGCATCTATATCTTTCTCAACACATCTTGCTAAAGCAACAACGGTTGGTTTTTTTACAGCTTGCGCTACTTTCTTTACTCCTTCAAATTGAGTGGGTGATGAAACTGGAAAACCTGCTTCGATGAAATCTACTCCTAATGCTTCTAATATCAAAGCTATCTCTACTTTCTCCTCGACTGACATAGAAGCCCCGGGAGATTGTTCACCATCTCTCAGAGTGGTATCGAATATTTTTATTTTTCTCATTTTACATCATCTTCCTCACCTTTTTTGTGCTTTTCATCCTTGTACAATTTATAGATTAATGAATCAATGAGAGCCATCCAAGAGGCATTTATTATGTTAGGAGATACTCCAACGGTTCCCCATTTATCTTTTCCATCTGTCGATTCTATTAATACCCTTGTGGTTGCCTTGGTACCAGCTTGTTCGTTCAATATTCTCACCTTGTAATCGGTTAATCTGACTTTTTTTAATGAAGGATAAAATTTCTCGAGCGCCTTTCGCACAGCTCTGTCCAAGGCTTCAACTGGGCCTTCTCCATCAGCTGCAGTATGTTCATATGATTCATTAAGCCCAAGATTCTTGGCTACATCATCTGGAACTTTGACTTTTACAGATGCTTCAGAATAATTTTGGTCGTTCTGTCGCCTCGTTATAACATTGAAACCAAGAAAATCAAAGTATTTTTTCCTTTCTCCTAATATTTCTTGGACCAACAATTCAAAAGAAGCTTCTGCCCCTTCAAAGTGATATCCTTGAGCTTCTAACTCCTTTATGTGGTTCAAGATACTTTGAACCGCTTGTGATTGGTAATTTATATTTAAACCAAGCTCCGTGACTTTTTCGATAACATTACTCTTCCCTGAAAGCTCCGATATTGAGATCTTACGTGTATTGCCCACAAGTTCCGGGCTTATATGCTCATAAGTTCTAGTGTCTCGCTGCATGGCTGATACATGTATACCACCTTTGTGTGCAAAAGCATTATCACCAACATACGGCATATGCTCGTTATGCGGCTTGTTGGAAAGTTCTGAAACGAGATGAGAAACAGCGTATAACTTTTTAAGCTTACCTTTTGGAATAGCCTCTATCCCCATTTTTAATACCAAATTTGGTAAAATTGAGCAAAGATTTGCATTACCGCATCTTTCACCAATTCCATTTATGGTTCCTTGAACGTGATTTATGCCCTTTTTTACAGCAATTAGAGAATTCACTACTGCTAAATCCGAATCATTATGAGTGTGTATCCCAAGGGAGATCGAGATATACTTTTTTACTTCATCTATTATCTCCTCTATTTCATACCACATACTGCCACCATTCGTATCAGCAAGGACAATACAATCCGCTCCAGCTTCCTCAGCCATCTTTATAGTTTTGAGTGCATACTCACGATTGGATTTGTATCCATCGAAGAAATGTTCGGCATCATATATAACCTCATCTGCAAATTTTTTTAGATAAGAAATGGTATCGTAAATCATGTGGAGATTCTCATCGTATGAAACTTTGAGAGCATTGGTAACATGCAGATCCCAACTTTTACCAAAAATAGTATAAACTGGTGTGCCAGTTCTCACAAGCGTTTCAATATTTTTATCATCTTCGATATTTATATTGGGTCGCCTTGTTGAGCTGAAAGCGGCCACCTTTAAATTCTTGAAATTTATATCTTTTATAGCTTTAAAAAAAGCAATGTCTTTTGGATTTGAACCAGGCCAACCACCTTCTAAGTAGTGAATTCCAATATCATCTAAAACTTCTGCTATACGTATCTTATCTTCTAATGAGAATGAAACACCGAAAGCTTGTGCTCCATCTCTCAATGTAGTGTCATAGATTTTAACCCCAAAGGCCAAGCACCCCCCCTAATTAATAACTTATTTTTCTAAAAGTTGCGCCTTTGGAAGCAGATTGGACGAAATATGAGTATCTTTTCAATACATCTTCTTCTATCTTTGGGACATAATTTTCAAGTTCGCTCAACCTTTTTTCCATTTCCTTCTCGTCAATAAGTAAGTTTATCTGCCTGTTCTCTATGTCTATTTCTATCTTATCTCCATTTTTTACAATGGCTATGGGGCCTTTTTCAGCGGCTTCGGGTGAAACATGGCCTATAACTGCTCCATGTGAACCACCAGAAAACCTCCCATCTGTTATCAATGCGACATCTTCAATTAACCTCATTCCAACAATTGCCGAAGTAGGCGACAACATTTCCCTCATTCCAGGGCCACCTTTGGGACCTTCATATCTTATTACAACAACGTCTCCTTTTTTAACTTTTCCCTCGAGAATGGCCTTGGTTGCAAGCTCACCATCATCAAAGACAATAGCCGGACCTATGTGATATTTCATTTTACTTGGTACTCCAGCGAGTTTAATAACTGCTCCTTCGGGAGCTAAATTACCATAGAGAATTCCAAGTCCACCCTCTGTATGGTAAGGATTATTGAAAGGTCTAATAACCTCTTCGTTATATATACTTGTATTCTCTACAAGCTCACCTATCGGCTCAAGGTAAACTGTTGAAGCATCCTTATTCAACAGATCATTTTCTTTCAAGCGTTTTAACACACCATAGATTCCCCCAGCATCGTGAAGATCCTGAATATGATGGGGGCCGACTGGTGAAAGATTACAAATGTGTGGGATTTTTTTGCTCAGTTTATCAAATAAATCTATATCGAGTTCTATATCGAAGCTTTCGGCGATGGCTTTTAAATGTAAAACGGTGTTGGTTGAACCTCCCATTGCTATATCGGTTGAAATAGCGTTTATAAAAGATTCTCGGGTGACTATGTCTCTCGGTTTTATATTCTTTTCTACTAATTTCATAACTACTTCTCCAGCTTCTTTTGCCAATCTTATCCTTTCTGCATGAACCGCTGGTATGGTACCATTACCTTTCAAAGCCACACCAAGTGCTTCAGAAAGAGCATTCATGCTATTTGCTGTAAACAATCCAGCACAGGACCCGGCACCTGGACATGCAAAATTTTCTATGTTTAAAAGTTCTTCATCATCGATTTCACCTGTCCTGTATTTTCCAACAGCCTCAAAAACTGTTATCAAATCTATTTTTCTCCCCTTATAACTTCCTGCTAACATTGGCCCCCCCGAGATCAGAACCGAAGGAACGTTTAGTCTTCCCATCGCAATCAACATTCCTGGTGTGATCTTGTCACAGTTGGAAACAAAAACTAAACCATCAAAAGGAAAACCATTTGCGACTATTTCAATGGAATCAGCTATTATTTCTCTTGATGGAAGTGAGAACTTCATCCCTTTGTGATCCATAGCGATGCCATCACATATTCCAATTGTAGAGAAAACGAACGGTACTCCCCCCATCATCCTTACACCAGATTTTACAGCCTCCACCACTTTTCCAAGATGTACATGTCCCGGAATTATCTCATTCTCTGAACTGACAATCCCAATGAATGGTCTTTCTATTTCACGATCGGTAATACCAATAGCTTTTAAAAGAGATCTGTGGGGAGTTCTTTCGATTCCTTTTTTAGCTACGTCACTCCTCATCAACATTTCTCTCCTTTATCCAAGGCATCATTTTTCTTAATTCCTTTCCTACTTTTTCAATCAAATGTTCGGATTCTTTTCTACGCATCGTGTAAAAGTAAGGTCGCCCCGCTAAATTTTCAGTTATCCAATCCTTTGCAAATTTGCCTGTTTGTATATCCTTCAACATCTGTCTCATATTTTCTCTAACTTCTTTAGTTATTATTTTTTCGTGGCTTATGTAATCACCATACTCTGCTGTGTTGCTTATGGAATACCTCATATAACTCATACCACCTTCATAGATCAAATCCACTATTAATTTCAACTCATTCAAGCACTCAAAATACGCTATCTCAGGTTGATAACCAGCTTCAACGAGTGTTTCAAATCCAGCTTTTATCAATGCAGTGACCCCACCACATAAGACTGCTTGTTCTCCAAAGAGATCCGTTTCTGTTTCTTCTTTAAAGGTCGTTTCAATAACGCCTGCGCGTGTGACACCGATTCCTTTCGCATATGCAAGTGCCAAATCTTTGGCTTTACCAGTGTAATTTTGATGAACAGCAATAAGTGCGGGAACCCCTCTACCTTCGACAAATTCCCTCCTGACTATATGTCCAGGGCTTTTGGGAGCTATCATAGTTACATCGATATCTTTTGGAGGGATGATTCTAAAATAATGAATATTGAATCCATGAGCAAACATCAACATTTTTCCTGTGGTTAAATTAGGCTCTATTTCTTTTTTGTAAAGATCGGGCTGTACCTCATCCGGAACGAGTAACATTATTACATCAGCCTCTTGAGAAGCTTCAGAAATCGTCTTCACTGTCAATCCTTGTTGCTGAGCCTTTGACCGACTTTTACTTCCTTCCCTCAAACCAACCACAACATCCATTCCACTATCCTTCAAATTCAATGCATGTGCATGACCTTGACTCCCAAATCCTATCACAGCTATTTTTTTGTTCTTTAAGAGGTCCAAATTCGCGTCTTTATCATAGTAAATGGAAACCATCTTAAGCACCCCCCATCTTTATTGAATTCTGTTAACTAAGAGTATTGATATGAAACAACTTATTGCTTGTTAGGATAAGATTCCTCGTCACTATCGTTACTAGGAATGACAAAAACAAGAGAAATATCCTCAGAACGACAAAACAAGAAAAATGTCATCCCAAATGAATGTAATGTATTGTGTCATCCCAACGTTCTCCTTTACGTCATTCCGAACATTCCTCTCTTTGTCATCCCGAACGCATGTGAGGGATCTTATTTCCACTTGCTATTACTTCTTAGACTTTTCAAAGACTTCAATAATATTCATCTGCTATTTCTGATTTATCGTATATCATCACCGCTACTGGTTAACACTATCCATGGTGGTGATATCAATTATGTTATCTCTTCCTCAGCTTTTACCGTCACTACTATCTAACACTATTTTTTTATTTAAGAGAAACATCCCATCTATCCATGGCCGTTATACCTGTTCGTGCAATTTCAACAATCTTTCCAGATTTGGAAATCAAATCAACAAAAGCTTCTATTTTACTTGTTGCACCTGTTATTTCAATGATGATACCTTCTTGTCCAACATCGATTATCTTACCTCGAAATATTTCGACAAGTTGATAAATCTCTTGCCTGTTTCCACCAAATTTAACTTTCACAAGAGCCATTTCCCTTTCAACTCGGTTCTCAATATTCGAAGATATCGGTGAAACTTTATAAACTTCGATCACCTTATAAACCTGTTTTTCTATTTGATCGATAGTGTTATCTTCTCCTTCAACGACAATTATCATTCTAACCAAGTCAGGGATCTCAGATTTCCCAACGGTTATGCTGTTGATGTTATAACCTCTCCTAGCAAATAAGTGAGCGATTTTTCTCAGAACACCGGCTTTATTGTAAACAAGAATAGAAACTATATGTTTATGTTTATTCTTATTTTTATCTTCTAATTTACTCTCCACTGAAATCACCTCTTTTAGTGATCTTTTCGAGGTTTTCATCGTATGGTGCTTTCATGTAAGGTTCAGAAATTTTTCCACCAGGAGGTACTATTGGCATAACATTCTCTCTTGGATCGATCAATGCATGAATTAACATGGGTTCTTTAGAATTTGCAAGTTCTTTTATCGCTTCTTCAACCTCATTTGGCTTTTGTATTTTCAAAGATTTAATACCCACAACTCTCGCGATCTCTGAAAATTCTGGGTTGTCATCAAGTATTGTTGCGGAATACCTACATTTGAAGAAAAGCTGTTGCCACTGTCTCACCATACCAAGAGCGCTGTTGTCAAGAATAACAATCTTCAGAGGAATTTTGTATCTATTCACCGTCATCAACTCTTGAATGTTCATTTGAAATCCACCATCACCAGCAAAAACCACGACTTCTTTGTTAGGTTGACCGATTTTTGCTCCAATACCAGCAGGAAGAGCATACCCCATTGTTCCCAATCCACCGGAGCAGAAGAAGGAACGTGAATTGTGAAATTTATAAAATTGAGAAACCCACATTTGATTCTGACCAACGTCAGATATCACGATGGTATCTTCTGGAAAGTATTCACTTACCTTTTCTATCAGATACTGAGGTTTTATGTAATTCTCGCTTTTTGGATATGTCAGTGGGTGGGATTTTTTTAACTTTTGCAATTCTTCTATCCAATCAGAGAAGTCCGTTTCGAAACCATATTCGAGGAATTCTTGAAGGATATTTCGAAGATCTCCAACTATTGGAACATCAACTCTGACATTCTTCCCAATTTCAGCAGGATCTATGTCCACGTGAACTATTTTCGCATTTGGTGCAAAATGTTTTGGATTACCAGTGATTCTGTCACTAAATCTCACACCAAGGGCTATTAACAAGTCCGAATTTGAAACAGCGTAATTACCATAATATGTTCCATGCATCCCTATTCCACCTGGAAGATACAACCTTGAATCTTTAGGATTAACTCCTCGGCCCATCAAAGTTGCAACAGCTGGAACACCAAATTTATCCAGAAAACGATTTACCAAATCCATCGTTCCGGAGAGATTTACGCCGCCCCCAACCAAAACGAGGGGCTTCTTAGACTTTTCCAATAACTTCATGGTAGTTTTTATTTGTTTGGGATGTCCTTTAACATTAGGTTTGTAGCTTGGAAGATCTACTTCATCTGGATAATCAAATTCTCCTTCTGCTACCTGAATATCCTTTGGAAAATCTATTACTACTGGTCCCGGTCTTCCTGTGGTGGCAATATGAAAGGCTTCCTTTAAGATTCTTGGGAATTCTTCGATATTAGTTACTAAATGACTGTGTTTAGTTATAGGCATCGTTATACCTGTTACATCCGATTCTTGGAAGGCATCAGTTCCAATCATCGAAGTTGGGACCTGACCAGTAATAACAACAAGAGGAACTGAATCCATATAAGCAGTAGCTATCGCAGTTACAGTATTGGTGGCACCAGGGCCGGAAGTTACCAAAACAACTCCGGGTTTTCCTGTGGCTCTCGCATAACCATCGGCAGCGTGAGTAGCACCTTGTTCGTGGCGAAATAGATAAAATTTGATTTTATCTTCATAATCACAGAGTTCGTCGTAAACATTTATTATTGCTCCGCCAGGAATACCAAAAATAGTATCAATATTCTCTTTTAAAAGAGCTTCAAAGAGCATTTTCGAACCTTTAATCTTCATACTAGCACTCCCCTTGAGCTTTTTAGGCACCTCACAAATTGAAAGAAAACGATAAGAATAAATTTCATGAATAATATCATTAAAGGTTCTTTAATGTCAAGAATCGAGGAGTATTTTTTTATTTTTTAAGATCTATAAAACAAAATTGAAACATATAATTGCAATTTATAGACTTTCACATATGGGCACGACCTTGTCTAATGTAACAAGAAGATGAAAAGGTAAAACAACAAAAAAGGGCTACATCTTGATAAAATTTGTTTGTGATCAATACAAGCAAAGAGGTGTAGCCCCATGAAAATATCCATCTCAAAATAATAGTCCCACAAAAATTAGTACGTAAAACAACCAAACTGGTCTTTGAGAATACTAAAAGAATGTATCTTAAAAAATATCCAGATCACATCTTTTTGGGTCAAGGGGTAAGATTGGAATGTAGTTAACAATTTTGATTGAGACTCTTGTTCAATTTCCTAAGCTTTTTAGGTTACTTGTAAATTAGATAGGGGGCATATAGGTATAATAGCAATTAGAAGTCATCTCGACACAAGATAATAAAATATAGAAGAACACAAAAAGAATGAAAAGAATGAAGATAAAATGTTAAAATCATAAATAGAAAAAATTTTTGGATAGTGTTAATTAGTAGTGATGATGATATTCAATGAAGCAAAAATAGCAGATAAATATTATTGAAGTCTTTGAAAAGTCTAAAGAGTACCAGTAATTAGGAATAAGATCCCTCACATACGTTCGGGATGACATTTTCTTTGTCATTCCGATGGAGCGTTAGCGACGAAATATCCTTCACTCACGCTCAGGATGACAAAGGGAAAGAGTTCGGGATGACATTTTTTGTTTTTGCCATTCCAATAATACTTTTCTTGTTTTTTGTCGTTCTGATGATATTTTTCTTGTTTTTTTGTCATTCCGTGGAACGATAGTGACGAGGAATCTTATCCTAACAAGCAATAAGTTTTTTTATATCAATACTCTT
>Ga0136651_10000661_pt1 | contig 18854 bp, 13 predicted proteins | sample Mar14236cmmetaG_FD_94867 | JGI IMG/M metagenome (GOLD analysis project Ga0136651, IMG submission 94867) | Marine hydrothermal vent microbial communities from Guaymas Basin, Gulf of California to study Microbial Dark Matter (Phase II) - Marker... ... | reverse complement strand
TGGTGGGCAACATAAACACGTTACCCACCCTACATTGATCTATTGGGGCCGGCAAGATAAACACGTTACCGGCCCTACAAAATCGATTCGGATAATTTATTTTTAATGGTGGGCAACATAAACACGTTACCCACCCTACATAAAAGACAACCACATAATATATATAAGACATAAACGATCTCATTGTAGTGTTATATATTGACAATTCCTAACTTGATGCGGCTTTGTGTGAAAAAAAATCAGCAATTGGTAATGAGTAATTAATAACGATAACTGTTCTTTTATCGGTTATATTTCACTTATTGGTTTAAGCCTCTTGCTTTTTCATTTTAATTTGTCATAATACACACTCCTTTTTTTGATCTACAAAAACTGTGGTGGTTTTTTGCCACGTTCACGCATAGACTGATAAGGATTGCGTAATAAAACTAATCCAATCAGAGACTTAACAAAACACAGTCTCAAACTTTAGTTTGCGATATTGGAGTACGAGATTTACGTTCCAACTTTAGTTTGCGAGATTGGCATTTCCTTAATATAGTGTTCCTATTTGAATCGTGGAATAAATTAATTTAAACCAATGTGAGGTTCAATAATCATGAGATCATATCTCAAAAAACCGCCTCCCTCAAAATGGGAGACAAATTGGGGAGTCTCTCCAGCACGATGGCGATACCATTTTGCCCAAGGGCCCATATCGCAGTGCTTTGCTAACGCGCTTGTCGCGACTAGGGAGGCTCCACATGTTTAGAGTGATGAATCTGTTTTTCACCCTGTTGATGGCATCAAGTGTTTGGGCGCAATACTCGTGTAACTCGAATCAGTGCAACCATACCTTAACACTTGATCGTGCAGGTTCTTATATTGTTGTGGTTTCATTGCCAAATGAACGACGTGAAGGCTTTTGGAGTTTATCAGTCGATACCACTGACACTTTTTATGAAGGCGGCTTCAATGGGGGTAGCGTTCTTAAAGAGAATGGCGAATACTCTAGTTGGGTTGGTTTTTCTATGCAGCAGACTGAATCTGTTAAGGTGATACTTGATGAATATTCAGGTAATGTCTCACAATTCTCCATTTTGATTGAAAAGGTGATGCCGGATGGACAACGTTTACCGGTAGATGGGCCAAAATTGACTCGGTCTGGACAATGGTATTTTACACGGCCTTTGCCCCCCGGTTTTTATGTGGCTCTTATCTCAAGCGAACAGGGCTCGCCAAGAGGCAGAATTGGGCTGTCTTTTGGCGGTCAACGCATTTTCGGCGGGGTTAGCGGTGGTTGGATTGATTCATCCACAGGCACAACAGGTGAAGGTTTTGCTTCTTTTATTTTGGCTTCACCACAAAAGATTGATTTAAACCTCTGGTTTGGTAAAAGTTATGGCAATTTAGGTTCAGGCCGACCTCATCTTGATGTTTTTTATAAAAATCCAGATGGTTCACGGACGATTTATTGGTCTGCACCGGCTAGCTTTGCGCCAATACTTGATCCCGCAAATCCGCCTATCGATCCATTTGAATTTAATGATAATCCAACGGATGCAACACCGATTGCGACTTATCCCGTTCAAATAAACGCGACTATCCAAGCCGATATTGATGGGGATTATTATCGTTTTCCCGGTACCAAAGGGGATGTCATAACGGCAGTGCTGACAAAAACCGATCCCGCTTTTAAACCAATCTTGTCTATGGCCACTGAATCAGGGGGGTCATTACCGGATATTAGCCTGAATATCAGTGAGAATAGTCCTTTTTCTGCGGTGTTTACGACTAAACTCTCGGTTGCGGGAGATTATTTATTAGTGGTTAATGATGCCAACTCTAAGGGAAGTCCTGATTTTACTTATACGCTCAATATCTTTAAGGATATGGATTTTGATGGTTTGGACGACGAGATTGAACTTGGACTGGGTATCAATAATCAGTCTTTTGATAGCGATAAAGATGGCATTTTCGATGCGGCTGAAACCAAAGGTGAGCATGACATTGATGGTGATACGATACCCAATTGGTATGACTTGGACTCCGATAATGATGGTCTTCTTGATAGCGTAGAAGGCAGTGCCGATCTGGATGATGATGGATTGGGCAATTTTATGGATACAGACTCTGATGCCAATGGACTGTTGGATAACCAAGAAGTCGGGCCTTATCTTAACCACCCCATAGATTCTGATGTGGATAGTTTGCCTGATTATCAGGATACCGATGATGATAATGATGGGCTTGTGGATATTAATGATAATGATCGTCTAACGCCGATCACGCAGTCAAATATTCTTGATTTTGATAATCGCATCTTCCTAGAATCTGGAATCGTTGATTTTGGGGATGACAATACTTTGACTAATGCGGTCAGAATTGGAGACACGCTGTTGTTGAAAGGTGAAGGTTTTGCCGTGACACCCGCTGAGAACACTGTTATTTTTATGGGCATAAATGGGCCTATCAATGTGACACCCTTATCGGTTACTGATACGGAGTTAGAGGTTGTTGTGCCAGTGGGTGCAACTGCTCGTGTCTCGGTGGTGACTAGAAATATGCGTTCCAATTGGTTAGATTTGCAAATCTTGCCTGATACTGCGCCTGTGCTGTTTGAACGCGATTTGGCCAATACTGCCATTATTGGTGAAACCCTCACATTGACTGGTTTAAATCTCGGTAAAGTGACTCAAGTCAATTTTGGTGGCACGTTAATTTCAGCGTTTGATGTCAGCGAAACGAGTCTCAATGTGATCGTGCCTAGCGATGCGATTTCTGGCAATGTGACAGTGACTCATTCTGTGTGGGTGAGTAATCCTGTACAGCTTAAAATCACAACTGAAATTTCAGGTAGTGTCGTTTTACCAACCCGTTCTACAGTAGAACTCACGACATTGACGGTTTCTTTTGGGCCTTTGGGCAAAGCAGTGCCGGATAGCAGCGGTAAGATTACGGTGCAGGTGAATAATTCTAACATGGATACTCTCTTTGCCATGTTGCCAGAATCAGATAGCCAACAACAAGCGGTATTTTTGCAAGCCTTAACGCTTCAAGGGGACAGTTCCGTTACTATTGATACGTTGTCTACTGCTGTGGCGATGACACTGACTGGTATTCCAGTTATCAAACAAGTTGCTCTCGCTTCTCTGCGTGAAGTGCGTACACAAGTTACTGAGCTTCCAGAAGTCATTGCTTTAGCTTCTGTTTTGGAAACGGCTTTAAATGCGAATCCCTATTTTTTGAATGATCCGTTGAATCCACCACCGGGTTATTATGAGGCATTGTTTGGCGCATTTGAAGCTGCCGAAACGGAGATAACACTGCTATTGCAAGATGGCACTTTGCAATCAAACACGACAAGAGTGGTGTTCGATTCATTGACAGAAGCCCAGATTACTGAAGAACAGCATGATATCAGAGTTTTTCAATTCGGAGATTCTGGCAATGTTGGCGTGGAAAATGACACGCAATTGTACTTGAGTACTCAATTTATTGACTCTAGTACTGGAAGTACCTTATTTGCTCATGTCGGTAGTTCTTATGATGATAATATCATAGGGCCTATGGGAGGTTTTGAGAGAGTTTTCTTGGCCAGTAAGAAGACAAATTATGGCCACCCAAAATGGAGAAGCTGTCAGGTAGAAGTCGTTAGCCCTGGAGTTTTATTACCTAGAGGTGATCTCACTATTCAAAATTACTTGGCCTTGCGGACTTTTCTTGACAAAGTTCTTTTACCAGTGATTGATTTGGCTGTTGGTATCAAGCTTAAACCGAAGTTTATGGAAGAACTTTTTTATCAATATGGAAGAGAGGCAGTCGTACAATTTACCGTTTTCATGGATGAAGGAAAGGTAAATGAGGCGTTTTTAGCTATTTTAAATGTGATTTTGCAAGATTTAAAAAAGCGAGGTCCGATTACCCAATCTGTCGCTAAAAAAGCAACCGGTGGGATTAAAGAAGTAGCCGCAGAAAAATTGCTCCTTATAGCAAATAAGATTTCTGCAAAAGCATTTCCTAGGGTAGGTCAAGTAATAATGGCCATTGATCTTGGAATCACAGCTACTGAAGTTGGTCAAACGGTGAAGGATTATACCGAAACGCCAGGACTGATCACTTTCGATGTCCAATGGCCCCTTCAAATCACAAGCGTCACACCTGATGTCATTAAGAATGAGGATAATGACATCAAAATCAAAATCAAGGGTCAAGGCTTTGCACCAATAGGTTTGTTAGGCAAAGACTGGGTGTTTCCAGAAGTCACATTGATTGATGAAGGTGGTAGTGCTGCTCCAGTTGCAATAGATTTTAATCAATTTATTGTCAATGCGATTAACATCTGGATTGAAATGCCAGGAGAATTTCGCTCCAATGCCATAGGGCCCATAACTGTCAAAGTCAGCCATGATGGGGCAGAAACATCAGAAGAAATCAGAGTGACTTCTGGTGTTGAAATTAGTACGGTTGTTTTTGATAGTCGGGGTTTGCTAGGAAGTTTTGTGGAAATCGTAGGTGCGGGCTTTTCTGCTGTCTTGATCGATAATGTTGTGACGTTTATCAAGGAAACGGGAGAAATTCTAAAAGGGACGATAATTGCCGCGTCTAAATATAAACTCATCGTTCTGGCTCCACCTGAACTGGCCTTGAGTGAAGAAATTGAAATACAGGTGGAAATAGAGGGTGAAGCCAGTAACAGTGTTACTTTCATTCAAGTGGGCAATGAAGTCATCTTTGACTTTGGAGACAATGGTAGTGCTAATGATGATACCTTTGCACTATTTGTGGATGGTTTTCTTATTCATTCTATGCCATCAGCTACACGACATGCTGGGCCCATATCCCTGCATCTTGCAGAAGGCCAACATTCTGTGATGTTGCGAGGTATCACAGCACCCGATGAGATTGGAACCTACTTTATCAATGTCACGGGTAACGTTTTGAATATCACAGGCGATCCACAGACAGGAGATGATCTGACAGCGGGTGTAGAAAAACATTATGTCATTGAAGTTGGAGGCAGCGAAACAAGAAGAATCAGGCTGCCGTCAGTTCCAGAGGGTATTTTGTGGGATGAGTAAAATGGTTTATAGGGAATGAGGTTAGAATAGGATTTGTTTGGCTTGTTCCCTAAAATCAGTTCATTAGGTTTGTCGTAGACGAGCCTATTTTTAATTAACACAGGCGATAAATCCCTTTAACAAATGTTAATGTTTGTTGTGGGCGATTTATCGCCTATTTTTTTTGCTTCAAGGAGGGTAGGGGCGATTGGAGGGGTGTAATTAAAAGTGATGTTTTGTTGTCTTGTAGGGTGGGTGGAGTTTCGCTGCGCTTCGCTAAACCCACCAATTGTCGCTAATCTTTATGCAACAACCCCGAAGAGAGCCGTAGGCCAGCGAAGCTAAACCCACCAATTGTCGCTAATCTTTATGCAACAACCCCGAAGAGAGCCGTAGGCCAGCGAAGCTAAACCCACCAATTGTCGCTATTTTAGTGTTATAACTTAAAATTCGTTTTAATCAATAACTTACTAATATTTATGCAACAACCCCGAAGCGAGCCGTAGGCCAGCGAAGCTAAACCCACCAATTGTCGCGGTGGGTTTAGCGAAGCGCAGCGAAACTCTACCCACCCTACAACTATTATTTTTAATTGCACCCTACCCAATTTTTTCGTACCACATTCACAAAGACACTTCAAAAAAAAGCTTTCTGTCAATGCCCTAATCGAGATGCTAGCCATTAGAGACGCGAAGCATCGCGTCTCTACGATTTGATACGCAGTGCGTTGGCAACGACTAATAGGGAACTGCAAGACATGCCTATGGCGGCTATCCAAGGGGCTATCCATCCGATGGCGGCGGCGGGTAAGGCTAGGCCGTTATAAGCTATTGCCCAGATGATGTTTTGACGAATAATTTTGAGGGTTTGATGGGCGGTGTTGATGCCGATTAATAGGTTGGGTAGTTGTTCGGTTAATAGAATCATGTCGGCACTGGCGCGGGCGATTTGGGTGCCGCTGCCCATGGCGATGGAGACTTGGGCTTGGGCTAATACGGGTGCGTCGTTGATGCCGTCGCCTATCATGGCGATGATTTCACCTTGCGATTGTAAGGTTTTTATGTGTTGTAGTTTGCCTTCTGGGGTGAGGGCGGCATGGCTGGTTTTGATGCCGACGGCTGTGGCGACGCGCTGTACGGCGTGGCTTTGATCGCCGCTGAGTAAACTGACGGTTTTGCCTTGTTGTTGTAGGGCTTGAATGAGTTCTCGTGCGCCGTGGCGAATTTCGTCACCTAATTGAAAGGCGGCTAGAAGCGATTGGGTATTGGCGAGTAAGACTAGGGTATTGCCTTCTTGTTGAAGCGTTTTTAAACGCGCGGCTTCAAGTTTGAATCCGGTTTTGTCAGTAATAAATGCGGGTGTGCCGATAAAATAAGCTGTGCCGTTAATCTGGCCTTGCATTCCTGCCCCTGGGTGGTTTCTGATTGCTGTCGCAATCATGCTTTCTTTTGGAATAGGGGAGATTTTGGTGATTTCGTTTTCGAGTGCCCGTGCTATGGGATGTTCTGAATGATGTTCTAAGGTGATGGCATAGTGTAGACAGTCGGTTTTATTTAAAGGGGTAAATGTGTGGGTGCTTAATACACGTAATTGGCCTTTTGTTAAGGTGCCTGTTTTGTCAAAGACAAAGTGGGTGGCGCGTGCTAAACCTTCTAATGCTTGTCCACGAGTGGTGAGTAAGCCGATTTGCGTTAAGCTACTGGTGGCTTTTGTCATGGCGGTTGGGGTTGCTAGCGATAGGGCGCAGGGGCAGGTGACGACTAAGACGGATAGGGTTATGGTTAACCACGCTTCTGGATTGTTCTGCCACCAGTAGAGGGCTACGCCTAAAGCTAAGAGTAATACGCCGAGTACAAACCATGAGGCGACGTGATCGGCTAATTGTGTGATGGCTGGTTTTTCGGTTTGGGCGCGTTCCAATAGACGTAATATATGGGATAAGATGGTGTCTGTGCCGATTTTGTCTATTTGCATTTGCAGGGGGTTTTCAATGTTGACGCTGCCGGCAATAAGGGGTTGGCCTACGGTTTTGCTGATGGGGTGACTTTCTCCGGTTAGTAGGGATTCATCAATGCTAGATTGGCCTTCGATTAGGGTGCCATCGGCTGGAATGTTGTCACCGGGGCGAATGAGTACTTTATCGCCGACGGCTAAATCGGCGACGAGAACTAATTCTTCTTCAATGCCTTGTTCGGTTTGCCGTAAACGTGTCGCCATGCTGGGTACGGAATGGACTAAGCTTTCTGCGGCTTCTGCACTGCGTTGTCTGGCTCGCAGTTCAAAATAGCGGCCCGTTAATAGAAAGAAGACAAACATGGCGATGGAATCAAAATAAACCTGGCCTTGGTTGATAACGGATAATTGAGCATTGAACACGGTATAGACGCTGCCGATGAAGGCGAGGCTGATGGCTAGGGCGACGGGCACATCCATGCCTATTTGTTTGTGAGTGATATCGCGCCAAGCACTTTTAAAAAAGGGTTGGGCGCTGTAGAGCAGGATGGGTAGGGTGAGTATGAGATTAACCCAGTCAAATAGGAATTTAAATTCTGGTTCGATGCCATACCATGCGCCGGCGTATAAGGCGATTGAAAACATCATGATTTGCATCCCTAATACGCCGGCTATGCCAATACGACGCAATTGTTGCTTGCGTTCACGTTCAAGAACGGCCTGTTGACGCGCGGGATCATAGGGATGGGCAATATAGCCAATTTGACTGACGGCTTGCAGAATTTCACTGAGTTGTATGCGTGAATTATCCCAGCGAACACGGGCGCGATGCGTTGAATAATTGATTTGTACGTCGAGTATGCCGGGTAGGGTGCGTAAATGACGCTCATTTAACCAGATACAGGCGGCACAGGTGATGCCTTCTAATATTAAAGCGGCTTCTCGTATTTGTTCATCTTCATAACGCACAAAGCGTTTTTGAATGGCGGGATTATCATAAACGGTTGTTTTTTTGATAAATTCTGGGACTAATTCTTGTCCAGTGGGTGCATTATCAGTGCGGTATTGATAGAAGGATTCTAGTTTAGCATTGACAATGGCTTGTGCGACTGCTTGACAACCGGGGCAACACATGGGTTGTGGTTGTCCATTGATCGTGACGGATAAATCCATTTTATTCGGTACGGGTAAGCCGCAATGAAAACAGGTGGTTTGTGACATGGTTGATTTGAGTCCATTTTTAATTTGAAAAAAAGTAAAAAAAAGGGCAAACGCGAAAAAAAAGGGCAAAAATTTGGAGTTGTATTGAGTTGAGGATGGTGGGCAAGCAGGCAATAAGATTTGCGATTTGTAGGGTGGGTAAACGGGCGGCAATGATTTCAATATGCACCCAGATTTCACCGCCCGTTTGCCCACCATGCCCATTAATTAATATAGAGATGTCCGTTGAGGATGGTGGGCAAGCAGGCAATAAGATTTGGAGTTTTATTGACTTCAAGGCTGCCTGCTTACCCACCCTACGATTTCATCGCCCGTTTGTCCACCCTGATCCCAGGCAAAAAATAAATAAATCAATAAATTGGCTCAACAGACACATTCCAGGTTTGGGCCCCTCATCACGACAATTATTCAGGATCGATACCGTGTTCTCTGAGTATTTGGGCGAGTCGTTCAGCACGTTCTTGAGCTTGTTCTTTTTGTTGTCGTTCTTGTTCGGCGCGTCTGCTTTCGGCATCAGCGCGTTGGGCCTCAATTTCCTGTGGTAATAAGAGTAAATCACTATCCAGGGTAGCCCAGCGTAGCCATGTCGTCTCAATATTTTTGTAGAGCCCATGCCAAAGGAGCAATTTCAATCCCAAGGATTGACTGGTAAAACAGTCATTTTTCAAGGGCAATTCTTGATAAACCCTCCCAGTCATTCTAAAGCCGTGGAAATCAGTTGGATTAAAGGGGTCAAACCAAAAATACTCAGCGACTTTCAGTTGATTTTGGTAAACGTCTTTTTTGGTCGTTTTATCCTTTTTAGCCGTGCTTTCAGATAACAACTCTATCACCACATCTGGACTTTTACCTTCTTGCCAAATTACCCAACTTTTGCGTTCTCTATTTCCTAAGCCTAAAGTGACAAAAACATCTGGGCCTTTAAAGTCCTCATTTTTGACTTGTTTTGGGCTATAATACACGAACATATTCCGCCCACATAACCCCGCTCACCTAACCAGGGATCGAGCGAATAAACGAGTAAATCCATCTGTTTTTTATGGCGTTCTGTTTCCATTGGGACTCCATCGCAACTAGGTAGATCATCTTGGGTTGGCATTAAAGCACAAGCGTCATCGAATGCTGAAACGAACGACGTTTCTAAATTTTCATCTGCCCACCCTTCAAAAGGCTGATCATGATACAGGTGATGGGAGGGGGGGGGCGGCATCCTTTCAAAACCTGCCGCTGGGTTTCGTTCAACTTGTAAAGACATGGTTTTTTATCCCCATTAATAAATCAGTTATCGGTTTCAATTCATATTTGAACAAAAGTCTTATTTGGAGAGGCTATTTTACAGTATAACGACAAGGATTACTTATAAAAAAGGATAAGAGTATAACGACAAGGATTGCTTATAAAAAAGGATAAAAGTATAACTACAAGGATTGCTTATAAAAAAGGATAAGAAATTAGGATTACTTAAGTACTGAACCATAAATTTTCAGGTATTTTAATTTTCAGGTATTTTAATAGAAACAACAGGGGCAACCACAAGGGATTGCCCCTACAACCGTACCCGTAGGGGCAATCCCTTGTGGTTGCCCAAAATACCTGTTTATTTGTAAAAAGGATAAGAAATTAGGTATCACCACGATCTAATCCTTTATTATAAACAATCCTTGTAGTTATGTTATGTTCAGTACCATCAGCCCTTTTTCATCACGCGCTCTTTCATTTCTTTTAGTTCTTTCGTATAGCCGCCTGATAGGATCGGAAATCGACACCAGGTTTTGGGATCAAGGTTGGTGTCGTCTAGGTGAAAACATGGCGCGAAACGTTCTCGTTTCCATTGGTTACGTGTCCAAAGTATGAAAAAGCGTTCGATCCAGTTCAGAAGCTGTTCTTCTTCGTATTCTCGAAATTTAACCCGTAATAAACAAAATATTTCATAAGGGCTTTGCCTATCACGAATGGCCGCTATTTCTATGGCGTTAAGCAGGGGGTAGGGCATTAAGTCGTCTTCATCTTTTTGTTCCTGATGAGGGGGGCGTAATTCGGCTGTAGGCGATTGTTGTGTGACTAAGGCTAGGGTAGGAATCGGGGCTAATTGAACGGGGCCTTCATGTTCTAACCACTGTAGCCAGTGTAGTAAAAAATCTTTGTCTATGCCTGCTATGGGGCTTAAGCCGCCACTGGTGTCGCCGTCCATGGTGGTGTAACCTTGGGCAGCTTCAGAGCGGTTACTGGTGGCTAATAGTAAGGCGTTGCGAAGATTGGCGATTAGCCAGACGCTGGGGGAGCGAACACGCGCTTGAATGTTTTGGAGGGCGATATCATGTTCTTCCCAGTTCAGTTCTTGTTGCATGGCTTTTGAAACGATGTCAACGTAGCCTTTAACCAGTTTGTTGATGTTTAATTCAAGATACTCTGCGCCAAGGTTGTAGGCTAGGGTAGCTGCGGCTTGTTGCGTGGTTTTACTTGAATTTTCAGTGGCTTGATAAACGCAGGTGAGTAGCGATTTGACTATATCGCTGATTGTGGTGGTAGGTCGCTTTTTGTAGCCAATTTTGGCACAAAAACCTTGGAGACCCAATTCTGCTATGCTAAGTTCAATCATTAATCGGACTAGACAGGCTATCGCTGAAGAATCTGCTCCGCCACTGAGGGAGATAACGAAACCCTGGGCGTGGCTTTTGCGAAGATAGTCAAATAAACCTAGCGTGACGGCGCGGGTAAATTCTTCTTCTTTAATGCTTGGGCTATGTTCCCACAATTGGGGGGTGACTGCGGTTATATTTTGGGAAGGGATAATGTGGGGGTGGTCAAAGGGAATAGAGATACGGTTAGATTGGACTGGTGTGGCGTTGCTTGTACGTGATTGTGACATGCGGGTTAAATCGATATCGACTAAGGCGGTTATCAATTGGCGATCTGCAAAACTAAAGCGTTTGCAGGTGGCGAGTAATTCGCCTCCACTGGCGATCATGGCATCGCCGTCATAAATGGCGCGGCCTGCTTCGTTGCCGAGTAAGTTGGTGTAAACATAGCTGACGCTGAAGGCGCGTGAGCCTTCTAGGACAAAACGTGCGCGGAGTCGGTGTTTTTCAAAGGCAAAATGGCTGGCACTGGGGTTGAGAATAATGTCGATCCCTTTTTCGGCTAGCTGGATTCCGGGGCGATTGGCAACCCAAGCTTCTTCACAGATTTCAAAGCCAATTCGCACGCCGCCACAGTTAAAAAAAATGTCGCCTATGGGGTAGTGTTGGCCTGATATTTCGATTTCTGCTTGAACGCTTTGAGGCCAGCGATGAAACCAGCGCGGTTCGTAGTGAATACCATCACTGGGTAGAAAGCGTTTGGCAACAAATCCTCCTATTGTGCCATTAACAAGTAGGGCGGCGGTGTTGTAAACGCGGTTTTGATATAACAAGGGTAGGCCTACTGCGACAATCATATTTTGAGTTAAGGGTGCGATGTCATGCAAGCTTTGCAGTGATTGTGTTAAGGTGCCGGGGGCTAAAAAGGTATCTTCGCAGCCGTAACCACTGATACAGAGTTCTGGTAAACAGATGATGCTGACTTTGTCGCTTCGGGCCGTTTCGATAGCTTGGAGAATATTGTTTTTATTGTGTTCCCAATCAAGCGGGGTTTGATTGAGGGTAACCGCGCCTACTTTAATGTATTTCATGAGTTCTGTTTCGTGAAGAAGAATTGTGAATGGGGTAGTGAGGCATAAAGGTGATATAGAGATTCAGAAAAAGGGCATACAGATTCAGAAAAAGGGCATACAGATTCAGAAAAAGGGCATACAGATTCAGAAAAAGGGCATACAGATTCAGAAAAAGGGCATACACGCAGGTATGCCCCTACAAGAAAAACGGGAATAAATAATTATAATTCTTTGGATATGTTTTACCTATTTAGGAATATACGCGCTAAAAAATATCGAATCTTTTCCCAATAGATTTCGATATCGGAAATGTTGTCGTGATTCTTGTGCTTAATGAGTTGAATATCTATTTCTCCTCCCCATTTTTCTTCCAGACAGTAGGCATGATCTGGGGGGATCAGGGTGTCTTGTTGACCGACTAATGCTAACATCGGTGTGGTTATTGAGGGGGCAAGTGCGAGTGAATTAAAGGGATGTTTGAGTAGTTGAGAAATGGGAATGTAGGGCATATGGCGTTGCACGACACGGGTGATGCTGTCATAAGGTGAAACTAAAATCAGCCCTTTTAAGGGGCGGTGTGCGGCAAGATGAATGGCGACACCTGTGCCTAAACTACGCCCCATTGCGACGATGCAATCTGTATTAATATCGGATCGTTGTGTTATGGTATCGTAAATGGCTATCGCGTCGTTTTTCAGGTTTTTTTCTGAAGGTTTGCCTTTGCTCAAACCATAACCTCGGTAGTTGATCAGCAAGAGTGCCCAATCGCCGTCAAAGCGTTCAAAATGATAGGCCATGCCAGAGACTTCTTCAGCATTGCCTCCAAAGTAGATCACTAAAGGGGATTTTTCGATGTCTGGTTTTTTGAGTAGCCAGCCATGTAGTTGAGTTTTATCAGTAGCCGATAGTGTGATCTCAGATTGAGGATAAGTTTGGGCAATCCATTGTTGTATAGTCGTTTGAATGGGACGCGACAAGAATAAAAGCCGATCTTGTATCAGGTACAAGCCAGCATAAAGTAGGATAACCCCACCGATTATGATTGAAATGAGAGTGAAAAGTAATGCAAGCATAAGTGTCTCGTCAGTTTAGTTTATTAGTCAGTGATTGAACGGTTTGTAATCGGTAAGTTATCACCTTTGAAGTCGCTTTAGCGAAGACTACGAACTCATGAATAATAAATAATAAATAATAATTATAATTATCAATTTCACATTTCACGCGCAAAAACTGTATTTCACGCAAAATACCAATTTATCCCTTTAAATCAAGCAATATATACCCAAATTTAATAACAAATTCATTCTTTACTCAACTATTAATTATTGTTATGTTTGTTAAAAATATTGATACTCATGAATTAGCGCAGTGGTTGAAAAATGAAACGCCTCCCATTTTGATTGATGTGCGTACCCCACAAGAAATGGCACAAGCGTCTATTCCGGGGGGCAAACCTTTACCGCTCAACACTTTGCCATTACGTCTAAATGAAATCCCTAAAGATGAACAAGTGGTTTTTTACTGTCGCACTGGCGCACGCTCTGCCCAAGCGTGTATGTATTTAACACAACAGGGCTATGATAATGTTTATAATTTACAGGGTGGCATTATCAATTGGGCACGTCATGGACAAGCAATCGAACCAATGGTTATTGATGTGAACGCATGAAAAAACTGAAAAATGAACAACTTTGTGCGTAGTAGTCGTTTGAGTGACATTGTGTTCGTCGAGTCGCTTTAGCGACTTTTTTTTTGCTCGTTTTAAACCTAACTGTGCTTACTAGCTGGTAATTAATTTCAAAAAGTTGCCCCTAAATTATTTTTCTGAAATTATTTTTCTGACTATATCAGTTTGTCATAAGTCCTTTGGATAAGGAATTGTTTCCATTTACCGGGTTTGATGCAAGGATAACTGTGCTTTATTATTGCGAATAATGAATGATTAAGACAAAATATCTTTAACACAGAGGTAACAAAGAGCTACTTTGAACTATAGATTTTCAATGAGTCATTAATAATTGACAAATGATGATAATGAACGAGCGAGAGTTTCACTTTACCAAATACGATTTTGAGAGATTACGTCAATTGGTGAATGAGCATACGGGTATCAAATTATCTGATCATAAACAAGAGATGCTTTATAGCCGCTTATCACGTCGCTTGCGTGCCCTGAATTTGAACAGTTTTTCTAATTATTATAAGCTATTACAAACTGATGGCGGGGAAGAATTGGTACATTTTATTAATGCGGTGACCACTAATTTGACGGCCTTTTTTCGTGAACCACATCATTTCAAGTTACTAGAAGAAGTTCTATTACCACAATTGTTGGTTAAAAAACAAGCCACGCGACGTTTGCGTATTTGGTCAGCCGGCTGTGCGAGTGGTGAAGAGCCCTATTCAATCGCTATGGTGGTTAAAGAAGTTGTGCCTTCTGATTGGGATGTCAAAATTCTTGCGACGGATTTAGATTCTCAAGTGCTTGAAAAAGGTAAACAAGGTGTGTATGAGAAAACGAGAATCTCAGGTATCTCGTCGATGCGCTTGCATCGCTGGTTTAACAAAGGCTCAGATTATGCAGCAGGACAACTACAAGTCGTCCCTGAATTACAAGAGTTGATCGCATTTAAACATCTTAATTTAATGGGGATGTGGCCTATGCAGGGCCCATTTGACATCATATTTTGCCGTAATGTGGTGATTTATTTTGAAAAATCGACGCAACAAGTTTTATTTGAACGGTTTGCCAATATCCTTGATAATAAGGGTTATTTGTTGATAGGGCATTCTGAAAACCTGTTTCAACTGAGTACTCGCTTTCGCTTGTTGCAACAAACCGTGTATGTCAAAGCTGAAAATTGAAAGCGGTTCATTTTCAGTTTTTGGCTAGCATTGATGATTTTCACGATTTGTCTAAAATTGAACCGGTAAGGCATAAGAAAGATTGAATTTCTTATTAAGAATTAATCAGTTATAAATAATGTGTTTAACACAAGCATTTTGTCAAGCACTCTTGATTTATCATTTATCATTTATACTTAGCATCGTCATAAATTGCGCTTTTTGATTCTAACAGCTCAAGTCAGGTGGTGGTGACTAACCCCTTCGATTTTTCCAAAAAGCAAAAGCGCAAATTGTGAACGAGGCAAAAGTTTTGCGCGCAAAACTTTGGCATCAAACGGTGGACAGTATATCATTCATTAATTAATTTATGAGACAGCCATCGCTGCCGCGTACTTTGCCCGGTTATAGACACATTAAACGTTACTGGGATTTTCACAATAATACTGCTGTCGCTAAAATTTTGCCAGGTGAATATTACGTGACTCGCCATGATGAAATTTTAATGACAGTAGTGGGTTCTTGTGTAGCAGCCTGTATTCGCGATAGTGTGAGCGGCATTGGCGGAATGAACCATTTTATGTTGCCCCATATTTCAATAGATAAATGGGAACACACTCGTGTCAGTGCAGCAACTCGCTATGGCAGTTTTGCAATGGAATATCTGATTAACGAGATATTAAAACATGGTAGTGGGCAACGAAAAAATCTTGAAGTGAAGTTATTTGGGGGTGGACGTATTATGAAAAATTTGGTGAGTATAGGCCAAAAAAATATTGATTTTGTAAAAAGCTATATACAGACTGAAAGTTTAAACTTATTAGCAGAGGATTTGGGCGGCATTTATCCACGCAAAATATTATTTTACCCAATCAATGGACGAGTGCGTGTTAAAAAATTGCGAGCGATGGAGCCAATGGTACTTCAACGTGAAAATGCGTATCGACGTAATCTGGAAAATCAACCGATTGCAGGTGATGTTGATCTGTTCTGATCAGTTATCAGTTATCAGTTATACTGTCCACCCTTATATACTTAGCATCGTCATAAGGTCGCTATTACTTTAACATTTAAGCCAACAGCGGGCATCAGTTGTCTAAAAGCTCAAGTCACCTAAAGGTGACTAACCCAATATATCCATATAAATTTTATATGTATTTACAAAAAGCGATTGTGTGGCGGTTGGCAGTATAAATAATAGCGCGACTTTATGATGATGTTAAGTATACCTTATGACAATGCTAAGTATATCAATTCCACGCAAAAGTTTTTTAAGGTAGATAAACTGATAACTGATTTTCACGCAAAAGTTTTGCGCGCAAAACTGTATTTCACGCAAATGTTTCGCGAAGCGAAACTTTTGCGTGAGCCTTCGGTGCGCGAAGCTAAATGTGAAACTGATAACTGATAACTGATAACTGATAACTGATGGAGATTAAGCGTGTCTAAAATAAAGGTATTGATTATTGATGATTCTGCTTTAATTCGGCAGGTGTTGACTAAAATTTTGAACTCAGCGCACGATATTGAAGTAGTCGGTGTAGCGGCAGATCCGTATATTGCTAGAAACAAAATAAAACGCTTTAATCCTGATGTGTTAACGCTTGATGTGGAAATGCCACGTATGGATGGCTTGGCTTTTTTGAGTCATTTGATGCGCTTACGGCCTATGCCGGTTGTGATGGTGTCTGTCCTCACTCAAAAAGGGGCCGATATCACGCTGCAAGCCTTAGAATTAGGTGCTGTGGATTTTATTGCTAAACCCCAAATTGATATTGCCCAAAGCTTTGAATCTTACACTGAAGAAATTATCAGCAAAATCAGAACTGCGGCGGGTGCTAAAATATCCCCTTCTTTATCTAAACCACAAGCCCTTTTCACGGTTCCGCCCAAATATCCTGTTGATGAAATTATCAGTAAGCCTGAAACTCCTCGAATTCGCCATTTTAAAACAACTGAAAGAATTATGGCTATCGGGGCTTCCACGGGGGGGACTGAAGCGATTAAAGTGTTATTGATGCAAATGCCAGCTAATGCACCTGGTATTGTGATTAGCCAACATATTCCTGCTACGTTTAGTTATTCTTTTGCGATGAGAATGAATCAACTGTCACCAATGACGGTGTTTGAAGCAGAAAATGAGCAAGTGATATTACCTGGTCATGTTTATATTGCGCCAGGTGGTTACCATTTATTAGTTGAACGATCTGGGGCACGTTATATTTGTCGTTTGAATCAAGGTAATCCAGTGAATCGTCATCGCCCTTCTGTTGATGTTTTGTTTCGTTCGATTTCGCAAAATGTGGGGCCTAATGCAATTGGTGTCATTCTGACTGGTATGGGGGATGATGGCGCGCGCGGTATCACGGAAATGCGGGAAGCTGGGGCGATAACAATCGCACAAGATGAACGTACTAGCGTCGTGTGGGGTATGCCTGGCGAAGCAATTAAGCGAGGAAAGATAGATTATGTCTTACCTTTGTATGAGATTGCTGATAAATTGATATCGCTTTTGGAAGAATCAGATACGCATTCAATATGATTTATTTTAATGGTGGGCAACATAAAGACGTTACCGGCCCCCTACATGGATTTTTTGGTGGGCAACATAAAGACGTAAGGAGCCCTACAATAGATCAAAACAATTTTAAGGCTTACCTTTGTATGAGATTGCTGATAAATTGATATCGCTTTTGGAAGAATCAGATACGCATTCAATATGATTTATTTTAATGGTGGGCAACATAAAGACGTAAGGAGCCCTACATGGATTTTTTGGTGGGCAACATAAAGACGTTACCCACCCTACAATAGACCAAAAAAATTTTAAGGATAATACCATGAAATCGTTATTCTCAATTCCAACGCTTTTCGTGATTTCAATAGCTGTTTTCTCTGTCGTTCAAGTTGAGGCGCATCCTGGCGATACCGATACCAAAGGATGTCACCTCGATCAAGAAACGGAAGAAGAGCATTGTCATGAAGCTGAAGCCTCTACGGATTCCGCCACTACAGGTGGCGCGAGTGATACGAGTACATCTGCCGACGAAGCCAGTCCGGTAACTGAAGCGGCAAGTACACCCTCTACCACCACTGATTCGACTAGCGGCACTAGCACCCTGAATAATGCAGTCTCTACTCAAGAGTACGATAATGGCTACAATGCGGGACTCGCAGAGGGTATGGCACTGTGTAAAAAAAGCCCTGGTGCCTGTGGCATCAGTAGCACTTTAAATACTGAACGCACCGAAGAGGAAATCAAAGAAGAATGTCGAAGCTATCCAGAATCTTGTGGGATAAAGCGTGGCCCAAACGATGATGGTTCTACCCAAGATGGTATCGCACAATGTCAAAATGATCCCCAATCTTGTGGTATAGAAACCAATCAAAACACGGATGGTTCTACAACCCAAGGTATCGCTCAATGTCAAAATGATCCAAAATCTTGTGGGATAGAAACCAATCAGAACACGGATGGTTCAACAAGCCAAGGTATTGCACAATGTCAAAATGATCCAAAATCTTGTGGGCTAGAAATCAATCAAAACACAGACGGTTCTACCCTAGAAGGCATCACGCAGTGTCAGAATGATCCTAGTTCTTGTGGCATAACAATCACTCAAAACACAGATGGCTCGACTATAGAAGGCATTAGACAATGTCAAAATGATCCCCTTTCTTGTGAAATCATTGTGAATCCTAACTTGAATAAGATTATTCAAGAAACTAAAGCGCAATGTCAAAGAGAACCGGCTTCTTGTGGTATTGATATCAACAATTGTCCTACCAGCGTTCCTGATCAACCCGCGAGCTTGGTTAAGGTTCACGGTTTTTTCTCCTTGAGTGATGGCAAATTATACCTACCTGCTGTCGATGTACCTACCGCATTAGATGGCACAGTAACAACTTATGAGATAGAACTGAAAATCATACCTGGGCGTGAACCACTATCATTTGTAATCACCAAAGGGGCTCCCATTGAAGGGCAGAGTAAAACCTGTTTTTACCCGAAAGATTAGACTTTATACCGCTCTAAGTACTGAACCATAAATTTTCAGGTATTTTAATTAAAAGAAACAACCAAGAAGAGGGGCATGAGCAAGGGATTGCCCCTACGAACCGCCCGTAGGGGCAATCCCTTGCTC
>Ga0136651_10000657_pt1 | contig 18941 bp, 16 predicted proteins | sample Mar14236cmmetaG_FD_94867 | JGI IMG/M metagenome (GOLD analysis project Ga0136651, IMG submission 94867) | Marine hydrothermal vent microbial communities from Guaymas Basin, Gulf of California to study Microbial Dark Matter (Phase II) - Marker... ... | reverse complement strand
GCTTCAGCTCCGCTGCCGCCGCATCTGCCAGCTCTGCGTCATTTAAAAGTGATACCAGTGTCTCGATGTTGTAGCCACCGTGCATGTTGCCCAGCAGCTCTACGGCCAGCCGGGTGTTGATCAGTGGGCATTCAACCTCGCCCCTGGCAACTGCGGACAGGAAGCCGGCCTTGACGTAGGCCGCCTCATCCACGCCCGGGGGCACACGGTTGGTGATCAGGTCCAGCAGGAACTCACCCTCGCCGGTGGGCGGGTTTTTCAGCAGTTCGACCAGCGCCGCAACCTGTTCCACGCTGAGGGGTTTGGGGGGGATGTTCTGGCTGGCGCGTTCGGCCACATGTTCGCGATATGCTTCAAGCACGGTAGAGCTCCTTTACGTTGCGTTGGCTGAATCCCCCGCGTGTCGATGTGGCAGGGCGATTGCGGTCGGGGTCAAATCGGGCGTGAAGTATAGACCAGAAGCGTATTAAGATAAATAAATCAACCGCTTATATCGTGCATTCACCGGGGTGATAACGTAAAATCACAATGGCTTGTACTCCCTGGAATGCCGTGGTAAATGCTTGATCATCCTGTTAAAACGCCTTGTATCGGTGTCTGTTCCACAGGTATAGGCGACCGTGTCTGTCGTGGTTGTAAGCGCTTCTCCCATGAGGTTATCGACTGGAACAGCTACACGCTGGAACAGAAGCGGGTGGTAGATAGCCGCTTGTCGGGTTTTCTTTCCCAGTGTGTCAGTAACAAACTGCGGGTAACTGACAAAGCGCTGCTACAGTGGCAGCTGCGTGTCCAGCAGATCAGTTATGTGCCTGACCACGATGAATATTGTGGGGCGTACAGTTTGCTGAAGGCGGGCGCCGGCCAGATTGAGAGCCCGAAAGATTACGGTTTTGAAGTAGACCAGCACTTTCGCGGTATTCCCCTCACTGAGCTGCGGGAGATTATTGACGGGGAATTTCTTCTCCTCTCCCAGGCCCACTACGACCGCTACATGCAAACTCCGGATATGTTCATGGACCAGGAGAAATGACAGTTGTGACTGATATCTCGCCAATACAGGCGTTTCTTGCTTGTGAGACACCTCGCAAGTGGGTGAATTGGGCCTTACAAAGCCCTGAGATTCTTTTGGTGGATCACGCCAACTGTGAAAAGAAGGCGGCTTCCACCGCCCTCAATTTAATGTACCGCTACGTGGAGCACCATAAGCTATTGACCAAGCTGTCCCGAATGGCCAGGGAGGAGCTGCGACACTTCGAGCAGGTCATCGCCATTATGAAAAAGCGGGGTGTGAGCTATCCGCAGTTGTCTGCATCGCGTTACGCCGGCCAATTGCACAAACAGGTGCGAACCTACGAGCCGGCGAGGCTGATTGATACGCTGCTGATAGGCGCTATCATCGAGGCCCGGTCCTGTGAGCGCTTTGCGGCGCTGATTCCCGAACTTGATGAAGAGTTGGCTGAATTCTATGCCTCGCTGCTGAAGTCCGAGTCCAGGCACTTCACGGATTACCTGAAGTTGGCGCAGGAGATCAGTTCACCCGAAGAAGTGGCCGCGCGCCTGCCTGACCTACTGCAGCGGGAGCGGGAACTTATCGAGGAGCCGGATACGGAATTTCGTTTTCACAGCGGCATACCAACTTAATGTGATATTTGCGCAACTTAACTTCATGCAATAGATCATTATAGTGTAATAACCTATTGTAATATATTGAAATAATTGAGTTCAATATTATTGGGTGATGCAGTTATCGCCCACCCCCGGCGATCCCAGTCTCCAAGCACCCAGCGCTGGCCAGTGCTGACTGTATGCTGTGCGGGGCGATGCGTGTGTCCATGAATTAGCTGTCTCACGCCGAAATCACGCATCACTTTTTCGACCTCGGAAGGGGTTACATCCATGATATCTTCGGCCTTGTTGCTAGTAGCCTCCAGGCTCTCGCTGCGCATCCGGGCTGCCAGAGCACGGCGCTGGGGAAGTTCCAGCGCCAGCAGTTGCGCCTGCCACCGGGGATCGCGGGCGCTGCGGCGAAATGCCTGGTACTCCTTGTCCCCGGTGCACAGGCTGTCCCCATGCATCAGCAGGGTGGGCTCGCCGTAGAGGTTGATAACAGTCGGGTCGGGCAACAATTGCGCACCTGCCATCTGACAAAACGCGTTCCCGAGCAGAAAGTCCCGGTTGCCCTGCATAATGAGGAGTTCAGGGCCGGCTGCGCTAAACTGCCGGAGGATGGTCGCAACCTCTGTAGCAAAGGGAGAGTCATCGTCATCACCAATCCAGGCATCGAACAAATCGCCCAGGATATACAGTCGATCGCAATTGGCGTGTGGGGGTAGAAACTGCGCCAGGGCCCTGATAGCTGCATGCCTGGCGGAATTCAGGTGTAAATCGGCAATGAACAGGGTGCTGGACACGGAGTGGCCAGTACGAGCTATTTAGTCTTCAACAATTTCCACGGATTCAATAATTACCGGATCGGTGGGCACATCCTGGTGGCCGCCTTGACTGCCAGTAGGCACAATGCGAATTTTGTCCAGTACTTCAGTGCCCTCCACGACCTTGGCAAATACCGTGTAACCCCAGCCCTGCATGTTTTTGCCGGAATGGTTGAGGAAGTCATTGTCTTTGACATTGATGAAGAACTGGGCCGTGGCGGAGTGTGGCTCCATGGTGCGTGCCATGGCAACAGTGCCGAAGTCATTTTTAAGGCCGTTGTCCGCCTCGTTTTCTACAGGCTCACTGGTGGGTTTTTGCTGCATGTCGGTGTCAAAGCCCCCGCCCTGGATCATGAAGCTGTCGATCACCCGATGGAAGATGGTGCCATCGTAGTAGCCGTCTCTGGCGTAATTCAGAAAGTTTTTGACGGTCTTGGGCGCCTTCTCGGCGTCCAGTTCCAGTTTGATGTCGCCGAATGTTGTGCGAATAATGACCATGCTGTCTTCCCTGTTGCCTGTTGCCTGTTGGTATGTGTGTAACGCTATGAAAAGTCGGACAATGATACGGGCTTTTGGCCGGCAGGAAAACATCCGATACAAAAGAAGCGGGACTCACACCCCATATTTGATACTGATTAAGTATGTGGCATTCGATTCTGACACTATCGATTTGACATTAGGCTATAATACGCGCCCTTTGAAATACCCGATTGCGAAAACATTATGGAAAATACGCCAGCCGGCAACTTTTTGCAGGCTATAGTTGCCCAGGACCTGGCCAAAAGCAGGGTGTCGGAGGTGGTGACACGCTTCCCGCCGGAGCCCAATGGTTACCTGCATATAGGCCACGCTAAATCAATTAGCGTCAATTTCGGCCTGGCTGAGACCTTTGGTGGTCGCTGCAACCTGCGCTTTGATGACACCAACCCGGAAAAAGAGAGTCAGGAATTTATCGAGTCGATCCAGGAGGATGTGCGCTGGCTGGGTTATTCCTGGGATGGTGAGGTGCGCTTCGCCTCTTCCTACTTTCAGCAACTTTACGACTGGGCGGTTTATCTGGTGGAGCGGGGCAATGCCTATGTCTGTGACCTCACTGCAGAGCAGGCCCGTGAATATCGTGGCACGTTGACAGAGCCGGGTGTGAACAGCCCATTTCGTGAGCGCAGCGTGCAGGAAAACCTGAGTTTACTCGCGGGTATGAAAGCCGGTAATTTTGGCGAGGGTGAGAAAGTGCTGCGAGCCAAAATAGATATGACGGCGCCGAATATGAATCTGCGTGACCCTATATTGTATCGTATCCGTAAAGTGACTCATCATCAGAGCGGAGATGACTGGGTGATTTATCCTACCTACGACTTTGCTCACGGCCAGGAAGATGCAATAGAAGGCATTACCCATTCCATCTGTACCCTTGAATTTGAGGACCATCGCCCTCTTTATGACTGGTTTATAGAGCACCTGCCGCTGACCAGCAGGCCGCACCAGTACGAATTTGGCGGGCTGAACCTCAGTTATACAATAACCAGTAAACGTAAACTCAAGCAGTTGGTAGATGAGGGGGTTGTTTCAGGCTGGGACGATCCGCGCATGCCTACGGTGTCCGGAATGCGTCGTCGCGGCTATACGCCAGCCGCAATACGCAAGTTCTGTGACATGATTGGTACTACCCGCGGTGAAGGTGTGGTCGACGTGGCGATGCTGGAGTTTGCCATCAGGGAAGACCTCAACGAAAATGCACCGCGCGCTATGTGTGTACTGGACCCACTCAAGCTGGTGTTGACTGACTACCCCCAGGGACGGCTAGAGGAGTTGACAGTTCCGGCTCACCCCAGCCGTGAGGAACTCGGCAAGCGAACTGTGCCATTTACCCGGGAATTGTATATAGACAGGGACGATTTCCGTGAAGCGGCCAATAAGAAGTACAAGCGACTGGTGCTGGGCAAGCGGGTGCGCCTGCGCAATGCCTATGTGATAGAGGCCGACGAGGTGGTGAAGGACGCCCAGGGTAAAATACTGGAAGTCCATGCCCACACAATTCCCGATACAGTTGGCAGTGACCCCGAAGACGGCATCAAGCCCAAGGGCGTGATTCACTGGGTTTCTGCAACAGAAGGTGTGCAGGCGACAGTCAGGGTCTATGACCGGTTGTTCAACCACGAGTCACCCGACAGAGGTGATAAGGATTTTATGGAGTACATCAACCCTGAGTCCCGGGTGGTCGTAGAGCCAGCCTGGATCGAACCCTCTCTTGCCCGGGCAGCGCCGGAGCAGAACTTCCAGTTCGAACGCGAGGGGTATTTTGTCGCGGACCGCTATGATTACAGTGCGGAAAAACCGGTGTTCAACAAGACCATCGGCCTGCGCGATACCTGGAATAACTTGAAGGACACTCGGAAGCAATGAGCTTCACTGTGTATAACACCATGACCTCGAAGAAAGAGGTCTTTGAACCTCTGGTGCCCGATACCGTCACCATGTACGTGTGTGGTCCCACGGTTTACAACCTGGCGCATATCGGCAATGCCAGGCCGGTGGTGGTGTTCGACACCTTGTTTCGGCTGTTGCAAACTCATTACGCGCATGTCACCTATGCCCGCAATATCACCGATGTGGACGACAAGATTATTGCCGCGGCGAAAGAGGGCCATCGGAGCATCGAGTCGGTCACCGATGAATTCACCGCGAAATACCGGGAGGACATGGCCCAACTCAATACACTGCCCCCGACGCTCGAGCCCCACGCCACCCACAATATCGCGCCCATGATCGAGCTGACCAGAAAGCTGATAGAGAAGGGGCACGCTTACGAATCCGAGGGCCATGTGCTGTTCGCCGTGGAATCCATGGCAGATTACGGCAAGCTATCCCATCGCTCGCTGGACGATATGCTGGCCGGTGCCAGGGTTGAAGTGGCAGATTACAAGCGCCATCCCGGTGATTTTGTCCTGTGGAAACCCGCTGCTGATGAAGACCCGGGTTGGGACAGCCCCTGGGGCCGGGCACGTCCGGGCTGGCACCTGGAGTGCTCGGCAATGATTCGCGAGCACCTGGGAGAGACCATCGATATTCATGGCGGCGGCCGCGACCTCATTTTTCCCCACCATGAAAACGAGATCGCCCAGAGTCGCTGTGCTCACGGCGGCGAGTATGTGCGCTACTGGATGCACAATGCCTACCTGGACATTGACGGCGAAAAGATGTCCAAATCCATTGGCAATGTGCGTTCGGTTCGAGACCTGCTGAAGGTATACCGCGGCGAAGTATTACGTTTTGCGCTGTTGTCCGCTCACTACCGTTCCCCGCTGAACTTCTCCGCTGAACTACTGGATCAGGCCCAGGCCACGCTGGGTAGTCTCTACAGTACCCTGCGCGATGTGCAGGATATCGAGCTGGACGTGGAAGTCTCCCTGGCTGAGGAGCCTTTCTATCGGGCCCTCAATGACGATTTGAACACCCCTGTGGCCATCGCCGAGGTGCATGCTCTGGCGAAACAGCTACACAAGGCGTCTGCGAAGGAAAAGCCGTTATTAAAAGCGCGTATCCTCGCTGCAGGTAATCTGCTGGGTATCCTTGAGCAGGACCCGCAGGAGTGGTTGCATGGTGGTGTGTCTGATGACGTTATCTCTGGTGATGCAATTGATGCGCTTATCGTACAGCGGCAGGAGGCCAAGTTAGCCAAAGACTATAGTCGTGCGGATAAGATTCGCCAGGAGCTTATGGCTCAGGGCGTTGTGCTGGAGGATTCCCGTGAGGGGACCAAGTGGCGGCGCGTTTCTGAGTAATCAAAAGGGGCAGACTCGCTGCTGCCATCATCCCGGAGTCGCTTTCTACCGGCGAATTTCACTATAATTGGTCGATGAGTAAAATAAATCAGTTTCGTGAGTTGCTGGCAGAGAGCCGGCGGGCAGTGGTGTTTACCGGTGCCGGAATGAGCACTGAGTCGGGTATACCTGATTTCCGTGGTCCCGGCGGACTCTGGACACGAATCAAGCCGATCGATTTTCAGGAATTTATTGGATCGGATGAAGTAAGGCAGCGGTCCTGGGCACAGTGGTTTGAACACGGCAAGGGGCTGCGGGAAGCCAGGCCGAACGCGGGTCATCTTGCCATTGCAAGTCTGGTGAATAATGGCAAGGTATCTGCGGTCATCACCCAAAACGTCGACAATCTGCACCAGGAATCCGGAGTTCCAGCCGGTCAGGTGATAGAGCTACATGGCAATGCCACGTACGCGAAATGCCTTGACTGCGGCAAGACAATGGAGATGGATTGCCTTGAGCAGGAGTATCGCGACACAAACAGAGTTGGGCCGTGCTCAAACTGTGGCGGTATCGTCAAATCGGCGACAATATCGTTCGGCCAGATGATGCCGGTAGAACCGATGCGTCGAGCGAAGGAGGAAACTCTGGCCTGTGATCTTTTCATTGTTCTGGGATCTTCCCTGACCGTTTATCCTGCTGCCGGTTTCCCCGGTTTGGCGTACGACAACGGAGCAAAGCTGATCATTGTGAATCAGCAGGTCACCGATATGGATGCCGTGGCAGATCTGGTTCTTCAAGCAGGGATTGGTGAAACTATGACGGTGGTATCAGGGATAACGGGTTGATACAGATCAACTCATATCATACGATGGAACGGCCAAATCTAGTGCACTTTATCCTCCGCAGTACACTGGTTTCCGGGGCGCCTTGCAGCGAGCGAATCGAGAGGCTCTGAATGTTACATTATGAGTAATGCATCCCCACTTGAGCATTCCATGCTCGCGACCTTTGTTCTACCTGTGGCGCAGGCCCTGCGAATGCAGGGTATTGACGCCCTGGAGGTGCTGGAGGATATGGGGATAGACATGGCCAAGGCAGCCAATCCGGACTGGCGGGTATCCCATGAGGCTTTTCAGTCCCTGTTGGGGCGCTGCGTGGAGCTTACCGAGGATGAGGCTTTTGGGCTGCTGGCAGCAGAACAACTGCAACCACAGGTATTGCATGGCCTGGGCCTGGCCTGGCTGGCCAGTGACACAGTCTACGCCGGCCTGGTGCGGATGGTCCGGTTTGGAAAACTAATCAGCACCAGCGCAGACTTGAGACTGGAAGAGCAGGGTGATCTTGTCCACGTTTACCTGGGACGCAATATGGCGATTGATAACTCTGTCGCGGCCGGTCGCGACTACGTGGTGGGTATGGTCACCCGTATGTGTCGCCTCACCGTGGGCGAGTTCCTGGCGCCGGTTCTCATTCATATGGAGCGCCCGCGACCTGAGGCCCCGCAGCGCTGGGAGTACATGTTATCAAGTCGCGTGGAATTCGATTGTGATATCACCCGCATTACCTGGTCTAGCGCCGACATCATGGAGCCACTGGTAACTGGTGACCCTGCGCTGGCGCGGGTCAACGATGAGCAGACCCGGGCTTACCTGGACAGCTTTCTGGTCCAGACTACATCGCGCGACGTGGTAGACAAGATTGTTGAGAAACTGCCGGATGGACCCCCCAACCAGCAACAAATTGCCGATGCGCTGCATGTCAGTAACCGCACCCTCCAGCGTAAACTCAAGGAGGAGGGCACCAGTTTTATGGATTTGCTGCGCGATACCCGGCTGCAACTGGCCCGCAAATACCTGCGCCAGCCCAGTCGCTCGGTAGTAGAAACCTCCTACCTGCTGGGTTTTTCCGAGCCAAGCACATTTTCTCGCGCGTTTAAGCGGTGGACTGGAGTGGCCCGGGCCGAAGTTCGCGATACGCCTGTGGGCGAACAGCCAGCTTAATTTCGCTTGAATTGATCCAGGCCACTTCCCAGTTTCCTCTCACGCTTTATAATGTCCTGATGTGCCAAAACAAGCAGGGGGGTTCAATATGGGCAAAATACTGATTATTGCCGATATCAAGGACAAGTGTTATGCCATACCCAGAGGGCTGCAGCTTGCCGCAAAGCTGGGGCAGGATGTTGAGGTAGTGGCATTCATTTATGCTCCCCTCAAGCAATTAAAGGTTGGTGCGGCTGAACAGGTGGATATTCGCCAGCGCCTGTTGGCCGAGCGCGAACAGGATGTTCGGGCGCGTATCGACAAATTCAGGCAGTCGGACCAAAAGGTAAGCCTGAAAGTGGTGTGGGAAAAAGATATTGACCGCTGGGTTCGCAAGCACTGTGTGGCTGAAAAATATCTGGGGGTTGTCAAGACCGGTAACCGCTCCGAGTCTCTGGTTCATACCTCTACGGACTGGCAACTGCTACGTGAGTGTCCCGCGCCTGTGCTGCTGGTTGCTGAGAAGAAGTGGCATCGCGCCAGGCCAGTGTTGGTGACGCTCGATTTGTCCAGTTCGCTGGCGAGCAAACGCGCGCTTAACCACAAAGTACTGGGCGCTGCCCAAAGGCTGGCCGAGGCTCTTGGTGTGGAACTGGAGATCATTACCGCCATAGAAATCCCCACCTTGCTATCAGACCTGGACCTGGTGGATCCTATCGCCTATGTGAAAGAGGCGAAAGAGGATATGAAGCCCCAGATCCGCAAACTGGCCGCAGCCTACGATATCCCCGAGAAGGCCTTTCACTGCAAGCGCGGCCCCGTGGAAAGAGTTATCACCAGTCGTGCCGCCAGGGTGCGCGCCCAGATCGTGGTGATGGGCACTGTCGCGCGCAAAGGAGTCAAAGCCCGGCTGCTGGGCAACACTGCCGAGAGGGTGTTGCGCCATATGAAGACTGATGTGGTGGCGATAAAACCCTGAGGATGTAATTTTTTTACGTTAAAAGTTTGCTATTTCCCCGAAACCTACTATGTTTTGTGTAGCACGTTGCATTCCCTGCACGTGCTAACACGTCCCCTGGCCGAGGTTTCTGCCCCGAAACAACGGCTATTTGGCCCGCAGTCATTATATGATTTGCGGGCTTTTTTATTGATAAAACAACAAGAAAAGACACTATCTTCAAGTAGTTTATAGGCTTGATGTCGTCTGTGTCGCAAATAGCCATGCATTTGGCGCTCACGGCCATGTAAAAAAATACCTCCCCCACGGTATTATCTCTCCCACGATGAGTGAACGCGGCGATATCTGCCAGATAGGCGGTAGTCGGCTACAAATGCTCCAATGGAAGCGCAGTTCCCTACCTTGCCCGGCCCCTGGTTGTATGTGGGGGAATCACCGGGCACTTTTTAGGGGCTGGAGGTAGTTTGCGATCAACGAGTTATCTCCCTGTAGGAAATCCCTGTTTTGCCTGGTTTTATGCCGGGCTTTTTTTGACTGAACTCACCCTCGCTCAAATGACGCCAATTTATCGTCGGACAGAGCTACTGTTCCATCTCGAAGTATATTAAATTGGTCGTTACTGTTGCGTGTTGTAGAACACGCAAGTTTTTGTGAATTATTGTTTAATTTCGATTGGAGGTGTTATGGCCAGCCCGATCAAGAAACGCCTGGCGGATCTTCTGGATCACGACTTGTTTATGCCGCGGGAGTTGAGTTGGCTGTCGTTTAACGCACGTGTATTACAGGAGGCGGCGGATGATTCCGTCCCTATCATTGAGCGCCTGCGCTATCTGGGTATATTTTCCAATAACTCTGATGAGTTTTTCCGGGTGCGTGTGGCGGAAGTCAGGCGATTGATCGCCATGTCCGGTGGCGATAACAGGCAGCAGTCCAAAGACCTGCTGGTGGCGATTCAAAAGCGCGTGGTTGAACTGCAAAAGGAATTTGACAGGATTTATATAGAGATATTGAAGGGTCTGGCGGCGCGTAAAATTTACATGATCAATGAAAACCAGCTGGACCCCGGCCAGGCCGCTTTTGTGCAATCGTATTTTACCAGCAGGGTGCTACCTGAACTGGAGCCGATCATGCTCAGGGAGACGCAGGCCATACCGACACTGAACGATGAGTCGATTTACCTGGCGGTTGATATCAGGTCAGGGGATGACTATCACTATGCGGTGGTAGAAGTGCCTACTGACCGACTGGATCGTTTTATCGAAATACCCCGCAGGAGAGGTAGGGGTGGCAAGGTCTTTGTTGTACTGGACAACATTATGCGCGCCTGTCTGCCGCAGATGTTTCGCGGTGTTATTCCCATCGACGAGGTGCAGGCCTATTGCTTCAAGTTCTCCAGGGACGCGGAACTGGAAATCGATACCGGTATCAGCCAGAGCCTGATCGACAAGATGGCGGTGAGCCTGAAACAACGCCGCAAGGCAGATGCGGTGCGCATGGTATATGACGGGAAAATGCCCGAGCGGCTGGTGGAATACCTGTGCCACCGCTTCGGCTTCGGTAAGTACGATAGCCTGATTTCCGGTGGGCGTTACCATAACTCCAAGGATTTTATGAGCTTTCCCAATGTCGGGCCAAAATACCTGGAGTTCAAGCCCCTGCCGCCCGTACGTATTGCCCGCCTGGATGAACAGGCCAGCATATTTGACACTATCCGGGAAAAGGATGTTTTTCTTTATTATCCCTACCACCCATACGATTACGTGGTGGACTTGCTAAAGACCGCGGCCCTGGATCCGCACGTGACCAGGATTAAAATTTGTCTTTATCGGGTGGCCAGAAATTCACAGGTTATCGATGCCCTGGTGAATGCCGTGCACAATGGCAAGCGGGTACTGGCGGTAGTGGAGTTGGCGGCGCGCTTTGACGAAGAAGCCAACATCAACTGGGCACAGCGTTTGACGGAGAGTGGCATCAACGTGATTTTCGGTATTCCCGGACTCAAGGTACACAGCAAGCTGTTACTAATTGAACGCCGCGAGGGCAATGCTACCCGTTATTACAGCCATATCGGCACCGGCAATTTCAATGAGAAAACGGCGCGACTGTATACTGATTTCACCCTGATTACCCACGACCAGAATATGGGCAAGGATGTATACAATGTCTTTGATTTTCTGCAGTACAACTACCGGCGCCCCAAATACCGCATGCTGCTGGTGTCTCCCCACACCGCACGCTCCGGCCTTATGGAGTTGATAGAGCAGGAAATCACTAACGTCCAGGCGGGTTATCGCGCGTCCATGACCCTCAAGTGCAACAACCTGGTGGATAAAGAGATGGTGATGAAGCTCTATGAAGCCAGCCAGGCAGGGGTGGAAATCAAGCTTAATGTGCGTGGCATGTGTTCGCTGCTGCCAGGGGTAAAGGGCATCTCTGAGAATATCGAGGCTATCAGTATTGTCGATCGCTATCTGGAGCACCCCAGGGTCTATGTATTTTATAACCGTGGCAACCCACGCTACCTGATCGGCTCGGCAGATCTGATGACGCGCAACCTGGACTACCGCGTGGAGGTGTTGTGCCCTATTTTCGATGAGGATGCGCAGCAGATACTGCAGGACACTCTGGATCAGCAATGGCACGATAACGTGAGGGCGCGCGTGCTGGACCAGAACCAGAGCAATGCCTATGTGCAGAATCAGAAAAAGTCCACCAGGATTCGCTCCCAGGAAACCATTCATCGCTATCTGGAGACCGGCAAGTTGCCGCGTTACCCGAAATCACGAATGAATCAGCCGACCAGGCGCAGACGCAACCTGAAGTGACAATGGCAGAGACTTACTACAATGACTGAGAAGATTGAGATCGTACGTGTGTTGCAGATAGCAGGTAGTGGTGTAAACTCGCCGGTCAGACAACTGTCTGATGCTCGTCATCGCCTGATTCACAGGATTATTCAAACGGAGAAAACAAATGATCGGTTATGTCACCATAGGTACGGCGGATATTGAAAAAGCCAAGGCCTTCTATGTTGCCTTGCTGGAGGATCTGGGTGCCTCTGTTCTGATGGATATGGGTCGCTTTGTGGCAATCGGCTCCCCCGGAAGCCCGATGCTCGCGGTTTGTACACCCCACAACGAAGAGGCGCCGAATCCCGGCAACGGCAATATGGTCGCTATTTCGCCGGGTTCAACGGAAATGGTCGATAAGCTGTACGCCAAAGCGCTGGAACTTGGCGGTACTGACGAAGGTGAGCCGGGGCAGCGTATGGACGGTTTCTACGGGGCCTATTTCCGCGACCCGGACGGCAATAAAATGTGCTTCTTCCATATGGGGTAATAGTCAGAGGTAGCGCATCAGGAGGGCCTTACCGCCATCTCCGGTAACGCCATGCCCCTCGGGCAGGGGAATGGTGACTACATGGCCTGACCCCGGCGCTTCTTTCACGGCATTGCCGCTGCGGTTGGTGATTTGTTCCAGAGTGAAGCGTTGATTACCCGCGGGGCTGATCAGTTCCAGGATGTCGCCCACCTGAAAATAGTTCTTCACATCCACTGTCATGCGCTCGCCGTCACAGGCCAGCGCCTCCCCCACGAATTGTTGGTTGGGGTTGCCGGAGTAGCCCGTCTCATAGTTCTGGTACTCGCTGGGCACATGGCGGCGATAAAACCCCTCGGTGTAACCACGATTGGCCAGGTGTTCCAGTTCTCCCATCAAGCCCATGTCGAAGGGCCTGCCGGCCACGGCGTTGTCTATGGCCCGGCGGTAGACCTGGGCGGTGCGCGCCACGTAATAGTGGCTCTTGGTGCGGCCCTCGATCTTCAATGAGTGGATGCCCATCGCCACCAGTTGCTCTACGTGCTGTACAGCGCGCAGGTCCTTTGAATTCATGATATAGGTGCCGTGCTCGTCCTCGTAGGCGGGCATGTACTCACCGGGACGGTTCTTTTCCTGCAGCAGAACCGGTTGGTCTGCCCCGGGATGGCCGGCTATGTGCTCTTTGGCGATGATGTCACCGGTGTCGGTCTGCTGGGCCTCGTGGGTATTGTATTCCCAGCGGCAGGAGTTGGTGCAGGCACCCTGGTTGGAATCCCGGTGGCTCATGTAGCCGGACAACAGACAACGGCCCGAGTAGGCGATGCACAGGGCGCCATGTACAAATACCTCCAGTTCCATCTCGGGGCACTGCTGGCGGATTTCCTCAATTTCTTCCAGGCCCAGCTCCCGCGACAGGATAACCCGGCTGATACCTTGCCTGTGCCAGAATTTTACTGTCGCCCAGTTCACGGCATTGGCCTGTACCGACAGGTGAATTTCCTGCTCGGGCCAGCGCTCCTTTACCAGCATGATCAGGCCCGGGTCGGACATGATCAGGGCATTCGGCCCCATCTCGATGACCGGCTCCAGGTCGCGAATATAGGAGCGCACTTTATCGTTATGTGGTGATATGTTGGAGGCGAGGTAGAACTGCTTGCCCAGGGCGTGGGCCTCCTCCATCGCCGCCGCCAGGTTCTCGAGCTTGTTAAATTCGTTGTTACGTACCCGCAGGCTGTAGCGGGGCTGGCCGGCATACACTGCGTCGGCGCCGTAGGCGAATGCGTAGCGCATGGCCTTCAGGGTGCCGGCCGGGGAAAGCAACTCAGGTGCTGTTATTGTAGGCATGGCTGTAGACATGGTTGTGGTCATGGCTGTTTGTAGAGTTTTTGATCAAAATGTGGCGCGCATTCTACCCATATACGCATTACCCAGCTAGTGTTTCAGGTTAATGAAGGGCAAAATACCCCTTTAAGAACAAGTATTTATTGGAGCCAGGCATTATGGCGGGCAGCAGCTTACTGTTATTGTTAGACGATATCGCCGCGGTGTTGGACGATGTGGCACTGATGACCAAGGTAGCGGCGAAGAAGACTGCCGGAGTACTTGGTGATGACCTGGCGGTCAATGCGGAAAAAGTGACCGGTGTGCGAGCTGACAGGGAGTTGCCTGTTGTCTGGGCGGTGGCCAAGGGGTCTTTTCGCAATAAGTGCATTCTGGTGCCCGCGGCACTGGCTATATCCATTGTGCTTCCCTGGTTGATTACTCCTTTGCTGATGCTCGGTGGGCTGTACCTCTGCTATGAGGGTTTTGAAAAAGTCGCTCACAAATTCCTGCACGGTGCAGAAGAGGCCGCCGAGCATGAAGATCTGGTAGAGCATCTGGCGGACCCTGCTGTCGACCTTGTGGAATATGAAAAATCCAAGATCAAGGGCGCCGTGCGCACGGACTTTATTCTCTCTGCGGAAATTATTGTACTTACCCTCGGAATCGTCGCCGATATGGACTTCACCTCGCAGGTATTGGTGCTGTGCGGTATTGCCATCATTATGACAATAGGCGTCTATGGTCTGGTAGCCGGTATTGTAAAGCTGGACGATGCCGGCCTGTATCTCATGCAGCGGGGGGGAGAGGGTGCCTGGTGGGGGTTGCAGCGCTGGTTTGGCGCCCGCTTGTTGAGCTTCGCCCCCTGGCTGATGAAGGCGCTGGCGGTGGTGGGTACTATAGCGATGTTTATGGTGGGCGGTGGTATTTTGATACATGGGATGCATACGCTGGCGGTATGGATCGGGTTGCTGGCGGAGCAGGTGGGAACCATTCCTGCCGTGGGCTCTGTACTGGCAGCTCTTACCCCGACCCTGGCCAGTGTACTGATCGGGATGGTCGCCGGCGCACTGGTGTTGGGCGCTGCCAGTCTCTGGCAGCGCCTGCGATACGTTTTCCGGTAAGAACCCCTGAAGGTGTGCGATACCCGATAAAGCAGGATTGGCTCTGCGCACCCCGTTTGGGGTCTTAGTTGATGATCAACACCTGGCCACCGGACTTGTCCAGTGCGGCCTCCAGTACATCCGGGGGGATGCCCTGCAGGCAATCCCTGGGCAACAGCAGCAGGTCGTAGGGTGACCGCTGTATCAGTGCTGTGAGGCTCGCGGCATCGCAGGAGAAGTTGGTCTGCAGGCGCACCTGGTGCCCTGGCCGGTATAAATTATGCAATTGCTCCGGCAGCGGTGGTCGACTGGACAAAACATAGATATCGCCAACCAGTCCGGCTGTTACCAGCGCCCCGGCGGTATTGATTACCCGGGTGCAGGGCTGGTTTTGCGGCAGTACCATACCCATGCATTTGATAATCCCGCTTCTGCTGGGGTGGCCGCTTTCCGGCAGGTGCCAACGTTGGCGCGCGGGGAAAAATATGTCCAGATGGCCGTCCCGTTCCAGTACCGTGTGCCAGCGTGCGCCAGAGGCGTCCTCGAAAGTGAGTTCCACCTGGTGGCGCTCAGCCAACTCATTTAGCAGGCGGCGGGTGTCTGTACCCACCAGGCTGTGACGCTGGGAAAGATGGTCGCGCAGCAGGCTTCTTTCATGGCTGCCACTGAGGGTGATCTCTGAAGTGAAGGGCAGGTCGGCCACCTGCTGCAGGCGAATATCTTCCAGCAACAGGCCGAGCACACCGCGGTTCAAGTGTCTGGCGATTCGCACCAGCGTTTCAAGGGTGCTGCGATTGATGCCGTGCAGGTCGATGGGAACCAGGATAACCCGGGGCGGGGTGGGTTTAGTCATCATCCTTGTCGCTCCCCTTGCTGTTAAACTTCTTGGCCAGTTTGTGCAGTTCCTCTACCCGGGCCAGAACACAGTCATCAATGGAAGCGGCGCTGTAACCGGTGAGCAGTTCCAGGGCCTGGTCGATGTTTTCTGCACAGTAAATATGAAACTGGTTGGCAGCAACCGCGTCCAATACGTCCTGGCGCAGCATCAGGTGCACCTCGTTAGCCCGGGGTATCACCACACCTTGAGTGCCACTGAGTCCGCGTGAAAAGCAGATATCGAAAAACCCCTCGATTTTTTCATTGACGCCACCGATGGCCTGTACCTGCCCGTGCTGGTTCAGTGAGCCAGTCACGGCCAGGTCCTGCCGTATCGGAATCCCGGCGATGGCGGATATCAGCGCCACCAATTCCGCCACCGAGGCGCTGTCTCCCTCTATGCCCCCGTAGGATTGCTCAAACACCAGGCTGGCGGACAGGGGCAGGGGTTGGCTGCGAGCATAGCGGTTGGCCAGCAGGGCGCTGATAATCATCACCGCCTTGGAGTGGATTTTACCACCCAGGTCCACCTCACGCTCTATATCCAGCACTTTACCGGGGCCCAGCCGGGCGGTCGCTGTAATTCGCGAGGGTTTGCCAAAGGCGTAGTCGCCAAGCAGGTAGACCGCCAGGCCATTAATCTGGCCCACCGCAGAGCCGGTGGTATCCACCAGCATGATATCGCGCAATATGCCCTCGTGGGACTTTTCCCGGAACTGGTCCATGCGGTGTTTAGCGGCCTCGGCTGCACCGTTTACATGGTTCGCATCGATTATGTCGGTGCCGGCCTGGCGTGCGCGGAAGTCGCTTTCGGTCAACAGATTGCTCAGGCGGCCCTGGTGCAGGCTGAGTTTTTCACTGTCCTCCATGCGCCTGGCGGCGTGCTCGATAATCCTGGCCACGGCGCCGTTGTCCAGAGGCAGCAACTTATCGCGATCCTGCAGGGTTTTTATCATACGGGCGAACAGGATGGAACTCTCGGGTGAGCGTGAGACATCTTCCGACATATCCGCGGCCACTTTGAACAGGGTCGAAAACTCCGGGTCGTACTGTTGCAGTATGTAGTAGATGTAGCGGTCGCCGGCAAGTACTACTTTTACATTCAGGGGTATTGGCTCAGGCTGTAGCTGTACAGTACTCATAAAACTGAAGATCTGTTCCAGGGATTGGATGCGGATTTCCTGTGCCTTCAGGGCGCGCTTGAGGGTCATCCAGGCGTAGGGGCTGGTGAGCACCTTGTCGGCTTCCAGTATCAGGTAGCCACTGTTGGCACGGTGCAGGGCCCCGGGTTTTATCAGGGTAAAGTCAGTGGTCAGGGTCCCCATCTGTGATACATATTCCACGCGGCCGATCAAATTCGCGAAGCCGGGATTGTCCTCATGGATTACCGGGGCGGCGGGCAAATCCTGATTATCTACCAATACGTTGATGCTGTACTGGGGGAACTCCCGTACCCTCTGCTTCAGGTTATCCGGGATAGCGGACTCCTCTGGCGTCTGGGTAAAGGCCTCCGCCTCATCCAACACGCTGCTGTGCACCGTGTCCAGGTGCGTCAGTACACTGGGGTAGTCCTTGTACTTTTCTTTCAACTCGTTCATGACCGGGTCGATTGCCAGTTGGCTGAATTCCCTGTTTAACTCTTTGAACCGGTCACGGCTCTCTTTTTTCCAGCTCGGAAGCTGGCGTACGATCACCTTCAGATCCTCCTTTAGGACCTCTATAACCTCCATGGATTGTGATTTTTCTTCCTCTGGCAGTGCTTCGAAATCCTGGGGTTTGATGATTTCCCCATCTTTCGTGGGTGCCAGTGTGTAGCCGCTGGGAGTCTGGATCATGGCGACCTGCTTATCTTTGGCTTTTTCCGCCAGTGCGCCAAACGCTTCCTTTTCCCTGTTCTGGTATTCTTCGGCCAATTCCTGCACCCTGGCCTGGTATTCGTCACTCTGGAAAGTGGCGGGCATTATGCCCAGTAGGTCTTCCAGCGTTTGCGCCATATCATCGCGCAATTGGCGGCCCATGCCCCTGGGTAGTTGCAGGGCTATGGGCCTGTCCGGTGACTTGAAATTGTTCACGTAACACCAGTCGGACACTTCGCCCTGTGGCACGGCGGATTCCTTGTTAAGCAGTTTGGCCAACAGCTCCCTTTTGCCCACCCCGGTACTGCCAAGCATGAAAATGTTGTAGCCGTCGTGAGGTATTTGCAGGCCGAACTCCAACGCCTCTACAGCGCGATCCTGTCCCAGGTGTTCACCCAGGGGCTCAAGTTCATCTGTGCTGTGAAAGGGCAGCTCCGCCGGGTCGCAGTGGCTATAAAGACGCGCCACAGGTAGTGCGTCAGGGCTTTGGGCTGGTTTGAGTTCAGGGCTTTGATCTGTCATGTTGCGTGCTCTCATCCATGGGCTTACCAGATCGAGCATAGACTAGTAAGCTGAGTATTGGCTAATGGCAAATCAATAATTCGGTAAAAAAATGTCAAAAATATCTGACGGTGACAAAGTGGAGTGATAAATGAGGCAGGCAGTAGAAGAGTTTGGCATAGTAGTCACACCCGGATAAATTGAGCCTGGCTTTATGGAACAGCCAAAAATAACGTTCATCGTAAATAACACAACCTATAGCCTTCGAGCGAATGATGCTGAGGCTCTACGAGATATTCCCGGTGCTGATCGACAGCAGCTCATCGTATTGCTGGAGGCCATAAAGCAGCAGGACGCTTTAGCTCGAGTAGCGGTTCAAAATGCCGTAGATAGAGTAAAGGTTTCCTCAAGAATCCCACTGAATGGCCCTGCTGATGAAGGCATACTTGACCATAAAGCCCCAAAATCCGAGCGTCTGGGCAGCGGCGACATCGATGCCCTGATGAACAGGCTGATTATGGAAGAAAAACGCGACAAGACACCCGGATTGACCACACAGGATTTAGTTAAATGGGTGGTGGGCCTGACGGTCGCAATTATTCTGTTAGTGCTTATTTTTTAATTTCAGGAGCCGCTGGCTCTGTCTCCAGTAATGTGACAAATGCCTGGGCCAGAGTGTCCGGCAAGGCGCAATCCGGGCATGATTTGCGCAGTTGCTGGTAGGCTGCACGAGCCCGCTCTTCATCGCCTTTTTTCACCATGTCAGCGTAGAGCTGCAATTTGTCATGAAGTTCTTCGCTAGTAAACTTTTTCAACTCCGCGGCAGACAGGGTCAGC
>Ga0136651_10000652_pt1 | contig 19009 bp, 16 predicted proteins | sample Mar14236cmmetaG_FD_94867 | JGI IMG/M metagenome (GOLD analysis project Ga0136651, IMG submission 94867) | Marine hydrothermal vent microbial communities from Guaymas Basin, Gulf of California to study Microbial Dark Matter (Phase II) - Marker... ... | reverse complement strand
GATAAACGATTTGGCGGAATCCTGGTATTCATAAGAGCGTGTACTTACCTGCAGATAAAAAGCAATGTCTTTCCAGGATCCTCCGCGGATAACTTTTCTTTTCATCACAGAGGATTCGTCAGGTCGGGCATTGTATTTATAATCCGGATTCATGTCATGGATGAACATGTAAGCGGATTCATCGTAAGCACTGCTGGTCCATTCGGCTACATTCCCGGCCATGTCGTATAATCCGAATTCATTGGGTTCATATGATCCAACCTTGTTGGTAACCAGGGCTCCGTCATCAATATAATTTCCCCGAAGGGGTTTGAAGTTAGCCAGGAAACATCCCTTATCGTTACGGGTATAAATGCCTCCCCAGGGATACATGGAGAGTTCCAGACCACCACGGGCGGCATATTCCCATTCTGTTTCCGTCGGCAACCTGTATTCCTGAACAAAATACCTTCCTTCACCAGCCAGAAAATCATTGAGGTATTTGGTGCGCCATATGCTGAATGCGTTGGCTTGTTTCCAGGTCACTCCTACAACAGGATAATCATAGAACGAGGGATGCCAGAAATACATATTTGTCCAGGGTTCATTATAGGAATAGGTAAAATCGCGTATCCACACCAGGGTATCGGGATAGCAGGGTACCTGATCATGAAAGATAAAAGAAGAACGATCCTGGATGGGAACTTTTTCGCCTTTCTGATTAAACACTTCTCCGTGATAACTTTGGGTTTTATAATCCCAGCTATTGGAAGTTTTGGCTGCCTGCTTCAGGTCGATCCAAAAATAGGCATAAATCAATTTTCTGGGATCGATCTGCTTACGACCAAAAAAACGTTCATTTGGAGGATAATACATTTCTTCAACCACATTCTTGATATCCTCGTTCTTCATATCAATTTTTGTTTCCCAATCAATAACAGGAGGATCGTATTCATCTCCGTTTTCATCTACTTTGAAAAAGCCTTCGATTCCGGCTTCTCCCAGTTTATATCTGATGATGGAATCTCTCACATAGTTGATAAATTGCCTGTACTCACTATTAGTGATTTCGGTTTCATCCATCCAGAAAGCATCAACAGTAACCGTCTTGCTGGCCGAGTTCATAGCCCAGCTTATGTCCTGGTCACTGGGACCAATATTAAAACTTCCCTGGGGAATAAAAACCATGCCCAGTGGTTCCGGTTCAAAATATTTCCTTTTGGTTTGCACTCCTACCAGCTCTCCGTTATAAGAGCTACCACAACCGCTTAGAATAAAAGCGATAACTAAACCAATAAAGACAATTTTTTTCATAACACAACTTTAATTGATACTGCAAGTAAAATAAAATTTCCCAAAAATCATAAAAAACGAATACTTTTATATCTTTTAGCCACATGATCAAAACTAATATTAAAACAATATTTTAGCATTAATTCATGAGTGCCGCCAGTATTTTTTCGAATATCTGAAGTTGGGAAGTCATATGAGTAACCTATTTTTAAACCATTGAACAATTGTAGTCCCGCCAATATTACTAATGCATCCCCTGTTCTGTAAGAAACGCCGGCCCATAATTTTTTATTGTATAACAGGTTTGTATTAATCGTTATCTGTGTAGCTTTCCCATCAGATTGCAGGAAAAAAGAAGGTAAAAGTTCAAAAACAGGATTAGACAATCTCAGGTCATATCCTCCGGTGATGTAATAATGCCGTGCCATAAAAGGAGTCCCCTTGTTAAATTTGAAATCGGGTTGGTTGATATGGGTAGAAGAGATGCCTACATAGAAATCTTCAGTACTGTAAAATAATCCCAGACCCATGTCAAAAGCCACAAAGCTTTCCTTATTTTCCGGTATCAGGGGGTCTCCGCTGACAGGAGTGTGATAGTCGCTAGAAGGAATTTTCCAGGTAGGATCAAGAGCTTTGTTAAAGAAACCTATGTTCAGTCCTATCCCAAGCGTTCCTTTTCCAAGATCCAGGCGGTAAGCATAAGTTCCCGCAATGCTAAGATTCTTTTCAAACCCCAGTAGATCATTGCCAATGAATAGACCTACGCCGCTGGATATCTTAAAGGGGTTCACGGCAGCATCTGCATAAAAAACGGTGGTGGTTGGAGCCCCTTCAAAGCCGACCCATTGCTGCCTGGCTGAGGCAGTGGCGCAGATACCGCCACTGTTGCCGGCATATCCCGGGTTATAAATCAGTTTATTGAACATAAACTGACTGTTTTGCGGGTCTTGTTGTCCAAGGATATTCATACAAACTCCGATAATGAGAATACTTATGCTAATAATTTTTTTCATCCACCTTGTAATCAACAAATTAATCTCAATTTTATTTTTTTAATTGATAGGATTTTAACCAAAAGTAAAATAAACAAAAATATTATAATTAGACAAATCTATCCACACTTCACTGTTAATAAGTTGACCATTAACAATGTTTACCTTTATACTTGATTTCAAAAAAAAAAGTTACCGGATTATAAAAAAAGTTTTCTACTGATAGAATGAGATTTATTAAACTTGGGGTAAATATCATTGTTTGAAAAAGTCCAACCATCTTTCGGGGATTTCCTGCTTGCCGGCCATTTGATAATCCTGATATGAGCACGCCTTCCATTGGGTTCTTTGTTCATAGGGTGTTTTGATCCACCATCGGTCGGTCTGATTGCTTTTCAAAAAAGTCAGCTTAAATTCGCTGTCCGCGAGGCTTACGATATATTGGGTGAATTTTTCATCAGCTGGGTTGGGTGTCTCTATGGTCTTTTGAGAGAAAGCATCAGCAAAATACCATATGATCTGTGCTGCCAGGTGTGAGGTCTGATTCCGGTTATCCAGCAGGGGATTGACTTCGGTAATCAAAAATACGGAGATGTGGTCACTTAAACCGGAGAAACGTGCCATTTGGCACATTTCCATGCCGCTGAATCCATTGGGGGAGGTATTGAAAGTGCCTGGAGCATCACTTTGGCGTACAGCTGAAATATCAAAACTGTGGATAAGGGCATCCCGGAAAAATGGTTCAAAATATTTCATGTCAGACCGTACCTTTCCAAGCCGGAAAGAATAATGGCCGCGTTTACGGAGCTTCTCCAAGTCATTAAAACCTGTCATGTATTCCTGGTGTCCCAGGTTGGTGTAATGAATGCCGGGGGTTTTTCTTTTAATGATTTTTTCCAGCCAGTTGTCAGAAGAAAATTTCTTCGTACTCTTGTCAAGGTCGAGCCGGGCATCCACCGTAACCATTTCTGATTCTTTTTTTAATTTCATCAGCGCTTCATAACATCCATAGGTAATGTCCTGTGTGCCGCCCATGATTACCGGTACGACATGATTCTCTAATAAATTAATCACAATGTCCCGTATGCCGAAGTAAGTATCTGCGGGGGTTTTCCCAAGACGCATATTTCCCAAATCGATAATTTTAATTTTATTCCGTATTCGACTCAGGGAATAAAATATTTGTCTGATATGATCCGGTGCCGTTGAGGCTCCTTTATTCTGCGAATTCCGATCCTCGGGGATTCCTAAAAGAGCAATATCAAAACCCGGGAGATTAGATATAGGCCGGTTAGGAGTATGGATCACAAGCTTTTTTACCATTTCATCCCCGGGACGAACATTTCGTATCAGAGGTTTTTGAATACTAACCGGATCGAAGTAATCATTTAAATCCATGGTCCAGGAACTTTATTTGTTTTTCTTTTTTTTAGCTTCTGATATAAGCTTCAAACAGTCTTCATAGGTAAGATCTCCCGGTGTAATTTTTTTAGGAATACGAAAATTGTTTTTTTTGTATTTAATATAAGGGCCCCAGCGTCCGTTTAGTATCTGCAGATCGGGGTGCTTATCAAAGGTTTTTATTACCTTTTTCTTTTCATTCTCTCTTTTTTCCCGAATGACAGCAATGGCTTTTTCTTCATCAATGGTAAGAGGATCTTCGGACGGTGGAATGGAATAGAACTTATTGTCATGGCGGATATAAGGGCCGAATCTGCCTATGCTGGCTACCATTTCCTTTTCTTCAAAAGTGCCAATGGTTCTGGGGAGTTTGAACAGGTCGAGTGCTTCCTCCAGTGTGATGGTTTCAATTAGCTGGCCTTTCCTGAGGGTGGCATATTTGGGTTTCTTATCTTTTTCTCCACGACCTATCTGAACCACCGGGCCGTATCTTCCGATTTTGACAAGAACTTCTTCCCCAGTGGTTGGGTCTTTGCCCAGTACCCTTTCGCCGGTATGTTTACGAGTGATTTTTTCGGTAGATTCCACTTTGGGATGGAATTCATCATAAAAACGTTTGATCATACGTGTCCAGTTGAGTTTTCCCTGGGCAATCGCATCAAACTGTTTCTCAACGGTAGCGGTAAAATTGTAATTGAGGATATCTGCAAAGTGTTCCATCAAAAAATCGTTGACCAGTATGCCTATGTCGCTGGGGTAAAGTTTGTTTTTTTCCTTGCCTATGGTTTCCTTTAGTGTTTTTTCAACGATGTGATCCTGATTTTCTTTCAGGATCAACCGGGTGACGTTTCTTGTTACTCCTGGACGGTCCTCCTTCATCACATAACCCCGTTGCTGAATGGTGGTAATAGTAGGGGCATAGGTGGAAGGCCGTCCGATACCTAACTCTTCAAGCTTACGTACCAGCATGGCCTCACTATACCGTGGCGGAGGCTGGGAGTATTTTTCGGAGGCATTAATTTCTTTATACTTCAAAGGTGTTCCCGATTCAATCGGCGGCAGGTACACCTGTTCTCTTTTTTCAAAATCATCCTTATTGGAGTAAACTTTCAGAAATCCATCAAACTTAACTACTTCTCCGGTAGCTATGAAATACTTATCAGATCCTTCCGGAGCAATGGTTATAGTGGTTTTTTCAATCAGGGCATCTTCCATCTGGGAAGCGATGGTACGTTTCCAAATCAGTTCGTAAAGACGTTGCTCAGCCTTTGAACCGGGAATAACTTCTCTGTTAAGGTAGGTAGGACGGATGGCCTCGTGTGCTTCCTGGGCTCCTTTCGTTTTTGTTTTGTAATTTCTGGTTTTTGCATATTTCTCTCCGAAAAGTTCTGTAATTTTATTGTGGGAAGTGTTTAGTGCCAGAGAAGAAAGGTTGACTGAATCGGTACGCATGTAAGTAATAAAACCAGCTTCGTAAAGCCGCTGTGCCAAGGACATGGTGTAGGACACGGAATATTTCAACCGTCGGCTGGCTTCCTGTTGCAGGGTGGAAGTGGTAAAAGGAGGTGGTGGAGTTCGTTTCAGCGGTTTTTTCGACACATCAATTATCGTAAAGGTTTTTCCCTTGATCGATTCGAGAAATTCCTCGGCCTTTTTCCGTGAAGAGAATTTTTCATTGAGATCGGCTTTCAGCAGATAAATCTTTTGATCCTGTGTCAGATAAAATTCTCCCGAAAGCCGGTAATAGGATTGTAATTTGAATTGGTGGATTTCCCTTTCCCTTTCCACGATAAGTCGTACTGCCACGGATTGCACACGACCGGCCGAGAGGGCAGGTTTAACCTTTTTCCAGAGTATCGGGGATATCTCAAATCCTACGAGGCGGTCCAGAATGCGTCGGGCCTGCTGAGCATTGACCAGATTGAGGTTGATCGTCCGAGGGGTGGTGATGGCCTCTTTAATGGCAACCGGCGTGATCTCGTGAAATACAATTCTCTTTGTTACCTCCGCAGGTAGTTCCAACACCTCCGACAAATGCCAGGCAATGGCTTCTCCTTCCCGATCCTCATCAGAAGCCAACAAAACATGCCGTGCATTTTTTACTGCTTTCTTAAGTTCCCGGACAACTTTCTTTTTTTCATCCGGTATCACATATTCCGGTTTGAAATCATGCTCGATGTCAATGCCCAGATTTTTCTTTGACAGATCACGAATGTGTCCGAAACTGGACTTGACCTTATACTCTTTTCCCAGTATCTTTTCTATGGTTTTGGCCTTTGCCGGGGATTCTACTATGATCAGATTCTCTTTTTTTTCCATACTATACAAAAAACCTCTACGTTTTAAATTGCTGCAAAGTAAATTAATAACTACAGTAACATCAAACTTTATTGTTTATTATTTACTATTTTTGGCAAATTAGATTAATGAATATTTATGAACACAGGTAATTCAGGGGGTAAAGACAAAAAATATATAATCTTATTCTGGATAATTTATGTATTACCCATTGTTACGGTAGGAGTAATTTTCGTTTTGATATCCAACGGAAAGCTGGGAAAAATGCCTACATTTGAGGAGCTGGAAAATCCTGAAAGAAACCTGGCCTCAGAGGTGTTCTCAGATGACGGGAAATTACTGGGGAAATATTATATCCAGAACAGGGTCTGGACAGAATATGATAAAATATCTCCTTTTCTTGTAGATGCACTGTTAGCAACTGAGGATGTGCGATTTTATCAACATTCGGGGATTGATATCCGGGGTTTGGGACGTGTATTTGTAAAAACCTTTTTATTGAGACAGGAGCAGTCCGGAGGAGGAAGTACAATCACCCAGCAACTCGCAAAGAACCTGTTTCCCAGGGATACGTCAAGGACTCATTTTGCCCTTGTCCGTATGGCAAAACTGATACTGACAAAATTCAAGGAATGGGTGACTGCCGTCAAACTGGAGCGTTCCTATACCAAAGAGGAGATCATTACCATGTACCTTAATATATTTGATTTTCTTTACCAGGCTGTAGGGATTCATTCGGCTGCGGATATTTATTTTCAGACCACTCCGGATTCTCTGACATTGGAACAGGCAGCCATGCTGGTGGGAATGGTTAAAAATCCTGCTTATTATAATCCTGTCCGAAGACCTGAAATAACGTTGAAGAGAAGGAACATTGTGTTGTCTCAGATGGTAAAATATGGATATCTGGACAAGGCCACCTATGATTCGGTAAAACAACTGCCCCTGGAAGTGCACCTGAAAGTGGAAAGTCATAATCTCGGGCCGGCGCCTTATCTCAGGGAATACCTCCGCACAACGATGACGAAGTCCTTTCCTGAAAGGGAATACTTTTTTACTGATGAACAATACCAGGAAGCTTTGTACCAATGGAATAATAATCCTTTATACGGGTGGTGTTCCAAAAACAAGAAACCTGATGGGGAAAATTACAACATTTATAAAGATGGGTTAAAAATCTATACAACCATTAACTATACGTTTCAAAAGTATGCAGAAGAGGCAGTCCGGGAGCATCTGGGGGGAGAATTACAAGATGCGTTTTTTGAAAATGTCAAACATTACAGACATCCTCCGTTTTCCGACGATCTCACCACCACACAAATCCGGAGCATCATGGAGCGTGCAATGCGGAGAACAGACCGTTACAGGTCGCTTAAGCGCAGAGGAGCTCCCATGGATACAATCATGAAGGTATTCAATACTCCTGTGCAGATGAAAGTGTTCTCCTGGAAAGGAATTGTTGATACCGTGATGTCACCGATGGACTCATTACGGTATTACAAATATTTTATACGGTCGGGATTGATGAGTTTTGATCCTCATACTGGCTATGTAAAAGCTTATGTGGGAGGACCTGACTTCCGGTTTTTCAAGTTTGACGCGGTGACAGCTCAAAAACGACAGGTAGGAAGCACCATCAAGCCTTTTTTATATACCCTGGCCATGCAAAACGGATATTCTCCTTGTTATAAGGTGCCTGATGTCCCGCAGACATTTAAGGATAATGATTCTGTTTGGATTCCAAAAAGCTCGGGCCGGAAAGATTTCTGGGGAAAAATGGTGACTCTGAAATGGGGCCTTGCCAACTCGGAAAACTATATCTCAGCCTGGCTGATGAAACAGTTCAATCCGCAATCGGTGATTGATATCATGAGAAAGATGGGTATACGCAGTCCTATTGATCCGGTCAATTCTATCTTTCTTGGCACTTCCGACCTCAGCCTGTATGAACTTACGGGAGCATACGGAACATTTGCCAATAAGGGTGTTTTTATACAACCGATATTTGTCACCCGGATTGAAGATAAAAACGGAAACGTGGTTGCTACGTTCCGGCCTTATTTCAATGAGGCCATTAGTGAAAAAGATGCTTATCTGATGATCAATCTGTTGGAAGGCGTGGTGAGGGAGGGAACGGCCATCAGGTTACGGTATAAGTATAAGTTGATGAATCCGATTGGAGGAAAAACAGGAACGACGCAGAACCATTCGGACGGATGGTTTATGGGGATCACCCCCAGTCTGGTGACAGGTGTTTGGAGTGGATGGGAAGACCGGTCTGTTCATTTTTCCACGTTACATCTGGGCCAGGGAGCCAATATGGCATTGCCGATCTTCGCTCTTTATATGAAAAAGATATATGCAGATCCACAATACGGGATCATGCAGACCGAGGATTTTGAAGCTCCGCAGAATTTCAATATTAATCTGAAATGCGATGAAGAGAACGGAAGCACACATACCTACGACTTCGATTTTTGACGGTACGGTTTACACGGGTTTCAGCAGACTATAAGGATAATCATTGTAACCGGTAATTCATGGGCCGGTTTCGGCAAAGACTTTTCGCAGGATCTCCGTTACACGTGCTTTGGGGTCGGTACGGATCAGTTTCTCTTCGTGTGCCAGTTTGGTAAACAACCCGTCAATGGTTTTTTCCGTAACATACTGGGGCAAGTCGGTTTCAACCTTTTTGGTAAAGGGTATTTTGTTGTAGGCAGTAGTTACCTTCTCCCAATTATCGGAAAGATGAGTTTGATGCAGTACCTGACTAATGTCGGGTTTATAGGCTACGACCAATTGTTGGTAGGTTTTCTTCCTGAAATATTCCGTTGCTGCGTTATCCGGGCCATTCAGTATCCCCAGGGCATCGGTAATGGTCATCTTCCTGATGGCGTCATAGAAAACAGGTCCAGCTTTGGATACCGCTTTTTCAGCGGCATGATTCATCTGTTCTATAAAATTGTCCAACATCGAATGAAGTCCCAGAGCACGCAATTTTTGTTCTACATATTCTACCTCCTGCGGAAACGGAATCTTTACTTCTTGATCCAGATAAAATCCATTCTCTCTGGCCAGGACCTTAATGGCATTGGTTGTGCCGACCTTCAGCGCCTCTTTTAGTCCCTGAACGATTTCATCTTTGGTAAGTCTTCCTGTAACAGGTACCTGAAGTTCCTGCAGAACATCACATTGGGTAAAAAGCAAAGAAACAGTCAATATAAGGGAAAAGAGATATTTTTTCATTTTTATCAGGTTTTTTGGTTAAATAAGTATTTTATGACCTCCTCCATTTTTTTTACGGGAATAATCGTCAATGGCATTTTCTGCAAGTTTAATTTTCGGGCATTGTATCCTGAAATCATCATTTTATTAAATCCCAGTTTAGCTGCTTCTCCGATACGTTGTTCTATACGTGCCACGGGTCTGACTTCTCCCGAGAGGCCGATTTCGGCAGCGAAAGCCATCGATTCAGGGACGGGTACGTCCAGATAAGAAGATAGGACAGATGCGGTCACTGCCAGGTCGATCCCCGGATCCTCGACTTTAAGTCCACCTGCGATATTGAGAAAAACATCTCTGGCCGAGAGCCTGAATCCGGCCCGTTTTTCGAGTACTGCCAGAAGCATGTGCAAGCGTCGAATGTCAAAACCTGTAGAGGTACGCTGAGGGGTTCCGTAAACCGCTGTACTGACCAGGGCCTGTGTTTCGATCAGGAAGGGCCGTATGCCGTCAATGGTGGAGGCCGTGGCAATGCCGCTGAGGGTGTCGTCGAGGTGGGAAAGAAGCAACTCGGAAGGGTTGGTGATCTCAGCCAGTCCGTTTTCCTTCATCTCGAAAAGAGCCAGTTCGGAAGTGGAGCCGAACCGGTTTTTCAATACCCGCAATATGCGGAAAAGAAATTTAGGATCTCCTTCGAAATGTAAAACGACATCCACGATATGCTCTAATATTTTGGGACCGGCCAGCGTACCTTCCTTGGTAATATGTCCGATCAGCAAAATGGGAATGCCGGTTTGTTTGGCTAAGGACAGAAATTTCCCGGCACATTCCCTGACCTGGGAGACACTGCCGGCAGATGATTCTATTTTTTCGGTGGTAATGGTTTGTATGGAATCTATCACTACCAGGGAAGGGGAGATTCTCCTGATCTGATCGGCAATAAATTCGTACCGTGTCTCCGGGTAGATCAGGGTGTGATCCTGGGGAAGACCCATCCTGTTGGCCCGTAGCTTGATTTGTTCAGCGCTTTCTTCTCCCGAAATATATAAAGTGGAGGAAGCAAGTTGAAGACATACCTGAAGAGCCAGGGTCGATTTCCCGATACCTGGTTCTCCTCCCAGCAATACCAGTGTGCCCGGAACAATACCCCCTCCGAGAATACGGTTGAATTCGCCGGTGCCGGTGATAATTCTCCGGTGGGTCATAGACTCTACACTGGCAAGCGGACGTGGTGGACCCGAAGATGTCATGTTTGCTCCCGATTTCTTCCCGGAGGGTTTGGTGATGATCTCTTCAACGTATGTATTCCACTCTCCGCATACAGGGCACCGGCCGATCCACTTGGGTGATTCTGCCCCGCAATTCTGACAAACCCATACCGTTTTAGACTTGGCCATCTTTTATCCCTTTTGAGGATAAAGATAATTTTTTATTTCGTTGGAGGGCTATCATGATCATGGAAAATCCTCCTACGACCAGAATAAGCAATGTCTGTGATTCATGGGCCAGGGTGGCCAGTGCCAGACCTGCTTCCCTGGAAATCCCATACAAAGTCAGAGCCATAGAGACAATCCAGTGATAAGCACCGATACCCCCCTGTACCGGGATGACCATCCCCAGGCTTCCTACAACCAGCAGAAACAATCCGTCGACAGCGGTCAGAGAAGAAGTTTCGGGTAACATGTACAGGACCAGCCAGGCTGTCACAAAATACATCAACCATATCAAAAAAGAAGAAAAAAGGAACAATGGTCTGTTTTTCAGATTTCCAATGGTGCTTATTCCATCGACAATGCCCCGGAAAAAGTCAAATATCTTTTCTATAAAGACAATGTTTTTAAGCTTTTTACGAAACAACCATATAAGCAGAATCAGAGTAAATGTTAAACTTAATAAAAGAATAATAGTCTGCGGGTGGCGGGTTATAGCAAAGAATCTCACTTCCAAAGGCCGGAAAACATGTGTGACAAAAAATTTCCCGAAAAACCCGACGTTGATCAGGAAGGTAACCACAAGCAGGATCATCAATATAATCATATCCACCACACGTTCGATGATCACGGTCCCGAGCAGGGTGTCAAAAGGGACCTTATCGGTTTTGGCGAGCGATCCGCACCGCACTACTTCTCCGAGACGCGGAAGAGCCAGATTGGCCAGATACCCTGACATAACGGCATAGAATGTGTTTATCAGCCGGGGGTTGTAGCCCAGAGGCTCAATCAGCAGATTCCAGCGCCAGGCCCGAAAGATATGGCTCAGTATGCCGGCAGGAATGGTGATCAGCAGCCATGCATAGCGGGCGTGCTTAACATCTTCCCATACTTTATTCAGGTCGATACCACGGCATGCAAGATACAGAAGGAAAAGAGCTATGAGGAGAAATACCAGGAACCGGATAATTTGCAAGATTCGCTGTTTCAAGGGGAATCTACTTAACCAGTTTGTTTGTAACCGTATCCGGGAAGACGAGTGAGGGTTGGAAGGTACGTGCTTCTTCCGGCGACAGGAAAGCATAGGAAATGATAATGATCACATCGCCCACCGCAGCTTTCCGGGCTGCCGGACCATTCAGGCATATGTCCCCTGAACCGCGTTTACCTTTAATCACATATGTCTCCAACCGTTCCCCGTTATTGATATTCACCACCTGAACTTTCTCGTTTTCCATGATGTTGGCAGCTTCCATCAGTTCTTCGTCTATGGTGATACTCCCAACATATTGCAGGTTGGCGTCAGTAACGGTCACCTTGTGAATTTTCGATTTAACTACTTCTATCCACATAACGCTGCAAATATACTGAAACTTTAGTAGAGAGCATAAAAAATCATGCTAAAAATTTTTTTCAACGGATAAGAGGTCATTCTTTTTTCCGGCTGAAAGAGATATTGTCGATAAGCCGTACCTTTCCGGCCCAGACAGCGATGCACCCTTGTTTGTCACCGGGTTCATCCCATGATAAAATCGGTTGCAGGGTGTCAGCATGAACAACCTCAAAATATTCCACTTTAAGAGAGGAGTTATTTTCAATACGAGAGATCACCCATTCTTTTACTTTCTCAACGGGGAGTTTGCCTTTCTGGCTAACAGCCTCCTTCAGGGTCCTGAATATCATCGGGGCCTCTTCCCTTTCTTTTTTCCCGAGATTCACATTTCGGGAACTCATAGCCAGGCCGTCGGGTTCCCGGATAATCGGACAGGGAACAATATTCACGGGCAGATTCAGCATGCGCACCATTTCTTTGATGATTGCCAGTTGCTGAAAATCCTTCAATCCGAAATAAGCATTACGGGGTTGTACCATATCAAATAACCGGCTTACTACCTGGGCCACCCCGTTGAAATGACCGGGCCGGAACTTCCCTTCCATAACTTTATCAAGGATCCCAAAATCAAAAATACGATGATCGGGTTCCGGGTATATCTCTTTTTCTCCGGGCAAAAAAACAAGGTCTCCGGTACGCAGAACTTTCTCCAAAAGGTTAAGATCTGCTTCCGGATTGCGAGGATATTTTTTCAGATCTTCCGGATCATTGAACTGTGTAGGATTTACAAAAATGGATACAACGGTTACCGGATCGTTTGACAGGGAACAGCGGATCAGAGACAGGTGTCCTTCATGAAGGGCTCCCATGGTAGGAACAAAACCATGAAGAAGATTATTTTTTTTCAGAATATTCCGTTTTTCTTCAAGTTCTTTCCGGGTTTTTACAATTATCATAATAAAAAAATTCACGACCAAACCGGCGGGTATTCCGGATATCCAGATTTAGTCCCTGATTAGAATACAAATATGAAGAAAATTTACTATCTTTGCATAAATTTTTTGATAAATTAATAATGGAGTTTATTGCCAAACAACCCCCGATATATCAAACATATACAGAGCATATGTCCCGGATTGTCCCATCAGAAGTTTGGAATTTAATGAAAAATTAGCGAGAAATGAAAAAATATAAAATTCTGTTTGTATCCCAGGAAATTACCCCTTACTTGCCGGAGAGTGAGATGTCGAAAGTAGCAAGATATCTGCCGCAGGGGATACAGGAGCAGGGGAATGAAATACGGACATTTATGCCCAAATACGGAAATATCAATGAGCGACGCAATCAATTACATGAAGTAATAAGGCTTTCCGGGATGAATATTATCATTGATGAAACGGATCACCCGTTGATTATCAAGGTGGCATCCATTCAGGCTGCCAGGATGCAGGTATATTTTATTGAGAACGAAGACTATTTTCAGCGCAGGTTCGTTTTATCAGATGAAAAGGGGAATCCTTTTGAAGATAATGATGAACGGGCAATCTTTTTTGCCAGAGGAGTTTTGGAAACCGTGAAAAAACTGCGTTGGTCACCGGATATTGTGCATTGTCTCGGATGGTTTGGAGGGTTGGTTCCATTGTATTTGAAAAAGACCTATCATGACGATCCGATCTTTACCAACGTTAAAGTGGTTTATTCGGTGTACAATGATAAATATGAAGGAACATTAAGGTCTTCTTTCAAAGAAAAGCTTTGGATGGAAGGGATTACTGAAAAAGATATTGAAGTATTAACCGACACCAGTTGGAAAGGAGTAATGAAGCTGGCGCTAAAGCACTCTGATGCGGTTATATACGGTAGCCCTGATGTTCCGGAAGAAATAAACCAATTCGCTAAACAAATGGATCTTCCCCGGTTATCATATCAGGATGAAGAGCATTATCTTGCGTCGTATTCGGAGTTTTATGAGACAATTTTAAATGGGAAGATTCATGCATCTGTTTAGGAAAAAAGATTTTGTCCGGTTTTCCCGGTACAAGAAGTTTTCTTGGTCCTTGTTTTTGTCCGTCATTTTTCTGGTTATGTTGATGGATTCGTGCGAGGATGACCCCACCCAGGTAGGTCTGGAATTGAAAAGTGTATTGGGGCGGGTTCAACCTGTTTGCATAGATACGATTAGTGTTTTTACTTCGGTAGAATCTATGGATTCGATCAGGACCGACCACTTTGACTATGCCTTTCTGGGAAACTTCCGGGACCCGGTCTTTGGGTGGACCGACGCTTCCTTTGCTACGCAATACCGGTTGTCACAACCCTGGAGCCCGGGGCATAATGCGGATGTGGATTCGGTGAAACTCTTCCTGGTGGTGGATCGGTATAATGGAAATGAAACAACATTGCAAACAGTGAATGTGTATGAGCTTTATAAAACCCTTTTCTATGATTCACTGTATTATTCCAATTTTAATGTTAAGGATTCGATCAGTGAATGGCCTGTCGGATCCGCCACTTTTCATCCGGGAGATACCATGATTGTGGTTTATCTGTCCAAAACATTCGGGAGGAAGATTATCAGGGATACGGCAGTGCTTAAAAATCAGGATCTTTTTCTGAGTCATTTCAAAGGTTTTTATATCAATACAGACAAAACATCAGGGAGTAATGAGGGTGGATTTATCAGAATTCACTTACTTACTGCAGAGTCTTATTTGGCGATCTATTATCACAATGATCTTAATTCACAGGCGGTGTATCCTCTTTATATCAACAGTTATTCAGCAAGGGTAAATATTTTCGAGCATAAATATGATGAAGCGCCTGCTGAAACCAGAATCAGATATCTGAATCAGGGAAAAGAAGATTCTGTGATGTATGTTCAGGGCCTGGGTGGTGTTTATACCCGTATGGATATTCCAGGAATGAAACCATTCAGGGATTCTTCCATTATTCTAAACAGTGTCAAGTTGTTTCTACCCGTTGATACCATCTTACCTACGCCCATTCAAAAGCCTTCAGGTTTATCTGTTATGATCAGGAAGGATGGTACTTTATATCATATCTTTGATGTTAACCTGCCGGAGTTTTATGATGGATCTCTGAATAAGGAAGAAGGGATTTATAAGATCGGGTTGACAAAACATTTTCAGGATTATCTTTTGGGGAGAAATAATTATACTACCTTTTATCTGGTGGTTAATGATTTTCGTGTCAATTCTGAAAGGGTTGTTCTGAAATCACGACTTAACAGTCAACCGCTGAAACTGGAGGTCATCTATTCCAGAAAATAACGGGTGCAAAGCTATCTTTTCAGATATTGTTGCTCGTAATATTTCTCATATTCCCCCGTCAGCACATGATTAAGCCATTCCTGATGATCAATATACCATTGGATGGTTTTTGAAAGACCTTCATCAAACGAAGTTTTCGGCAACCAACCGAGTTTGTTTCTGATCTTTGAAGAATCAATGGCATAACGCAGGTCATGGCCGGCCCGGTCCTTGACAAATGTGATCAACTTACGGGAAGTGCCGGAGGTTCTGTTCAGCAACCTGTCGGTGATATCACACAGTTGATATACAAGGTCAATATTCTTCCATTCGTTATTACCTCCGATGTTGTATGTTTCTCCTTTTTCCCCTTTGTGGTATACCAGGTCTATGGCATTGGCATGATCGACGACATAGATCCAGTCACGAATATTTTCCCCTTTGCCGTAAACAGGGATCGGCCGGTTGTGTAAGATATTGTTAATGGTTAACGGGATCAGTTTTTCAGGAAACTGGTTTGGTCCGTAATTATTGGAACAGTTGGTAATCAGAAACGGCAGCTTATAAGTGTTTCCGTAGGCTCTGACGAAATGATCGGCGCTGGCCTTGGAAGCGGAATAAGGACTTTGCGGATCGTAAGGAGTGTCTTCCGTAAAATAACCTTCGGAACCGAGACTGCCATATACCTCATCCGTAGAGATCTGGTAAAAACACTTTCCTTTATAATTGTTTTTCCAATGATCGCGGCATGCATTCAACAGGGTAACCGTTCCGATGACATTGGTCCGGATGAATTCCAGGGGGGTTGTAATGGAACGGTCGACATGTGATTCGGCAGCGAGGTGGATCACTCCCGTGACAGGGTGTTGCTTAAATAGGCTGACCACCAGTTTTTCATCCGTAATATCCCCCTTGACAAACAAGTAGTTTTTCTTGTCTTCGACATCAGTGAGATTTTCCAGATTGCCGGCATAAGTCAATTTGTCAAGATTGATAATCAGAGTATCCGGATATTTATTCACAAACAGGCGAACCACATGGGATCCAATGAAACCAGCACCTCCTGTGATCAGTATGGCATTTTCGAATGTTTTCATACATTGAAAAAGTTTTATTTTATTAATATTAATAATGAAGAAAATAATAAATTTCTTCACCTATGTACCCGGTTATTCACAGTAAAACTATTCGTGAGCTCGCTGTGCTCGGTTCACCCTCACAGGGAATTTTTATTATTTTCCTGTGTGAATTTTGATTAAAAAAATTTCATGTCCATTGCATGTTGGATGCTTAATCTTTCTCCAGGTGCGTGCGATAATATTGTTCCCATTTCCAGGCCGACAGCAGAGCCTCTCCCAGCGTGCTTTGTGCTTTCCAGCCCAGTTCCTGATTGGCATAGGCCGGATCTGCCCATATTTTTTCAATGTCGCCTGGGCGGCGGTCTGTAACCACATAATTCACATTGACGCCGGTAACCTTTTCAAAAGTATTGATAATTTCAAACACGGAAACGCCCTTTCCGGTACCCAGGTTAAACACCTCGTAGGGTTTTTTTTGTCTGACGTTTATCATTCGTTCTATGGCTACAATGTGAGCTTTGGCCAGGTCAACCACATGCAGGTAGTCGCGTATAGCCGATCCGTCCGGGGTATTATAATCATTTCCGTATACCCTGAGTTGTTGCCGCACGCCAATAGCTGTCTGGGTAACATAGGGTACCAGGTTCTCCGGTTCTCCGATGGGATGCTCCCCGATCAATCCGGAAGGATGAGCCCCGATAGGATTAAAATAACGGAGAGCAATGCTGTGAAATTCAGGGACGGCTTTGATAAAATCTTCAATGATCTCTTCAGAGATACGTTTGGTGTTCCCGTAAGGAGATTCCGGTTTTTTTACAGGGGATGATTCGGTGACGGGGAGTTCATCCGGCTCGCCATATACCGTACAGGAAGAAGAAAACACCATATTTCTGATGTTATGCTTTTCCATGGCTTTCAGCAGGTTCATCAGGGAGACAAGGTTGTTCCGATAATATTTCAGGGGTTCCCGGACCGATTCGCCCACCGATTTATATGCTGCAAAATGTATGATAGCCCGTATGTCGGCATGCTTCTTAAAAAAATTTTCCAGCGCTGCCTCGTTGCAGAGGTCAAAACATTCAAACGCAGGCCGTATACCTGTGATCTTTTCTATGCCATCCAGAACCCGTTCTTCCGAATTGGAAAGATTATCCACAATAACAACTTCGTAGCCCTGGTCAATAAGCTCAACTACGGTATGTGATCCGATGTATCCGGTTCCGCCGGTAACAAGAATTTTTTTCATAGATTATAAGCTCCAGTATTCAAAGTCCCTGATCTTTTTCCGGAAAACGCCTTTTACGTCAACAAAAACTCCATTTTTATCCAGCAAACCAGAAAAGTCTTTTTCTTCCATAGCGACATAGGGATCGTGACTGACAGCCACGACCACGGCATCATAAGTTCCCTTTGGTTCCGTCAATTCAATGCCGTATTCTTCCAGTACCTGTTTCGGCTCGGCATACGGATCAGTGACGTCTGTCTGAAGGCCAAAGGAATTAAGTTCACGGATGATATCGGCCACTTTCGAATTTCTTATATCACTGACATTTTCTTTAAAGGTGATGCCCATTACAAGAATCCGGGCATTTTGCAAAACCTTTCCTGTGGCAATAAGTTTTTTCACCACCTGTTTGGCAATATAGCCCCCCATGGAATCATTGATAAAACGTCCCGCGGTAATGATCTGTGCATGATAGCCCAGCTCCCCCGATTTGTAAGTAAGATAATAGGGATCGACGCCGATACAATGACCTCCTACCAGACCGGGGGAAAATTTGAGAAAATTCCATTTGGTCCCGGCAGCTTCAAGCACTTCAAAGGTATTGATATTCATCCTGCTGAAAATAATAGAAAGCTCATTCATAAAGGCGATATTTATATCGCGTTGCGTATTTTCAATGATCTTGGCAGCTTCGGCTACTTTGATGGAGCTGACGGGATGAACTCCTGCTTCAATAATGGTTTTATAAACTTCAGAAATGTTCCGAAGTGCTTCTTCGTCAGACCCGGATACCACTTTGACAACTTTTGTCAGGGTGTGCAATGTGTCCCCCGGATTTATCCTTTCGGGAGAATATCCGACCTTGAAATCCTCGTTGAGTTTGAGTCCCGACTCCTTTTCCAGCAGAGGGATGCATTCTTCTTCGGTACATCCCGGATAAACCGTGGATTCATATACCACATAATCTCCTTTTTTCAGATATTTTGAAAGTGTCGCCGTGGCTGACAAAAGAGGTTCCAGATCCGGGAGATTGTGATCATCTATAGGTGTGGGAACCGCCACAATATGGAAATGGGCTTCCTGTAATTTCCGTGCGTCGGTGGTAAAAGTGATATCCCTGTTTTTAAAATTCTCTTCCGACAGTTCCTTACTGGGATCTATTCCATTTTGCATTAGCTTAATGCGGTCTTCCCGTATATCAAAGCCGATCACGGAAAAATGCTTTGCCAGTTCGAGGGCAATAGGCAGTCCCACATATCCCAATCCCAATACGGATATTTTTGCTTCTCTGTTCTTTAGTTTTTTTACCATATAAAGTTTATATGTATTTTTTTAATATTATGATAGTACGGTAATGTACAAAATTATATTTCGGAGAATCATTTTTTCAGCAAAGGATGAAAATCCCCCTTCAAACCGACCGGGGTGCTGTTTCGGATATGATAAACAATTTCAATGGAATTTCGTACTTCGTCTATTCCAAAG
>Ga0136651_10000649_pt1 | contig 19063 bp, 18 predicted proteins | sample Mar14236cmmetaG_FD_94867 | JGI IMG/M metagenome (GOLD analysis project Ga0136651, IMG submission 94867) | Marine hydrothermal vent microbial communities from Guaymas Basin, Gulf of California to study Microbial Dark Matter (Phase II) - Marker... ... | reverse complement strand
GGGGTATTATGATCGATGTCTCACACTCCTCCCCCAGGGTGGTTGAAGATGTATTGGCCCGCAGTAGTGCGCCCCTGATTGTCAGCCACACAGGGTTCTATGGCCATTGCCCAAGCCCTCGAAATATCAGCGATCAACTAATGCAAAAAATTGCAAAAAACGGTGGGATCATAGGTGTTGGCTACTGGGGTGGCGCCGTATGCGAAGCAACGCCCCGGAGCATTGTCGGGGCCATACGTTACGGTATCGATCTGGTAGGTGAGAACCACGTGGCCCTGGGCTCTGATTTTGATGGTTCAATATCAGCGCCCTTTGACATCTCTGAGCTCATTGTCTTGACGGACGAGATGCTTAAAGCCAACTTCACCGAAACGGAGGTCCGCAAGGTGATGGGTGAAAATATGATGCGCTTTTTGCGTGATAATCTACCCGTTGACTAAGGTACCCTGGAATTGCTTTCAGGCGGCGCGGGTGAGCCAGGGTCTGATCTATCATCTTGTTTCAACTCAAGTGACTACAGCGTGGCGGAAAACGGCGGGATAGCCCACAAATTGAGGCATATCAGCCAGTTCTGCCATCTGACGCAGGCCAGCATCATCAGCTACGCCGTCTGGCTGTACTACAGAGTCAATCAATGAGGTGACCAGGGTCAGGGAGTGAGGTGGTAGCTTGAACTGGGGTGTCCCAATTCTCGGGATTGGAGACTTTAACTTGTCAGTACTCATAGAGGGGATCCGCGATCTTTAGAGGAAAGCCAATTTGGAACATTCCCACAGGGCATTACGCAGGGAATATTTGACAGGAGTTTGTTGGAGATTTAAAGTGGGCCACCTCTCTGTCGACCTGGGCATTACGTAGAGAATATTTGACAGGAGTTTGTTGGAGATTTAAAGTGGGCCACCTCTCAGTCGAGCTGGGCATTAAGGGGGGGGGGGGAATATTTGACAGGAGTTTGTTGGAGATTTAAAGTGAGATTGTTTCTTTATCGACCTATGGTAAAAGGCTGCGTATTGGCTATTTTCACTAGTTTCGTACTTATGGTGGGTTCAGTGGTCGTGGCGAGCGAAAGTGAACTTGCTCCAAAATTCAGTTCGCCTAACCTTGATCAAAGTGATTTGAGCGATTTGACCCCTATTGCCTTAAGTGTTCGTGGTGCTTCGGCAGGTGTTACGGTGGATTATTATGAGCAAACTGTGATTGATGCGATTAATGCCAGTGAGATATTTTCCAGTGGTGATAATCAGGATTATTCACTGGAGATCCGCATTATCAAGGTTGTCACCCCTTCATTCAGTACGAACATGACAGTATCGATGAAAACAATATGGAAATTTTCGCACACAGCGCAAAGGGCACCTTTACTAGAGGAAAGCATATTGTCAACCTATACGGGTGGGGTATTTGAGGGCGGTATAAGTGGGGCAAATCGTGTTCGCGTCGCTTTGGAAGGTGCCGCAAGAGAGAATATTCGTATTGGTATAGAGTTGCTTGCCGCTCTACATCTGGAAAGATAATACAAATTATTCAGATTTCCATAGTTCCATTTCCAACATATATGTATTTATGAGAGAATTCTAGTGCCTCAAAAAAAACGAAAATCCTACTACACCGCTGCAAAAGCCCTACACTGGTTGGTTGCCTTAATAGGTATATTGTTACTCATGTCTGGATGGCGAGCGGGAGATATTACACCCGACAATAAACCAGTATTTATGATGATTCATTCCGGACTGGGTTCGTTAGTATTTGTGCTGATGCTAATTCGGTGGTGGTGGCGCAAAAAACATAAGCTTTATGTGAGACGACAGTGGTATAAGAAACCCTCCATACTTATACAGTTGCTTTTCTATCCCTTGCTATTATTGCAGCCCATTATTGGAGTATTGCAGGCCGCATTCACTAAATACGATGTGCGTGCGTTTGATCTGATAAATTATTCTGCACTAGCAGTAGAAAATGAGCAGATGTTCAACATATTCCACAAACTACATGGGATCATCGCCATAGTGCTCATACTCCTCCTCTGTATTCATACCATCGATAGAGCAAAACAGTTCTTTGTTGAGGATGAGGTGTCAATACCAAAGTAATTCTCCCCATTAGTGCCAAAGTAAAATTCCCCACCCCTGGTTAATATTTAGTCAACAGCCACTCGATGTTGCCGCTGGGCACCGTGGTCTGCACCGAGACTCTTCCCCCAGCGCTTGATGCGCTTGCGCGGGCTATTGTCTTCAATGACCACGATGAATACTTTACGCAGCCGATCTTCCGGACAATGAATTTCGCGTACACCGTGCCAGGAGTTACCGCGCCGACGAAAAAGGAAACTGTAGTTCTCCAGCGTCTGCGCCGGGACGGCGGTATCAAAGTCCTCCCAGGCCGGCGCTGACTGTGCCTTGAAACGGGCGCCATCATTGAGCACCACGGTCTCGCCACCCCAGGACTGCTGCCAGTCGTCATTGGTATTCATGTAGAAGATGTGCGAACCCAACTTGCCACGTGAGTCGCAATGTGGCGAGACGGAACAGCCATTTGGGGCGTAATGCCAGTGGTAATGGAGACGGAAATTACGCGTACTCAGCATGCCGCGAAGCCAGGCCGTGTAACGCGGGTCTTCGAGTTCGTCGATGAAGGCCTGCCAAAGCGGTGGAATGTCGAGACCGCGTTCGTACTCAAGGCGGTAACGGTCATGTGACTGCTGACCGTACTTGCGCTGCTTGCCGAAAAATTTCTCGCAATCCTCGAGCGGTGGCAGCGCCCCCACCAGGCCACGATAAGCCGCCTCGGTAAGCACCCCGTGGGGATTCAGCCAGGGAAATGGTCGGGCGCCCTCAAAGGCTTCCGGCTCAAGTTTGTCGAGTATTGCGTAATCAATCAGATCCATGGCACGAATAATCCTCCTCCTCCTGCGCTGCGCACTGGCATTATCACACCCATGCAAACTGAAACCACGATCGGGCAATCTTACGCGATTCCAGCACGGCCTCCATCGGCCGTCTGACCTACCATTTTTGTACCCAACTGACTCTCCACTATGCGGGCTTTGTCGCGAGCTTTTACAAGACAGGTATAAACTTCCTGGTCCTCCTGGAATGCCTGCTATTAGTAGCTACTCCTGTACCTGGTGAAGATGACAATGGACAGTACTAATGACAAGTTAAAGTCTCTGATCCCGAGAATTGGGACAGCCCAGTTCAGGCTACCGCCCTGGTCCACTCTCCAAACACATTTCAACTGATAGTGATTTCCCGCTCAGCTGGCAGGTCTTCGATATCTCGATGGCTCAGATTGAATCTGTAGTACAGCCAGACAGCTTAGCTGATGATGTCCGGGTGGAAATCTATGATGGTGGAAATCTATGATGGTGGGAATCTATGATGGTGGGAATCTATGATGGTGGGAATTTATGATGGTGGGAATCTATGATGGTGGGAATCTATGATGTTTGCAGGGTATTCATTTGCCGATTCTACCAATTTTAGTGAATCAACTTGGTGGAACTCCTCTATGGCATCCAGGTCTATCGAATGCCATAGAGGGCGTAGACTATCCTATATTAACCACCTAAGGCTGGATCATTTTGCTCTGACCAATCCTGCTCATAAACGGTCCATTCTCCTTCCTCGACATCCTCTTCCTTGAGACGGAGTTTGCTACCTCGAGAGAGGATGAACCAAACTAGCGGTAACAAGCCACCTCCTATGAAGACTAAACCACCCAACGCTCTGGCGGAAGTCAGGTACACAAAGACGTTGCCTGTTGCAATTGCCTGTGATCGTGCATACCAGGTGCCGTCTGTGAAAGCGACCCAAGTTTGATAAAGTCCTACCCAGAACATATCAAGGAACATCATCATCGCCAGGCCAATATTCAATGACCAGAAAGCAGTTTTAACAAGTTTCGCGTTCCAGGCCTCTTTATGAAATAAGTGCTGGCAACAAAAAAGCATGCCGCCCAACGCAATATTTCCCTTCACCCCAAACATCGCTGCATGCGCGTGGTTTCCGGTAAGGTAGGTTGCATGCTCATAATAGTTGACGATCGGCAGATTGATCACAGAACCCAACACACCGGCACCAAAAATATTCCAGAAGTTCACACCAAGAATGAAGAGCCAAACACCCTCCATAACATGGTTCTGTTTTCCAGCCATGCGATTTTTATTTGCCCAATGACCCTCTTCACGCATTTGCCACGCGTCTAAGGTCAACAACAGTAGAGGAAGTACCTGAAGGGTTGAAAAGACACTTCCCAGCGCAATTATTCCCGTTGGTTTTGCGATCCAGTAAAAGTTGTGGGAGATACCGATAGTTGCAGTGATAAGGAAAAGCATAACGGCTAAAAAGATCACCCGCTCGGCCATAACCCTGGTTATCATGCCCATTTGAACCAGCATGTAGCCGATGATCACAGTAGTGAAGACTTCAAAAGTTACCTCAACCCACATGTGAACTACCATCCACCGCCAATAGTCTGCAATGGCGAAGTTCATCTCTGGCTGTATAAAAAGCCCAAAGAACAGGAAGAAGACCATAATGCCGCTACCGTAAAGCAGCCACGACGGAACAGACCACATGTTCTTTGCGGTGAGCCATGGCTTGACAGCTCGATAGATAATGAATATCCAGAGTGCAAAAGAACTCAGCAGAGTCAACTGGAAGAATCTCCCCATCTCCATGAACTCCCAGCCCTGGCTGCCTAACCAATATGCAGCGTCACCTGTTAATACGCCTGATTGCCCCAGGTAAATACCCACAATTGAGCCAACGCCTGTGATAAGACATAGGACAAATAGCACATCAATTAGAAGTTTTTGTCCAGTGGGTACTTTCGAAATTCTGGGTAAGAAAAAGATGGTATAGCCCACCCAGCACATAAAGAACCAGAAGATCTGCAAGAGGGTGTGGTAACTTCGCGCTATTGGAAATGGGATAATCTCGTTAAGCGACATGCCTCCCGGGCGAACGAAGTCTGTTGCAATGATAGTACCGGCGATAATTTGAACCGCAAATACCACAATGGCCAACACAAAAAATTTGTAAGTGGCTTTTTGCGTGGGTCGAACATATTCATTTTCAAGATCATAAGTGGTTAGTGTTGTGCCCTCTTCGGCCTCAAACATATCCTGGTCCTGATCTTTCATTTCACCATAGACGTAAAGTACAGCCGAAATGCCCAATATCAATGCGAAAACTGAAAATACACTCCACATAAATGTTGCAGAAGTCGGTGCATTTCCTGCAGCCTTATCGCCCGGCCAATTGTGAGTATAACTGTAATTTTCACCGGGTCGATTAGCCGCAGAGACCCAACCACCCCAAAAGAAAAATGCCGTTAGGTTCTTAATATCCGTTGGATCAGATATGTATCCCGCTGGGTCAAAGGCTTCCGAATAACTTGGGTCCATAAACATTGAAGTGTAATGTTCATTTAATTCCTTCAGCGCAAATATTTGCGCATCGTTAATTTCGATAAGCCCGCGATCCTCGTCATAAGCGTTATTATGCAGCTCCCGGACGACCCGAACAGAAATCGCATCTTTATCGTATTGGGTAGCTGGTCTCCCTGAGTTAGCTTCGACTTCCAACTCATAAAAACGCCTCATGGACATCGCTGTGCGGTGCAATGCATCCGCGGTGAAATCCGGTCCTCGTTCACCGCCATCGCCCCAAAAAGATCCCCAACTCATCAATCCCCGAAGGTGAAATACTGTTTCACCTTTGTGGATCTGATCACGGGAAATGATGACATCACCAGTGGATGATTCATAATTCTCGAGTGGCGGTGCTCCAGTATAGGTTGCACCGCCTAGATAAATTAACCCGGCGACACTTATCGCAGCGACTAATAGAAAGACGCCAAACCAATTTTTTCTACTCGTTAGGACTGTGCCTAAATTCTGACTACTCATTCTCTACTCCCGCGACGTCAAATTTCTACGCCTGATTAGGTTATTCGGATCCAGCGGGCACACTATAACCGGAATTACAGAGAGTCCGACTCCGTCATTTGACCGATGGATAAAAATAAAATGGGGAGTTGTATGAAAAAGAGTGGGGTTATATTATAAGAACACTTTTTTTTATTCAAATGCCGAGCATTTTCACCCGAATATTGATCTATATTCTTGGCAATATGCGTTTTTTCCGCATTATCTGCTTTGTAAAATACTCTCGGCGTACAATGACGAAGACCAGAAATGATGCGCAAATTCCGAACTTGGTTTACAGCTCTCAGAAAAGGCAAGCAATCTGACGGACCTTTTGAGGAGCACCACAAGAATGGCCAGATTAAATGCAGGGGAAACTACGAGAATGGTCAATTAGTGGGTGCTTACGAATCCTACTACGCCAATGCGCAGTTGGAATCCAGGGGAAACTACGAGAATGGCCAGTTAGTGGGTGCTTACGAATCCTACTACGCCAATGAGCAGTTGGAATCCAGGGGTAGCTTCGAGAATGGTTTCAAAACGGGGGATTGGACCACATTCTTTGAAAACGGTCATACACAATTTCAGGGGCATTATTCGGACGGTCAATTGCATGGTAACCAGACCTGGTTTCACAAAAATAGCCAGCCTCGCGAGAGACAAACTTACACCAGCGGAGCGAAAAACGGACGATGGGAGCTTTACCATACAGATGGCCAGCTCAAGTCCAGGGGGAATTGTCAGGATAACATGCGAACAGGGCTATTTGAGGTCTTCTTTACCAATGGTCAATTGCGCTCGAAAGGAACCCATAAGCACGACAAACGAGATGGTCAGTATGAATCGTATTATGAGAATGCTCAAATCGAATCAACAGGGATATTCAACAATGGTAAAAGAGAAGGGTTGTGGGAGGTCTATTTTGATAACGGACAGTTACAACATAAAAACAATTACAAAGATGATATTGTCATCGGCCCATTCGAACAGTTTTATAAAAATGGTCAGTTGGAGTCTGTTGGCTGCCTTGTCAATGGGAAAAAACACGGTTTATATAAAGAGTATAGCGAGAATGGGCAGCTGATTACCCTTGAGAATTACAAACACGGCTTACGCGACGGTTCTTATGAATCTTATTACCCATGCGGTCAATTAAAGTCAAAAGGCGCATTCGACAACGACACTCTCCACGGCCCTTTTGAAATATACCAGGAGAATGGTGAATTAGTGGAAAAAGGCACCTACAAGAATGGAACCCCGCAGTAACCCGTTACAGTTTCTCACAACTCTATTAGCTTCAACTTATCGTCCACGCCATCCCACTCCTCCGTGTCCGGAGGCGGTAGAACTCTCTCAGTAATTTTTGGCCAGATCTGCGACATCTTCGCATTTATCTCTATAAATTGTTGTTGATTTTTTGGTATTGTCCGACTTGGCGTAATCGCACCCAATGGACAGGCCGGTTTACAGCGCCCGCAATCACCACACGCATCGGGATTGATCACCAGAAAATTGGGACCTTCATGGAATGCTCCCGCCCGGCAGGCTTCAACACACATTGTGTTTTTGCAGTTGATACAACTTTCTGTAACGATAAAAGCCATTGCTTGACTCAACCCGATAGCTGTGGATAACGCGACTCTGACACCAGGCTTCAACGCCCGGTACCCCGGTTCATATTTACTTAGATGAACTTGTTGTGCGACAGGGTAATTGACATATTGTATTGTAACAATAGACAGGGGGGGATGATTAATAGGCGAAGCCTCTTCCACGTGGGTTATTATCTTCCCTCTATATGGTACTGTAATTGTGGTGAACAGGCTTCAAGCAAAGGCAAAAGACGGGTATGAACAAAAAAATCGATACAGAGGATAAAACAGAGGCAAACAGAGCACCCTTTAGACAATCCACTCTCGATGCCATACTTCTGGAGTCTCTCGAAGAAGATGGCATGCTCCTATGTGTTAAGGACATCGACAGGACGGTATTGAAACAAAACGGAGACTGCAAAAAACTATGTGGTGACCGTGAAGGGCAGGTCTGTTGCGATGGCTGCATGGAAATTTACGATAATGATGACACCCAGCAATGGAATCATTGGGGTAACAGAACCTACGGAAACTGCTACATTCACGATAGTTACTTCAACGTTACCTTGCTCTGTAGTGATCGATACCTGATCACAATTATGCAGCCTCTGGAAGAAAAACAAGCTATTGCCTTGAAGTACTACCGGGAGGTGGGTATAAGTAAACGTGAGATGGAAGTTATCACGCAAGTGATTGAAGGTTTCACTAATGCGGAGATCTGTGAAAAATTGACAATTTCCAATTCAACGCTGCGTACTCATCTCAATAGTATCTACAATCAGGTCTACGAGGCTGGCGGTTCGCTGGAGCACATACCCAGGGAACGTAGCGGAATCAGCACGTAAACCCGGCTGCGCAAGTCTGTTGCAACCGTCGACTTCGATACCACTTTGGAGTACTCTCGGTAGTGTTTCATAGTGGGTTTTGTTGGAAAATGCGTAAGTATGACCGCTTGCCCCCGTTTGCGGCTCAAATGGTCGCTGTCGTTTGCCTGGCAGGCTTGGCTTTCGGCGCGGGCTTATAACCCACTGCGGGACTTTGAGCCGGTTTCGCCCGCCGTCGAGTTGGAGGTGCCACTGGCATCCGCATCCCGCTCTGCCACCTATCCGGCTGAACAGGTTGGCCGGGGGAAATACCTGGTGAAGTTGCTCGGCTGTGGCATTTGTCATACTGATGGCGCCCTCATTGGCGATCCCAATTATTCGCTCAATCTGGCCGGTTCCCGCATCGGCATTGCCTATACCAATCCCATGATAGATAAATATCCCGGTGTGACCTATCCATCTAATATTACTCCCGACGTTGAAACAGGCATCGGCAGCTGGAGTGAGAGTGAAATTGTCCGCTTACTTCGTAGCGGTGAAGCCAGCCACGACCTGCTCAACCCAGGAAGACATCTGGTATCGTCTGGGCATTATCGGAATCTCAGGGAAGGTGCATTTTCAGAGTGGAGTAAAGCGGCTTGTGAATCACATAGGCAACCCCGTGGTTCAAACCACTTACGCCGAATCATCAGTTTTTCCCTGATTGTGTAGGGGCTGGTGCTGGGTGTAGAGGGTTCCCAGGAAATTTTATGAGTTTGCGAAGAATCTCCTCCTGTTCCGGGTAGCGCCATTCCCATTGCTCAAATTCATCCACGTGCAGGTAGAAGGCCTGGCGGACTTCCAGCCGCGGTGGAGGGTCGATCTTACCTGAGTCGGCATTGCGCTGACATTCGTAGAGGTAGAAACCAGTTGTAAATGTCGCCAGCATCCGGCCTGGCTTGAGGGTGAGGCCGGTTTCTTCCCAGGTTTCCCTGACAGCAGTGCATTGCGCAGTCTCGTCGCTATTGCTGTTACCTCCCGGTGGGCTGATGCCACCCCTCAGGCCCTGTACCACTAACAGTCGCTGGTCGATGACTGAAAAACAGCCGGCGCTGGGTGCGACAGCGGGTTCACCGCTAAAGCTACAGGACGGTGCGTCTGGATAGCTGCATGCACACAGGAGGGCGCTTGTAAATACAGTCGGAGCTAATTGTTTTTTCATGGGCGCTTACACAAGGCTAACACGCTGCCGAATGCCTTGCTGCCCATCAAGTGGCACAATAGTAACAGATTACTTTGATGCGGTGGGGCAGCGGGACCGAAACTGAACGTATGCCGGACCTGGTGTGGGTCGGTGGGTGATCTCGTTGCCGGCAACTCGAAGATTTCCAAGTGATTTTCTAAAGCAAGCTTCCGAACCTTGGCCGAGCTGAACTGACTGGCAATGACTTATCATCGAGAAACAGATTTCAAAAAGTGGAGCCAGCAGCCCCGCACTCGATGAGCAGTTGACCCTCAAGACCGGCCGCACGATGCTGCTGGGCGTGCTGGTAATCCTCATCTCTCAGCATATTTAACATGACTTCTGTTGATGGGTATTCGATGAGTGCGACTGAATCCCACAAGCCATCGCCTTCCCCTATCAGGAGACCTCTCACCCCACCCGAATAGAGTACTCGTACCCCTCTTGGCTCCATTATCTCGTGAAAAGCATTGGCATATAGTTGATAGGCCTCGAGACCAGTCAACTCGGAAGATCGACCGTCTTCATAGATAGCCTTTTCCTTGAACTTGAGTAGATTCAGCATGGCAATCGGCTCTCCTGTCTGTCGATCCCGAAAAGCCCGGACCTGCTCACCAGTAGGTTGTAATACATTGATCATGTAGTAATTTCTCCAAATAGATTGGGGTGAGTTTTCCTACGCGACACTGTCACTTGCCAGTGCAACTGCAACTGGACATCAGTGAGGTATTGTTCCTCACCAGTGACCCATCATGTCAGGGTAGCGGGATGCTGACAACCTCACTCTCAGCAACGCCTTGAATGCCTGATGCAGACGCGCCTGGGTTAGCAAGCATGCCCAATAGTGATCTCTTTCTGACGGTGTAGTCAGTCACTTCAGGGGGCTTAGATATGCAGGTAAAGAAGATAGATGGCAACGATAACGAGTAGCCCACCCATGATGCGATTACACCACTGCAAGTTGCTTCTGTCGTACAACAGCCCACTGACCCTGGCGCCAGCAAAAGCCCACACGGCGATAGAGAAGAAGCAGATTACCAGATAGAGGCTGGCGAAGATAAAAAGTCCATTACCCAGCGTGGCCTCGAAGGCGGAAACTCCCGAAAGACTCGCTATCCATGCCTTGGGATTGAGCCACTGCAGAGCTGCCCCCTGGAAGAAGTGTGGTTGGCGCTCGGATGCTCCTGGCAATTCCGGGTGTGCGGTGGCAATTTTGTAGCCCATGTAGCATATAAAAGCGGTACCGGTGTAAGCCAGCACCTGCATCAGCACGGGGCTCAGTGCGATGATCTCGCCCAAACCAAGTCCGACGACCACTAGTAGTAGAGTAAAACCTAACGCCGCCCCCGCCACGAAGGGCAGAGATCGCATAAAGCCGTAATTCAATCCCGAGGAAAAGGTCACCAGGTTCACCGGGCCGGGAGAAACCGACATGGAAAGTGCGAACAGACTCATGGCTATAATCAGGGACATGACGACTCTGGATTAAAATACATTTCTACAAGATAGGCTCATAAACCGCAAATGCCAATCGTCTTCACCGCAAGGAGTACTGACAATTTAACACACTCTCCTGGATAACTCGGCGGTGAATGCAGGTAATGACCAGGTGGCGTTTGCCTACGAAAACATTCAGGATGTTCGGTAACGACACTTTTAGAGTTAAATTAGCGTTTGGTAGTTTTGTGACTGTGCACCCCACGAGAGGCAGGGTAGCAGGTAAAAATATACATCAATCCCCTGCCTTCTCTATCTATAAACGACTAGACAGTTCCTGCTGCGACAATGTGTCGCATTCTCCTAAAAGCAAATTCATACTACGCTATACACACTTCATTTTCCTCAACGTGAATACTTGGTCGCAGATGTTTGTAGTCAATCAGCGCATGGGTATGACTGGGGCCTACATGGTGACTTGGGGTTTAGTCTTTCCTGTTTTATATTGCTGATATCCTAACAAAAACCCAGTTTGGTTTTAAATACTATTTCCCCCCATAGATTCTATTGAGATAGTAAAGTTACTCTAATCGACAAGCTGTGACAATTTGCCACATTATTTTTGTTCAGATTCGGGAGTAGCATGCACCCCAAAGTTTAAGATCAGATAGTCTTTTTTATTTTGGGGTAAAAAATGAAATATTCAACAGGATATTCTCTGGTTCCTCTGATGGTTCTTTTTGGAGGAGCTGGCACTGTTCAAGCTGTTCAGGAAAATATAGAACCTTTATTACTCGAAATAGTAACAGTTACTGCTACCCGCATTGAGCGTGATATCAAGGATGTACCTGAATCGATCAGCGTTATTAGCAGGGAACGTATTGATAGCTCGCGGATGTTCAATATTGCCGACGCCATCAGCGGTACACCAGGGGTTAACATCACTTCAAAAAATGGTGGCTACGATACCCGCCTGATTATTCGTGGCGGAGGGCTTAAGGCAAATTATGGTATACGTGAAGTTTTTTTGATGCGTGATGGCATTCCGATTACTGATCCGGATAGCTTTAGTAAGCTGGATTATATTGATACCCAGGATATCTCTCGCATTGAAATTACCAAGGGGCCTGGAAATATTTATGCGACAGGCTCGACGGCAGGGGTGGTGCATATTATTTCCCGCTCTGTATTTGAAGAAAGCGCTAACTATTTTGTAACAGGTGCTGGTGATGATGGTCTTGAGAATTATAGTCTGCGCCTGGCTGACCAATCAGAAAACCGGGGTTATGCATTAACGGCTTCTTACCGCAAAGACGACAACGGCTGGCGGGTCAACAATAAATTTGAATCGAGCCAGGTGAATTTTAAGTACGGCCACCAGTGGGAGGATGATAGCCAGTTGTTATTTGAAGTGGGCTACACTGATGCCAATCTTGGGCTTCCCGGTGACATGACCGAGGAGCAGTTTGAGGAGTACCTAGATAGCGGGAAACAATACGACAGCAACAGTCAGTTCAAGCATCGTGGCCGGTTTTCAGAAACCGTCAATGCCAATCTGAAATACAGCACTGCGCTGGGTGAAAACTGGGAATTTAACCCCCGGATTTATTATACGCACTGGGAGCAATACCACCCCGTGGTGCCCATGATTACAACTGCCTCCGGTGTAGATGTAGCCGGTACCGATCTAGAAGTTTCCAGGTCTCAGAACTTTGGTAGCCTAGTGACAGGTGTGACCTACCGCATAGAGGAAAATGACAATAATAAGAAATATGAGTACGGTGATGTAAACACAATTTCCGGTGGACGTATTGTTAGCACTAACAGTGATAAAAAGGGGCAGTTAGCGGAGCAGTCGGACAGCGAGAATATTGCCGCAGGTGTCTTTGCGCAACAATCCATTGATATCCTTGAAGACTGGATCTTTGATATCAGCATGCGTTATGACCGCATCAGCATAGATCAGGATATACAACGGTTCCGTGAATTTAATTGGGGCCGTGGTGTTTATCAGGATGTTGCCGAGGAAGATAAATTTCAAAACCTGGATGAGACTTTTTCGCTTTTGTCGAAACGCCTTGGTGTCAGCTACAGTATCAGTAATGAATGGAGTGTGTTTACCAATTTTGCCAGTGGAGAGCAGGTACCCTTTGCTAGTGAGTTGGTGGATAACCCATCACTCAGTGAGTCGAGCGTCGATAGTTATGAAATAGGGCTGAAGGGACGTAGTGCCAAATGGGAGTACGACCTTTCTATCTATTCTATGGAGGTTAAGGATGAGATCGTCCCCATTCTTGATGAAAATGGTCTGACTGAGTTCCAGAATGCGGGTAAAACTGACAAAGTGGGTTTCGAGCTGGCAAGCAGTATAAACCTGTTTGAATCGACAACACTTGGCAGCCTATGGGGTGGACTAAATTACGCTTACAGTGATTACAAATTTGACGAGTTTCTGGAGATTGTCACTAGCTACGGCAGATATGGCCCCACCAGTACGGAGGTTGATCAGTCAGGCAACCAGCTGCCCTTTATTCCCGAACACTACTACAGTGTCAGTTTAAACTACCGCCATCCTAGCGGCCTCTCCGCGCGTCTGCAATCTGACACCTGGGGGGAATACCACATAGATAATGCCAACAGTGAAAAGGATGATGGCTATGAGTGGTTGACCTCATTGAATATCAGTTATGCATTTAGGACACATCACCAGTTGTCATTGAATATGGCCAATATCAGTGACAAGCGCTATGCCAGTGTAGTGAAAAAGGATGTGGGTCGAGATAAGGCCTATACTCCCGGCGCCCCGCGTAGTTTTTTAGCAAGTTACCGCTACAGCTTTTAAAAAGTTAAAAAGATGAAAAGATGAAAAGTCACAGAGTATTAGAGGGGAGTACCGATGATAGAGAATACACAGGGTTTAGGTCGATCTGAGCCCTTGCTGGCCAGACGTTTGACCAGTGAGTCGGATATTATTGCCCGCTCCGGACAGGTGGTGGAACGAAGGAGTAATGACCTTTTTGCTCTGCCAATAATAGGAGGGGTACTTAAGTCTCCTCGGGCTTTATGGAGTCTACGGGTGTTGATTCTTGCGCTCTTTGTCTATGCAGTTGGTTATGGCTTTGTACTGCCTTCAGCCGAGCAGAACCATGTGACTACCGGTTTCTTCTGGGGATTGTTCTGGCCGCTGTTTATGCTGGTCTCGGTGGCGACGCTGGGGCCCGTTATCTGCACTCTCTGTCCTCATGGCTTTATCGGTAGCTACCTGACCCGTTGGGGACTTAAACGTCCCATGCCTAAATACCTGCGCACCCCCTACATAGGACTGTCAGTGATCCTGATTGCCTACTGGGGGGTGTACTACACTTTTACTCCCTTTGGTTCGCCTTTGATAACAGCAATCTTTTTTACGATACTTACTGTAGTGGCTGTTATCAGTTACCTTTTGTTTGATGGTATGGCTTACTGTAAATACCTATGCCCCCTTGGGCCGGTTAAGTCTGCTTTTGGTAAGCTAGGTTTTACCTGGTTATCGGTCTATGAGAGTGCCTGTGCAGGTTGTAAAACCTTTGATTGTGCCAAGGTCTGTGATTATAAATTATCACCTTTTAATTTTGATAAGTTTGGGTCAATGGAAGAGTGCACTCTGTGTATGAAGTGCGCTGATGCCTGCCCTTCGATTCGCTGGCGTTTGACACTACCTTCTGCCTCCCTGCTTGGCCCTATCAAGCGCATGAAAAATATTGATGTGTGGGTATACATCATGCTACTGGCCGTCATCAGTATTGCTATGCGCTTTCATCATGCCCTAGGGGGTACCGCCATAGCCGATGAATTCCCGTGGTCGCGTGCAGGGCAATGGTTGGAACAACAATTTCCAGTACTACCAGTGATGGGGGTTGATAGTGTCGGTGTCAGTGCGTTGCTTATGGCCGTGGCACTGACAGTGGTTGTTTCAATAGGTGGGCTGTATATCGGTAGTCGTATCCTCGGTCAGCGTTATGACCGTACTTTTATTAATCTCGGTTATGCCTTTGCCCCTCTTATGGTAATTGGTGGTCTCAGCCATATTGGTGAGTTTTTTTTCCTGCATTACTACAGCGATATCGGTAATTCAGTAATCCAGGCTTTTCATCTGCCCTATGGTGAGGTGGAGCCCCTGGCTCGGCGCGGAGAGCCGTGGTTACATCGCTTTGTAGCATTCCAATACTTGGCTGTAATCTGGTCCTTCTATTTGTTTTATCGTCGTATGCAGTTGATAGATACATATGCCATACGCAAGTGGTTGGCATTTCCCTTTGTTAGTGCAATCGCCAGCGTGTACCTTGGCTTACTACTTTATACTGGGTATGTATTTTCAACCTATGGTGCAGCAGTTATGCGCCATCATTGATGATATGAGCCTGGTGACGACCGTCGAAAAAACTGGTGATGGCCCCTACGGAATCGACCAACAAAGCCCGGACAAAGCCTATGCTCTTACAGTGATCCAGGTCATTAGTGGAGCCGCAGATTGATAGAGCAGATTTCCATCCGAGTGAAAGGCCAGGGCTTATACCCGATTACCGAGCAGGTAAGACCCCTCGTGTCCAAATACGGCCAGAGAGAAGGTCTGTGTACCCTGTTCATCCGCCACACCTCTGCCAGCCTGCTGATTCAGGAAAACTACGATGACAGTGCCAGGGTGGATCTGGAGAACTGGCTGAATCGGCTGGTACCGGAAAACGATTCCCTCTACACCCACACACTGGAAGGTGCTGACGACATGCCCGCCCACATCAAGTCGGCCCTGACAGCCACTCAAATCAGTGTCCCTTTCCAGCACGGGGAGCTGATGTTGGGTGCCTGGCAGGGCATTTATCTGTGGGAGCACCGACATCAGAGCGGTTCACGTAGTGTGGTAGTGCATTTGTGAACACAGCAGTGGCGGGAAGAACTGGCTCGGCAGATGACTAGTGAGTGTAACTGTGGACTTCACGCAAAATCCGTAATAATCTCGTCTTGAACCAAACGAGGAGAATCTGAAATGACCAAAATAAAACTGTTAATTCTCACTCTTGGTCTGAGTGTGTTCATTGCCCAGGCCGCTACTGTAGAAGAAGCCATGAACAAGCCCGACCGGTTGCAGGGTGACATAGAGCGCGATGCGCGCAGCCACCCCGAGGCGGTCATCCCGCTGCTGCGACTTGAGGAGGGTGACCGGGTTGCGGATATCTGGGCGGGCGGCGGCTATTACAGCGAGCTGTTGGCAGATGTAGTCGGTGATCAGGGCGAGGTTCTCATGATCAACAACGCCGCCTACAAACAATTCTCTGTCCAGGGTCTGGCTGAACGGTTTGAGGGGCGCGACCCGATCGGGGTGCTTGTCCGTGAGCGCGAAGCCGAGGATCTCGATCTTGGTGAAAACCAGTTGGATGCCGCAGTTATCATCATGTCCTACCATGATATTTACCATGTCGATGAGAAAAACGGGTGGCGGGCGATTGATTCCGCGAGTTTCCTGAGCCAGATCTACACGGCACTGAAACCCGGAGGCCGCTTCCTGATAGTCGATCACATGGCTGAGCCCGGCAGCGGTAAGCGCGACGCCCAGGATCTGCATCGCATCGACATAGCGTTCGCGAAAAAAGATATCAGTAGCTACGGTTTTAAATTCGCCGACAGTTCCGACGCCCTGCGCAATCCCGACGATGACCACGCCGTCATTGTGTTCGATCCGAAGGTGCGCGGCAAGACAGACCGTTTCATCCTGGTTTTCACTAAACCCTGAATGGCAGACTCCCGGACCTGGGAGGATACTCCCGATGATTGAGGATGATGCTCTGGATAATATGAACTGAACACAAAACCAAGGACATCGCTGCCATCATCAACGACTCTTGAGTCCATAAGGCGATCAAGGCCATCAACAGCGGCTTCCAGGTTAGCCATCACCGCAGTAAGATCGTGCGTGATTTCCCCGAACCCGCTGTCGTATATCGCTCCTGCGGTAAAGTACGGTTCCAAACGTTACCAATCATTATCTTCAAAGGTGACCTCGAAAGCGTCTGCATACTCCAGAAAACGATCCTGCATGTTCATAGATATATCCTTGGTGATTTTTTATGAATACACCGCAGGTGCGAGCGGTGTCTTTCAGCTCGAACGTCCGCTATGAACTGTGTGGGCGGTCTGATTGGAAAGGCCGGGGCGTATGAAGCCCGGAGGGGGTCGATAACGTGGCACCAAAATGCAGAAGGCTCAGCAAACGGCGCCGGGGTTTGGAACGAGTAACCAGCTACCCTCAAGCACTGTAAGCAACCTGATAAGCCTCCCACGATCCGTTGCGGGGCTTATCATTTGCATGTGTCCGTGCCTTGCTAACCGCTGTGGCGGATTCGCGATTCACCCCACTCTCCGCTGCCGCACCGGTTGGTTGCGGATGGTCTGGTCCACCGGCGCGACCAGTATTCGTTCATTTCAGAGTCAGCGACCGAACTCCCTAAGAAATTCTGCTCACTACAAGCCATTGATTTGTCATATACTTCATCCCGTTTCAATAATCCTAGTGTACTGCGGTGGATAAAGCCTACGTACAAAAAATGTAAATCTATAAACAAGGAAAAAACTATGTCTGATGCATATATTGTTGGTGCTGTGCGCTCCGCCGGTGGTAAAAAAAATGGACGCCTGTCTAGGACTCACCCGATCGATTTGGGTGCCGCAGTCGTTGATGCCCTGGTGGAAAGAACCGGCGTTGCAGTTGACGAGATCGATGACCTGATTTTTGGCTGTGTCTCACAGGTGGGTGCTCAAGCCGGCAACCTAGGTCGCAATGTTTGTCTGTCATCTGTTTTGGGAGAGGCAGTGCCAGGCACTACCGTCGACCGCCAATGTGGTTCCAGTCAACAGGCCATGCATTTTGCCGCTCAGGCAGTGATGTCCGGCACCCAGGATATCGTAATTGCCGGCGGTGTTGAGAGTATGAGCCAGGTGCCCATAGGGGCGAGTGTTATCGATGGCATGAAGGCCGAACACGGCCTGCCTTATGGCAAGGCGATCAGTGAGCGTTACCCCGGAGTGCAGTTTAACCAGTTTTCCGGTGCGGAGATGCTGGCGAAAAAATACGAGTTGACTACTGAAGAGCTCAATGAGTTTGCTCTGGCCAGTCATGTGAATGCAAAGCGAGCTGTCGAGGAAGGCCGTTTTGATAGTGAAATCGTACCCATTGAGATAGAGCTGGAAGATGGCAGCCTGGAAATGCACGTACAGGATGAAGGCATACGTATGGAGTCCACGATTGGCTCTATTTCTGGCCTGGAGCCCATGGAGGAAGGAGGCTTGTTGACCGCAGCCAACGCATCTCAGATTTGTGACGGTGCCTCTGCTGTTATGATTGCCAACGGAGAGACCTGCAAACGCCTGGGCCTGAAGCCCATGGCCAAGTTCGTAGCGTTGAGCGTGGTTGGTTCCGACCCTGTCATTATGCTGGAGGGCCCCATTCCCGCCACAGAAAAAGTTCTGGAAAGAGCGGGTATGAAAATAGGTGACATAGACCTGTTTGAGGTAAATGAAGCATTTGGCTCAGTGCCCCTGGCATGGGCAAAAGCAACCGGTGCGGATTTGTCTAAACTGAATGTCAATGGCGGCGCTCAAGCGTTGGGCCACCCACTGGGTGGCACGGGTGCGAAGTTAATGACAACGTTGCTGTACGAACTGCAGCGCAGCAAAAAGCGCTTTGGACTATTGGCTATCTGTGAGGGCGGCGGCACCGCCAATGGCACCATCGTGGAAAGAGTGGATAGTGTCGATTAGACTGTGGTTGTTTGGGGGCCGCTTGCGGCCCCTTTCTGATGACGGAGTTATCTTCGATATCAACGTTGAAGATGCCGTCTCTGGTGGTGGTTAACGAAGGCGACGGTCAAAGTGACCAGGCTTTCTGCAAGGCCGGGCGGTCCAGCAAGCGGTCCGCATAGGCGTCAAGGTTGGGCTTGTCTGAGAAGTCCGCTCTCGATCGCCGGGACATGATGACTGAATGGCCGGTCATGATGTCCGCAGCTGAGAAATCACCGGCGAGAAATTC
>Ga0136651_10000647_pt1 | contig 19078 bp, 16 predicted proteins | sample Mar14236cmmetaG_FD_94867 | JGI IMG/M metagenome (GOLD analysis project Ga0136651, IMG submission 94867) | Marine hydrothermal vent microbial communities from Guaymas Basin, Gulf of California to study Microbial Dark Matter (Phase II) - Marker... ... | reverse complement strand
TGAGTAGCGAGTGGCCTGAAAAAAAGAGAAGGGAAATCGTAGCACAGATTCCTTTAAAAAGATTAGGGCGTCCTGAGGAAGTAGCAGCTGCTATTTTATTTTTGGCATCAGATGAGGCAAGTTTTATTACCGGAGAAATCCTGGATGTGAATGGAGGATATTTGATGGATTAATTAATTGGAGCCAGGTCTTCAAATCAGGCATTTTCATTTTTTATCTTTTCCTTTATCCCTCTTAAAAGCAGGATATGCACTATCGACTCTTCATTTTTACATAAACTTTTGTTATTTTTCCAACCATATTTTTGAAAAATCACTTAACCGGATAAAACTTCCTCCTCAGGATATACTTCTTACCACTTACCACAATTTTATTGTACGCCCCGTTATTTGACATCCTTTCATAAAGCCCTATAATTTCAATGTAATTTTAAATTACACACATCTAAGTAAATAACAAAGGCATAAAATATGGAAAGAAGTAAGGACTGGATAGATGAAGCAGAAGGGGATATAAAACACGCCAGAAGTGACCTGAGACAAGGATTCTATAATTGGGCTTGCTTTTCTGCTCAACAATCTGCTGGAAAGGCAGTGAAGGCTGTATTCCAGAAAATGCATACTGAAGCATGGGGACATTCGGTGACAGATTTGTTAAGGGAGTTATCAAAAAACATAAAGTCCCAAAAGAGCTTATAGATAAGGCTCTGGAGCTTGATAAAGCTTACATTCCTACAAGGTATCCAAATGCTCACCCTTCTGGGTCGCCAAGAACAAGATATATAAAACAAGAGGCAGAGAGGCTAATTAATTATGCAGAGGAAATATTCAAGTTCTGTTCGGATCTTTTATCCAAGATTTGACCGCGAGACTATTATAAAAATTCTCCAGAAAAAAATACAAGCATTGAAAAAGGAGCTCCCGGTTTCATTAATTGTCTTATTTGGCTCTTATGCGAAAGATAACTATACTGCTAAAAGTGATATAGACCTTCTTGTTGTATATAGGGGAAAAGTAAAAGATGCGTATACAAAGGTAAAAAAGATCATTGATATTTATGGAACTCAGCCTCATGTTTATTCTGAAGAAGAATACGCCGCAATAAAACCCACGGTTGATAAGATGATAGAAAAAGGTATAGTCATTTTCAAGCAACCATAAAAATTTGAAGTCATGTCCTGGAATAAAATATTTTTCATTTTAATCTGTCTTTCCTTATTAGCTCTGGAATTACAAAGGAAGAGAGCTTTTCTCGTTAATTTTTTAGACTCTCAATACCAATAACAAGATGTTGTAAAACTTTATTATTTTAGATTTATGATGCGGGGTTTGACATTGGCTTTAAAATTTATATATTATTAAAAGCAAATACCCGAGCCGTTAGCTCAGTAGGTAGAGCATCGGCCTTTTAAGCCGAGGGTCGCAGGTTCGATTCCTGCACGGCTCACCAGTGTGTCCCCATAGTCTAACGGATAGGACACCGGGTTTTCATCCCGGCGATGGGGGTTCGACTCCCCCTGGGGGCACTATTGTTAATGCGGGGTTAGCTCAGTGGGAGAGCGCTTGCCTTACAAGCAAGAGGTCGTTGGTTCGAGTCCAGCACCCCGCACCATAAAGCATACGCAGGATTGAGGGTAGATGGGAGAGATAGAGCTTTTAATAAACTTGCAGGATGTAGATTCAAAGATTGATAAAAGTTTAAGAGATGAGAAATCTTTTCATTCCCGCCTTAAGGAAATAGAAGAAGAATTGAAAAACCTTGAAGAGGAATTTTCAAACAAAAAGCAGGAGTTAAAAAATACAAAAAAGGAGAAATTAGAAAGAGAACTTCATCTAAAAGAACTCGAGGGAAAAATAAAAAGACACGAGGATGAAAAATACAAAGTAAAATCTAAGGATGAATTTGAAGCACTTGAAAGAGAGATAGCAATTTTGGAGAAAGAAAAAGATAAAGAAGAAGACTGCATCTTAGAGTTAATGGAAAAGGAAGAGGTACTATCTGGTGTTCTTCCCTCTCTTGAAAAAGAACTTAAGAAAAAAAAGGAAAGTCTTGTAAAAGAAAAAGAACAGATAAAAGATAAATTGGAAGAAGTAAAAAAGGAAAGAGAGAATCTGATAACAGAAAGAGGAAATATCTCTTCTAAAATTAAAAGTATTTACTACGAACAGTACGAGAGACTTCGTAAAATGAGGGATGGTCTTGCAGTAGCCGTGGTGAAAGATGGAGTTTGTTCAGGATGCAATGTGAAAGTTTCTCCTTCTTTGATTGGACAGATGAAACGGGGCGAAGTTGTCTATTGTGAAGGTTGCAGTCGGATTATATACCTGGGTAAAAGGAGTGGAAGTTAATCCTTCGTTAAAGAAAAAAATACTTTGTTTAGATGTAGGTGAAAAAAGTATTGGAGCAGCTATCTCCGATCCCTCCCATACTATAGCGCAAGGAATATGCTCTATCAGGTTTCCCACCTCATCTCTTGAAGAAAAAATTAAATGCGTAAAAGAGCTTGTTTTGTCTCATGAAGTTGGTAAGATAATTATAGGAATGCCTCTTGATCTTAAGGGACGGGAGGGAGAACAGGCAAAGAAAATAAGAGAATTTGCAAGGATTGTAGAAAAAGCAACAGGTCTTCCGGTTATTTTTCTGGACGAAAGATTTACCACGCTTGTGGCGGAAAAGCTTTTGAAAAAAGGGGGATTGAGTATTAAAAAAAGAAAAAAATTAAAAGATAAAGTAGCAGCGACTATTTTGCTTCAGGACTATCTTAATCAGATTAAAAAAGAAGAAGATGAAAAAAAGGAGAGAAGGTGACATTTTAAAAAGAGGAGGGAAGGTTCTTCTTTTTTCTCTGATTTTACTTTTTACCTCTTATCTTTTCATTCCTTCTTTTAGCGAGAAAGAAGTGCTGGTTAAAATCCCAAAAGGTGCAAATTCAAAGGAAATATCCTTTATCTTGTATAAAAATAAGATAATAGGCAATCCTTACTTTTTTCTCTTACTTGTTAAAATTTTAAATTGCGAGGGGAAACTTAAAGCAGGTGTTTATGAGTTTAAGTCTCCAACTTTACTTTCAACCTTTGATGTGCTTTTAAAAGGAAAGGTAAAAATTTATAAAATAACATTCCCGGAGGGACTTCCCAAGTGGGAAGTGGCAGGGATTCTTGCAAGAAGAAAGATAGTTGAAGAAGAAAAATTTCTTGAGGTTGTTGAAAATGCAGGACTTTTTTATAAAGATTTCCCCTGGTTAAAAAATGAGAAGAGTCTTGAAGGTTATCTTTTTCCTGACACTTATTATTTTACCCTGGATGAGGACCCTGAGAAAGTTGTAAAGGAATTTCTCACAAGATTTGAACAAAAAGTTTTACCTTTATACAATACCTACTTAAACCAAAAGGAAAATCCTCTTTCTCTACATGAAGTTGTAGTTCTTGCTTCCATTGTTGAAAAAGAGGCAAAGGTTGATTTTGAAAAGCCAATTATTGCAGGGGTTTTTTATAACAGATTAAAAAAAGGAATGAAGTTAATGGCAGATCCCACAATTAAATATGCTCTGAGAGATTTTAATGTTAGGCTTGACAAAAAGATGCTTATTTACCCTTCTTCTTATAACACCTACATTTATCCAGGTCTTCCTCCTGGTCCTATATGTAATCCTGGAACAGAGAGTGTTAAGGCCACTTTGTGGCCTGCTGAGATTGATTATCTTTACTTTGTGGCGCGAGGAGACGGAACTCACGAGTTTAGCACAACTTACAGAGATCACTTAGAGGCGATTAAAAAATACAAAAGAGGGTAAGTTTTATGATAAATGCACCAAAAGGAGTAGAGGATATATTACCACCAAAATCTGAGGCTTATTCTCTGATTGAAAAGGAAGCGGCTTTCTTTTTCTCCTTATATGGTTACAGACAGATAAGGATACCAACTTTTGAAAAAACAGAGCTTTTTCTAAGGAGTGTGGGAGAGGAAACTGACGTTGGAAAACAGATGTACACGTTTAAGGATAAAAGGGGAAGGAGTATTTCTTTGAGACCAGAAGGGACTGCGGGGGTTGTAAGAGCTTACATAGAGCACAAAATCTTTAGAAAGGAAAAACTCTGGAAGGTTTGCTATCAGGGCCCTATGTTTAGATACGAAAGACCCCAGGCGGGGCGTTTGAGAGAATTTTATCAGATTGGTGTGGAATGCTTTGGTGAAGAAAATCCCTGGATTGATGTGGAGATACTGGAGATGGCTTTCTTTTTCCTGAAGAGACTGGGGCTTAATGCTCCCCAGATAAACCTTAACAGTATAGGGTGTAAAGATTGCAGGAAAGACTATATAATAAAATTGAAATCCTATCTTGAGAAAAACATAAACTTTCTCTGTGACACCTGTAAAAGGCGTTTTTATTTTAATCCTTTGCGGATCCTTGATTGCAAGAATGAAAAATGCAATGTTATATTAAAGAAAGCTCCAACAATAGAAAATTTTCTCTGTTCCTCTTGTAAAGAGCATTTTGAAGCTGTGAAAGAGAAACTTTCCAGTTTAGATATTCCCTTTGTTGTAGACCCTTACCTTGTCAGAGGGCTTGATTACTATACCCGCACCATATTTGAAATAAAGTCCTCTTATCTTGGTTCTCAGGATACGATTTGTGCTGGAGGAAGATATGATAACCTGATAGAGGAGCTGGGGGGACCTTCTATTCCTGCTATGGGTTTTGCTATTGGAGTTGAAAGACTTTTTCTTGTTTTGCAAAGGGTAAATGCAAAAATTTTTCCTCCCGCTCCCCCCTGTATTCTTGTAATCCCCTTTGGTAAAGGATGCACAGAGAAGGGAATATTAATTGCGAGGTCGCTTCGTTCTCAGGGAATACAGGTGAGGATGGATTTTGATGAGAAAAGAAGTCTTTCCTCACGGTTAAGAAGAGCAAGCAAAAAAAATTTTCCCTGGGTTCTAATAATAGGTGAGGAAGAGTTGAAGCAAAAAAGATACATTTTGAAGAATATGAGGTCTGGAGATCAAGAATATTTACAGGAAGAACAACTTGAGAACATCAAATCACATCTAAAAGGTGAAAACAAGGTATGAGGATAAAAAGAAGTCATTTTTGCGGGACCTTGGGTAAAAAGGAAGTGGGGTTAGAAGTTGGTGTTGCAGGCTGGGTCAAGAGAAAAAGAGATCACGGAGGTCTTGTTTTTGTTGATCTTGTAGACAGGTCAGGAACTTTGCAACTTGTTTTTGATCCTGCTATAAGCAAAGAGGTCCATTCTTTAGCGCATTCTTTAAGAGATGGATGGGTCATTGCAGCAAAAGGAAAAATTTTCTTGAGACCTCCTGAATCAGTAAATCCAAAAATATCCACAGGAGAGATAGAGGTGAGGGTTGAGGAACTCGAAGTGCTCAATACCTCTCTTCCCCTTCCTTTTAGCACTGAGGATGATATAGATGTAAAAGAGGAGGTAAGGCTTAAATACCGTTATATTGACCTTAGGCGTCCTGTAATGCAGAAAAATATCAGATTAAGATACGAGGTGGCAAAGGCAACAAGAGAATTTTTAGATAAAAGGGGATTTATAGAAATTGAGACCCCTTTTCTTACGAAGAGCACTCCTGAGGGAGCAAGGGATTATCTTGTTCCCTCAAGGGTAAACCCGGGTGAATTTTATGCTCTCCCCCAGTCTCCTCAACTTTTTAAGCAGATAATCATGGTGGCAGGTTTTGAACGGTATTTTCAGATTGTAAGATGTTTTAGAGATGAAGATTTAAGAGCTGACCGTCAACCAGAACATACTCAGATTGACATTGAACTTTCCTTTATTAACGAGGAGGATATATATGAACTTGTTGAAGGTATGTTGAAGTATATATTTGAGAAAACCAAAGGAATAACAATTTCCACTCCTTTTCCTCGTATGCCTTACAAAGATGCAATTGAGAAATATGGAACTGATAAACCTGACCTGCGCTTTGGTATGCAGATAAGAGATTTTTCTTTTTTGGGAGAAGAGGGGGAGTTTAGAGTCTTTCAGGAAATTGTTGGAGGTGGAGGGTGCATTAAGGGTATATGTCTTCCCCAGGGTGGCTCTATTTCTCGCAAAGAACTTGATGAATTAAGACTGTGGGCTGTAAATCATGGTGCAGACGATCTTGCCTGGTTTATTTTTAAGGATAAGGTAAAATCACCTCTTGTAAAGTTTTTTAAAGATTCTCTTGTGGAAAAAATGATAAAAGTGGCAGGGGCAGAAAAAGGAGATGCTCTTTTTCTAATCGGAGGTGAGAGGGAAAAGGTGTGTGAGGTCCTTGGCAATTTAAGGCTTCACCTTGCAAAAAAGTTTAATTTAATTCCTCAGGATAAATTCAGTTTTCTCTGGGTGGTGGACTTTCCTCTTTTTGAGAAAGATGAGGAAGGCAAGCTCTCTTCCATGCATCACCCCTTTACAAGTCCTAAAGAAGAGGATATTCCACTGCTTGATAAGGATCCCGAGAAAGTAAAGGCAAGAGCCTACGATATTGTTTTAAATGGAGAAGAAATAGGAGGAGGGAGTATAAGAATACATAAAAGAGAACTTCAGGAAAAGATATTTGAGATTTTGGGGATAGAAAAAACTCAAGCAAGGGAAAAATTTGGCTTTTTGCTTAATGCTTTATCTCTTGGTGCACCTCCTCATGGTGGGATAGCTATGGGTCTTGATAGACTTGTTATGATTCTTGCAGGGGAGAAGTCTATCAGAGAGGTAATTCCTTTTCCAAAAACTCAGAAAGCTGTCTGTCTTTTAACTCAGGCTCCTTCAAAGGTTGAAGAAGAACAGTTAAAAGAACTTCACATAAAGCTTGATCTTGAAGAGTAGACTGAAAATAAAGAGTATGAGGGAAAATTATATATCTGTTGCCTTTAATTTACCTGTAAATAAGTTTTTCTGGTACAGATTGCCTTCAGAGTTTGAAGACGGTGTGGAAAAGGGGCAAAGAGTTGTTGCTCCTTTTAGAAAGAAAGACATGATAGGTTTTGTGGTTGAAAAATCTTCTACAAAGCCGAAAAAAAACTTAAAAGAGATAAAAGAGCTCTTTGATAAAGCCTCTCCCTTTAGCCTTGCTCTTTTTAAGCTTGCAGAGTGGGTAAGTAGCTACTATGTGTGTTCTTTGGGGCAGGCACTTCATTCAATTTTCCCCTTTCCTTTTCCTTTTGAAGAGAAAAACTTTCCTTCCTTTTCTTCTTATGATTCCTGCGAGAAGAAAAAGAGGATTTATCTTGTTGAGCCGGGAAGGGCAAAATTTGACTTTGTTCTGTCAATGATAAAAAAAGCAAAGGAAAATGGAAAGCAAGTTATTGTCCTTGTTCCAGAGATAAACTCTATTCCCCTCTTCCAAAGAAAAATAGAGGGCTTAAAGATTAACCTTGGTGTCTTTCACAGCAAACTCTCTCCAAGGAAAAGGTATTCTCTCTGGCTTCTTATGAGAGAAGGGAAAATTGATGTTGCTGTTGGGACAAGATCTCTTGTTTTTGCTCCCTTACCTCAAATTGGTATGATTTTAGTTAATGAGGAGGAAAGCACAGATTACAAACAGAAAGAAACGCCAAAATACAATGTCTGTCAGGTAGCTATAAAAAGAGGTCAAATCGAGGGCTTTCCTGTTTACCTTGTTACAAATTCTCCTTCCCTTGAATCCTGGTATAAGGCAAAAAAAGGAATTTATAGAGTTTTGTGCTTATCAGGGGAGAGAAAATTCCCCACCTTTCAAATTGTTGACCTTAAAAAAGAGAAAAAGAAAAACAGGATTTTTTCAAGTCTTTTGCAGGAGAAGATAAAAAAGACAGTTGAGAAAAAGGAGACCGCTCTTCTTTTTGTTCCACGCAAAGGATACGCTAACTTTCTTTTGTGTAGTGAGTGTGGTGAGGTTGTGAGGTGTCCTGAGTGTAACATAGGATTTAGATTTTATCTGAGAGGAGAGATGGTCTGCCACTTTTGTGGCTTAAGAAAGAGGGCTCCGAGGGTTTGTCCCTTCTGTGAGGGGGTTAATCTTAAAAAGATTGGTTGGGGAACGGAAAAAGTGGAGTTTGAGGCAAGAAAACTTTTTCCTGAGGCAAAGATAAGAAGGTATGACCTTGATGTTTTAAAATCTTCCTCTTCTCTTTTAGAAAAAATAAGAGAAGAAAAGCCTGATATAATTATAGGGACTCATCTTTTAATAAAGGATGAAATACTTTCACTTTGCTCGTTAGTTGCGGTTATGTTGTTTGATGTTCTTTTAAATTTACCTGATTTCAGAGCAACAGAATATGCTTTTCATTTTTTAAATAAAATAAGCCAGAATCTTAAAGAAGACTCTTCTTTAATAGTTCAGGCCTATAATTCATCTCATTATGTTTTGACTGCAAGAAGTTTTGAGGAGTTTTACGAAAAGGAGCTTGAGATCAGGAAAGTTCTTGGTTACCCGCCTTTCCAGAGTTGGATAAGAGTGCTTGCAGAAGGAGGAAAAAAAGATAAAGTTAAAGAAAAAATTGAAGAGGTAACAGAGAAGCTAAAAAAGAAAAACATAAAGCTTTTAGGTCCTTCTCCCTGTCCCTTTTTTAAAACAAAAGGTAAATATCGCTATCATGTGATATTAAGAGACGAGGATGAGGGTAATTTGCAGGAGGCTGTTAAAGAGATAGTTTATGAGGTAACAGGAAGATCTGTTAAAGTAGGAGTTGATGTTGATCCTGTGTTTGTTACATAAACAAAAAATTTGGAGGTTATAATGAAAGGCAATGAGATAAGATCCAGATTCCTGGATTTTTTCAGAAAAAAGGGGCACCTTGTGCTTTCATCTTCTCCTCTTACAACAGATGACCCAGAGCTTCTTTTTACAATAGCGGGGATGGTCCCTTTTAAGCCTTTCTTTCTGGGAGAAAAAAAACCTCCTTCTTCCCGAATAACTTCGTGTCAGCTTTGCTTTCGCACCAATGATCTTGAAAGAGTTGGGGAGACCTCCTATCATCATACTTTCTTTGAAATGCTGGGTAATTTTTCTTTTGGTGATTATTTTAAGGAGGAGACCTGCAGGTGGGCTGTGGAGTTTATCACAAAAGACCTTGATATATCTTTTAAGAGGCTTTGGGTTACAGTATTTAAAGAAGATGAGGAGACAGTCTCCATATGGAAAAAACTCGGTTTTTCTCCTTCGAGAATAATAAGAAAGGGGGAGGAGGATAATTTCTGGATGGCAGGGGAGGTTGGTCCCTGTGGCCCTGACACCGAGATTTTCTTTGATAGAGGAGAAGAGCTTGGTTGCAAAGGTGGGTGTGAGCCTGGGTGTAACAGGTGTTCAAGATGGGTGGAGATATGGAATCTTGTTTTTATGCAATATAAAAGAGACATTTCAGGTAACCTTTCTCCTCTCCCAACCAAAAATGTAGACACAGGAATGGGACTTGAGAGAGTTGCAACTGTTGTTCAAAGAGTGGATGATGACTATCACACCGACCTTTTTTATCCTCTTTACAAATGGATTAAGGAACTTTCTCCTTTTAAAAAGCAAGACGAGAGAGCCCTCAGGGTTATAAGTGATCATCTAAGAGGACTTGTTTTTCTTCTTGAGGAAGGAATTATGCCTTCCAACGTAGGAAGAGGATATGTGGTAAGAAGAGTGTTGCGCAGGGCTTTTCGCTACGGAAGAAAACTCGGGTTAAATTACCCTTTTCTTCACAAAGGTGTCCCTGTTGTAGTGGAAATGATGGGTGAGGCTTATCCTCAGCTTAGAGAAAAAGAAGATGAGATTGTGAATATTATAAAAACAGAGGAGGAAATTTTTCAGGATACTCTTTCCCGTGGACTTTCTATACTGGAAAAAATAATTAAGGAAATAAAATCTTCCGGGAAGAGAATATTGCCAGGTGAGGAAGTTTTTAAAATGTATGATACCTATGGCTTCCCGCTGGATATAACAAGAGAAATAGCAGAGGAGGCAGGTATTAGGCTTGATGAGGAAAAATTTAAAGAGCTTATGGAGGAACAGAGAAAAAGGGCAAAAGTTGCACAGGGAGCAAAGTTATCTGTGTGGGATACTCCCTCCTTTATAGCTGAGGTGAAAAAGGAGTGTCCTGAAGGAAAAGGGGGAATTTTTGTCGGCTATGAAAAACTTTTGACAGATGCTCTTTTGCTTTGCATAGTTAAAGATGGGAGACTAATTGAGGTTATGGGTGAAGGTGAGGAAGGTGATTTTGTTTTTTCTGAGACACCTTTTTATCCTGAAGGTGGAGGACAGGTAGCAGATAAGGGCAGTATTTTTTCTCCTCAAGGTTTTGGTGAGGTAATTGATGTGAAAAGAAGAGGGGAAGTTATTTTTCATAAGGTCCTGGTGAAAAAAGGCTTTTTTAGAAAAAAAGATAAGATAAGACTTGAGGTTGATAAAGTAAGAAGGAAAGCCCTTGCCTCTTCTCACACTGCCACTCATCTTTTGCATGCAGCCCTGCGCAAAGTGCTGGGTGAAAGTGTGAGACAAAGTGGTTCTCTGGTGGATAAGGAAAGATTAAGATTTGATTTCACTTTTCCTTCTGCAGTGGATGAGGAGAAGCTAAGAAAGGTCTGCCTTCTTGTAAATGAGAAAATAAGGGAGGACATTCTGGTGGAGACAGAAGAGATGAGGCTTGAGGACGCAAGAAGAAGGGGAGCTATAGCTCTTTTTGAGGAAAAATATCAAGATAAAGTTAGGGTGGTTAAAATAGGGGATTTCAGTATGGAGGTATGTGGTGGAACACATCTTTCTCGCACAGGAGAGATGGGTATTTTCCAGATTGTTGCTGAAAGCGGTATTTCTGCAGGAGTGCGTAGGATTGAGGCTCTCTGCGGAGAAAAGGCTCTTTTGTGGTTAATGGATAAAAGGCAGAAAGTAGAGGAGATGGTGCAGATTCTCTCTGTAAAAGAGGAAGAAATTGCTGATAAAATAAAAAATATGGATAGAGAAATTTCTATTTTGAGAAAGAAAGTGGAAGAAGTTCAGAGAGAGCTTCTTGGAGAAAGACTTAAAGCTATTGCAGAAAGTGTCACTGAAGTTGAGGGTGTTAAGGTATGCGCAGAGGAGATTAAAGGTGTATCTTCCTCCCTTTTGCGTCAGGCTGCTGAAAATTTGAGAGATAAGCTAAAAGAGGCTGTGGTTGCCCTTTCCTGTTCTGACGAAAAAAAAGCTTTTATTGTGATTGCCTCCTCCCGCAAAGATTTGCCAGCAAATTATTTGATAAAAAAGCTCTCTTCTTTCACCGGAGGAAGTGGAGGAGGAAGGTGGGATTTTGCTCAAGGGGGGACTCCTTATCCTGATAAGGTTAAGAGGGCTCTTCAGAAATTTCCCGAAATTATTAAAGAGATAATAAAAAATAGCACTCCTTAAGATTTGGTCAGGATTTTTTAAAAACTTTTATTATGAGGAAAGTAAGGGAATACTTTTTTGTTGCAGGAATTATTTTTTCTATAATTTTTGGTATTCTTTACCTTCCTTTTACCCAGTACAGAATTTTTCAATTTCTAACCCTTGAACAGCGGCTTCATCCTGCTGAGGCTATTGTGGTGCTGGGAGGAGGGTTAAAATCTGATGGGAGTCTTGGAAAGAGCACTGAGGAGAGGGTAAGGTATGGGATATTTCTTTATGAGATAGGTTTTGCCAGATATCTTATCTTGAGCGGAGGGGATGTGGTCAAGGGGAGCGTGGAAGCCGAAAAGATGTGTGAGCTTGCCTTAGGTTCAGGGATACCACGTAAAGCGATAATGGAAGAATCCCATTCCTCAAACACTTATGAAAATGCTCTCTATGTTAAAAAAATTCTTAAAGAATATAACATTAAAGGAAAGTTAATTCTTGTTACCTCTCCCTATCATATGAGAAGGGCTTTTGATTGTTTTAAAAAACAGGGACTTGAGGTTCTGCCTGCACCGGTAAGAAACAGTGAAATATATAAGTTTGGATTTTATCAAAATTTAAGGAATCTGCACCTTATCTTACACGAATTTTTAGCCTTTGCTCTGTATCGATGTAACGGCTGGATTTAGTACTGTGGAATCTGGAGCTGGCGGAGGGACTCGAACCCCCAACCTGCTGATTACAAATCAGCTGCTCTACCGTTGAGCTACGCCAGCGTTTAAATAAGCTGGATATATAGTTTAATTATTTTTAAGAGAGTGTCCAGAGTCCGTTTTTTATTTTTCAGGGAGTGGTGTAATTTTCCACACAGTTTTATCTTTTTTATCCTCAAGTTTTATTCCAATCTCCTGCAAACGCTGGCGGATTTTATCTGCCAGGTCCCACCTTTTTTCCTTTCTCAGGTCATTTCTTACATCCACCAGAATCTTAATTAACTTCTCAGTTTTATCTTCCAGAATTTTTCTTTTCTCCTGGAAAAGCCCCAGAATTTTCCCTGCCTCTTTTATTTGATTTTTTATGTAGAAAAGTGCTGCTTTCAACTTTTTGTCCAGAGGTTTTTCCAGTATAATATTTGCCTCTTTTACCATCTCAAACAAAGAAGCAAAGGCAGATGGGGTGTTGAAATCATCATCCATTGATTCAAAGAATTTGGAAGATAAATCCCTTATCCTTAAAGGTACATCTTCCAGTTTGAAACTTTCCTTCTTTTCTTCTAAAAGCTCGTCTATTCTCTCAAGAAGATTGTAAATTCTCTCAAGAGAAGAAGAGGCTTCCTTCAGGCTTTCTTCACTGTAGTTAAGGGGGCTTCTATAGTGGGCAGAAAGAAGGTAGTATCTTACAACCTCTCCTCCATACTTCTGTAGAGCTTCAGATAAAGTTACAAAGTTCCCTGTTGATTTTGCCATTTTCTGGTCATTCATGGTGACAAGTCCATTGTGGATCCATAATCTGGCAAATTTTTTTCCTGTCGCAGCTTCTGATTGGGCTATTTCATTTTCATGATGGGGGAAAATTAAATCTTTACCTCCTCCATGGATGTCAATTGTCTCTCCCAGGTACTTCATAGCCATAGCTGAGCATTCAATATGCCATCCTGGTCTTCCCCTTCCCCAGGGACTTTCCCAGGAAGGTTCTCCTTCTTTTGCTTTTTTCCAGAGAGCAAAATCAAAAGGTTCTTCTTTCTTCTCATCCACTTCTATTCTCACTCCGGCAAAAAGTTCTTTTAGAGACTGACCTGATAATTTCCCATATTCGGGAAATTTTTTTACTCTGAAAAATACATTTCCATTGCTTTTATAGGCAATCCCCTTTTTTTCCAATTTTTTTATAAGTTCAATAATTTCTTTTATATGATCTGTTGCCCGTGGATAGTAGTTTGCCTTTTTTACGCCGAGTTTTTCCATTTGCTCAAAGTATTCACTGATAAATTTTCTGGCAAGGTCAAATATTGTTGTATTAAGTTCCCTTGCTCTTTTTATCATTTTATCATCCACATCGGTAAAATTGGTGACAAAAATAACCTCATATCCTTTGTATTCAAGGTATCTTCTTATCATATCAAAAACCACAGCTGCTCTTGCATGCCCTAAGTGAAGCTTATCATAGAGGGTTACACCACACACATACATTCTTACTTTATTTTCTTCAAGAGGTGAAAATCCTTCCTTTTTTCTTGTCAAAGTGTTATATATCCTCAATCCCATTTTCCCCACCTTTACTTACTTTTCTGATAGTGACAATTGAGATGCAGGCAATTCCCTTTTTTTCTCCAAGAAAACCAAGTCCCTCAGGGCTTGTAGCTTTTATTCCCACCTGAGTTTGGTCTATCTTAAGAGTTCTGGCTATTTTTTCCTTCATTTGAGGAATATAAGCAGAAAGTCGGGGTTCTTGAGCTATTATAGTAGAGTCTAAATTTATTATTACAAAACCTTTATTTTTCAAGAGTCTGCTTATCTCCTCAAGAAAAAACAAGCTGCTTATTCCCTGGTATTTTGGATCATCTGGAGGGAAGTGATATCCAATATCTCTTTCTCCACAGGCTCCCAAAAGAGCATCGGCTATACTGTGGGAAAGCACATCAGCATCAGAGTGCCCAGAAAGTCCGGATTTATAAGGTACACTTACTCCGCCTAAGATAAGCTTTCTTTTAGGAGAAAAAGGATGAATATCATATCCTATTCCAACTCTCATATCCTTTTTTGCTCTTCCTTTAATAAAATTTCTGCAAGCTTAAAGTCAAAACAGGTTGTGATTTTTATGTTTTTTTCCTCGCCTGGGATTATATACACCCTTTGACCGATGTTTTCCACAAGACAGGCGTCATCGCTTGCCTTGAAGTCTTTTAGCTTTGCCCTCGTGTGTGCATTTTTAATCAGGTCTTTCTTAAATCCCTGGGGAGTTTGGATAAGATAAATTTTTTTTCGAGGTAAAGTTTTAACTACAAAGTTTTCCTCATTTTTCTCTTTGACAGTTTCTTTCGCAGGAACGCCTGGAATAACAGCCCCGTAAATTTCTGTTTTTCTGATAACAAGTTCAATAAGAGAAGTTGAGACAAGAGGTCTCACTCCATCATGGATTAATACTATCTGAGTATCTTCTTCCAGAGCACTTAAACCATTATAAACAGAGTCTGTTCTTTCCTTTCCTCCTTCTACAATTTTTTTGATCTTCTTATACCTTGAAAGAGTAATTTTTCTTTTTGTATATTCTATCATCCCCTGGGGAACAACAAGTATAATACCGTCCACTAAGGAGCAATCTTCAAACTTATCAAGTGTCCACTCTAATATGGGTTTTCCTGCTATGGGACAAAACTGTTTGGGCTGATTATTTCCAAATCTTTCTCCTTTACCACCCGCGGCTATAACCACTTCTGTTCTCACTTATTCTTACTCCGGAACTTCTTTTTCTCCTTTTCGCCTTCTTCTTTAATTTCAGTGAAAATCATTTTACCTGTTGTTGTCTGAAGTACAGATGTAACCACAACCTCTGTTTCTTTTCCTATGTACTTCTTACCTCCCTCCACCACAACCATTGTTCCGTCTTCAAGATAAGCTATTCCCTGATTAGGATTTTCTCCTTCTTTAATTATGTTTATTTTTAAGGACTCGCCTGGTAAAAGTATAGGCTTTAGGGCAGTAGCAAGTTCATTTATATTAAGGACTTTTATATTTTGTATTTTTGCCACTTTTTTTAAGTTGTAGTCGTTGGTTATAATTTTAGCTCCCATTGCCTTTGCCAGGCGAATGAGTTTGCTGTCAACCTCGGAGAGGTCAGGAAAATCAGTGTCAACTATCTCTACCGGAACAAATTCCTGGCTTTGGAGTCTATTTATTATATCAAGACCTCTTTTCCCTCTTGTTCTTTTGGTTGGAGAAGGAGAATCTGCGATTTGCTGGACTTCAGCAAGAACAAACTGAGGTATTATGAGCACCCCCTCTATAAAGTCTGTTTCGCAGATTTCAGCTATTCTTCCATCAATTATTACTGAGGTATCAAGAATTTTATACCCTCCTTGAGAAGAGAGAACTTTTTTACCGGTGAGGTGAGATATAAAACCAAACACATCCTCTTCTCTTTTCAGTCCCACTGTTAGACCCACAGAAGCACATACAACGTTTACTGCAAGCAATATCCAGGGAGAAAACTCCTTCAGTTGTGTGATGAGCAATAAAGGATAACCAATAAGATTTGCTATCAAAAGTCCTACTGCAAGTCCTATCACCCCACTTACAAGTTTATTTATGGGAACCTGTGATAAGCCTTTCTCTGCAATAACAACTACTGTGGCTATCCATCCTCCTATAAGTGTGTAAATCCAGGGATCTTTTCCTAAGTTAAAAGCTATCCCATAACATGTTGCAGCTGCTAAAATTATAAATAATATGCGAATTCTCAACTGTTCAAAAGTCATTTAACTATTTCCTCCTTTTTTAATTTTATCTCTGTAAAAGAGCTTTGTCCTTAATTCTTTCAAGTTCTACTTTGATAGTCTGAGCTCTTTTTTCTCCCACTTCGTTAATTTCTGTTAACTCAAGAGGAGTAGCTTTCATTATGTTGTAAAGACTGCCAAAGTAGTTAACCACATTATCTATGACTATTTTGGGAAGGCGGGGTATCTTTGATAGCACCCTATATCCTCTTGGGAAGACGGTAAGGTCAAGACTTTCCGGTTTTGGTTCATATCCTAAACTTTCTACTATTGTATTTGTTTCAAGGATTTTATTTAATTCGAGAAGGTCAAGTTTTTCCCTTGTTTTTTTAAAGTCATCCCTTGCATAATCTTTTATAATATATTCTGTCTCTTCAACACAACTTCCAAGTATTTCCTTAAACTGTATCTCTACCAGCCTTGCTTCCTCTCCCAGCTCTATAATGTAACGTTCCACTTCTTCCTTTATTCTTTTTATAACCTCTCCTTTCTGAACCACATTTACTACATGATAAAGTTTTACCTCATTTTTAAATTCCATAATGTCAAGTTCACCAATTGCCTCATCAAAGGCGATTCTGTATTTCTCCATTGTTTGCAGAGCTTGTGCTGATTTTCTGAGGAGCTCTGAAATAGGTTTCAAGACGTATTTGTTTTCTCCTTGGTAGAGAGTTATAACGCTTCTTGTCTCAGATATAGCAATTACAGGGCAACCTGTTTGTTTTGCCATTCTATCCGCGCTTCTATGTCTTGTTCCTCTTTCTTCTGTGGGAATAAGATAGTCAGGGATAAGCTGGGTATTGGCATATAGAATTCTCTTGGCGTCGCGGGATAAAATTATGGCCCCGTCCATTTTAGCAAGTTCAGCAAGAGCTGCGGGAGTAAGAGGAGAATTTATTTGAAATCCTCCATCTATAAGGCTTAAAACTTTTTCATTGTCACCAATAACAATAAGCCCCCCTGTTCTTCTCTGGAGTATTATCTCCAGCCCTTCTCTAAGGTCAGTTCCCGGAGATACCAGTTTTAAAAATTTTAAAAATTCCTCGCTTAATTTTTTATCTTCACCGGCCAAATTACCTCTCCTTTAGTCCCTCTTGAATAGCCTCTTCAATACTTTTAACTCCTATAAATTCTATTCCTTTGACCTTTCTTGCCTCCTTTTCTTCGATTAAAGATCCTATACATCTTTCAAATCCCAATTTTTTCACCTCCTTCAGACGCTTTTCCATAAATCCTGCAGGTCTTATCTCTCCTGTTAAGCCCACTTCTCCCACAGCAACAGTTTTCTGCCTGACGGGCCTGTTTTTTGCACTTGAGGCAAGAGAGAGAGCGATAGCCATATCGCATGCAGGTTCTTCAATCTTTACTCCTCCTGCAACATTGACATAGACATCTTTCTGGTAAAAATTAAATCCTCTTCTCTCAAGAACTGCAAGAAGAACACAAATCCTGTTATAATCAACACCCTGCGTTACTCTTCTTGGAAGAGTTAAGTTGGATCTTGTAACAAGAGCCTGTATCTCTATCAGGAAGATTCTGCTTCCCTCTACAGTGGGAACAACGGCTGTTCCTGGAACCTCGGTTTTTAAAAGAGAGTCAGTGATAAAGAGATTTGAAGAATCAATAACTTCCACAAGTCCTCCAGAGGTCATCTTAAATATTCCTATCTCTGATGTGGGACCGAACCTGTTCTTTGTCGCTCTTAGAATTCTATACTGATAGTCCTTGCTTGTTTCAAAGTAAAGGACAGTGTCTACCATGTGCTCCATAATCCTTGGCCCTGCTATGGAACCATCTTTTGTGACATGACCTACCAGAAATATTGCAATTTCTTTTTTCTTTCCAATTTTTATAAGAGAAGATGTGCACTCTCTTATCTGAGATATACTTCCAGGTGGAGAATCAAGATTATCAAGATATACTGTTTGAATGGAGTCAATTACAACTACTTTTGGTTTTAACTTTTCAATCTCATTTTGTATAGCTTTGAGGTTGTTTTCAGCCATAATGTAGAGGAAAGATGAATCTATACCGAGTCTCAATGCTCTAAGTTGTACCTGGTATAAAGACTCCTCTCCAGAAATATACAGCACAGGAAGATCTTTTGAAGAAAGTTTCTGTGCAACCTCCATAAGTAGAGTGGATTTACCTATTCCAGGTTCCCCTCCTATTAAAACCAGAGAACCTGGCACTATTCCTCCTCCCAGAATTCTATCAAACTCACCTATTTTACTGAGGTATCTTTTTTCTTTAAGAAGAGAAATTTCACTTGCTGGTCTGGGAGGAGTAGATTTTACAGAGGGAATTTCCTCCTCCACTGTTTCTTTTTCCACCATACTATCCCACTCACCGCATTCAGGACATCTCCCTGTCCATTTAAAGGTTGTATGTCCACACACTTTACAGATAAATTTTTTTCCTTTAGCCAATCCCCAGACCTCTCATGAGTTTTATGCTCTTTAGAGCCTTTCCTGTGCCAATAGCTACGCAGGAAACAGGGTCCTCTGCTAACATTGCCGGGATGCCTGTTTCTTTTTCTATGAGTTTGTCAAAATTTTTAAGAAGACTTCCTCCTCCTGTCATGACTATTCTTTTGTTTATTATATCAGCTGCAAGTTCTGGAGGAGTTCTTTCCAGGACGCTTTTAACTCCATTTATTATTGAAGATAGAGGCTCGGACAAAACTTTCTGTATTTCTCCTGCTGTTATCTTAACTCTTTTTGGGAGACCGGTTACAAGATCCCTTCCACTTACCTCCATTTCCTCATCCGAAGGGGAAGTTGCATATCCTATCTTCTGTTTTACGAGTTCTGCAGAGATCTCCCCGAGGGCAATGTTGTATTTTTTTCTAACATATCTTATAATAGCCTCGTCCATTTTATTCCCGCCAACTCTAATGGATTCACCTGTTACTATGTCTCCCAGACACAGAACTGCTATATCTGTTGTTCCTCCCCCAACGTCTATCACCATACAACCTTCAGGTTTTGTAATATCAAGATTTGCCCCAATGGCTGCGGCTTTAGGTTCCTCAATGAGAAATACTCTTTTTGCTCCTGCTCTTATACCGGCATTAATCACTGCTCTTTTTTCAATAGAGGTTCCTCCTGTTGGTATACATATCATAAGATAAGGATGGAAAAGCTCCCATCTTCCACAGATTTTCCTGATATACCAGCGGATCATTTCCTCAACAATATCGTAATCTGCAATAACTCCGTCTTTCATTGGCTGAATTGCTGTGATACTTCCAGGTGTTCTTCCCACCATCTC
>Ga0136651_10000646_pt1 | contig 19108 bp, 18 predicted proteins | sample Mar14236cmmetaG_FD_94867 | JGI IMG/M metagenome (GOLD analysis project Ga0136651, IMG submission 94867) | Marine hydrothermal vent microbial communities from Guaymas Basin, Gulf of California to study Microbial Dark Matter (Phase II) - Marker... ... | reverse complement strand
TCTGTAACATTGCCCAAACTCTCAGCTAACTGCAATACGGATAATCGCTTCCGAGCAATCTTCTCAACAGGATCCTTCGTCGTTATCTTCTTATGATTCTTTTCCATCTATCTTCTCCTTTCGCGAGACACAATCTCTATAATGCATCTCAGTTAGTCAAGAAGATTAGTTGTACATATCATAAAATACTTTTAACGGAACTTGATTATTACAATCTATTCTATTTTTCCTTAACTCATACAGCAACGCATTTTCATATACTTTCTCAAGAAAACCACTACCGAGTTCATTATATACCTTAAAAGCACAACCAATTATTTTATCACTTAAGTCTTTTTCATAAATCATATTATCAAGATATTTATCAGTGTTATCGGTGGTTATAAATCTTTTATCCTCCTGGCAGGATTACCTGCATATATTCCAGGTTTATGAATATCTTTTGTTACTACGCTTCCTGCACCAATTACTACATTATCACAAATTTCCACTGGAAGAATCGTAGCGTTTGATCCAATAGAAACATAGTTGCCAATTTTAGTTGTTTCCCATTTTGTTTTATCACCACAGGCAGGACCTCCTGATTTAAAAGTATCATTAATAAACATCACACCATGAGAAATAAAACAGTTGTTCCCTATTTTAACAAGTTCACATATAAATGCATGCGATTGTATTTTGCAATTATTTCCAATCTCAACATCTTTTTGAATCTCAACAAAAGGTCCAATAAAACAATTATCTCCAATTCTACATTCATATAAATTAACCGGTTGTATTATTTTTGTATTTTTACCAAAAATTACATTTCTTATGCCAATACTTTTGAGATTAGGTTTCACTATTCCTTCCCAATCTATTTTGTTTTGATCGAAATCTTAATATTACTTCTTGACCTGTTTCTATAGATTGATAAATAGCATTAATCAATTCCAGAGATTTTCTTCCCTCTAAGCCATTAACTAATGCCTTGGTATGATTCAACAAACTATCACAAACATTATTCAAATATCTAATATGGCCATAACCATACACATCAGGAGGATTTTCTTTAAATTTTATAAGAGTTTCCTCATCCATATCTTCATTATCAAGAAAATTCCAGATTTTCATTTCATTAACAGCAAATCCTCCAATTTCTACAGTTCCCTTTTCACCAAGTATGGAAATTGAACCTTCTAAATCAACGGGTCTTGTCGCAGTAGTTGCCTCGATAATCCCTATTGCACCGCTACTAAACTGTATTATTGCAACTCCGGTATCCTCAACTTCTATATCAACTAATGCTGTTCTTGATTTTGCAAATACGGAAACAGGTTCTCCCAGCATCCATTCAAGAAGATCAATATGGTGAGATGCTTGATTTGTGAAAACACCACCATCCATTGCCCAGGTTCCACGCCAGTCATCTTGATCATAATATTCCTGATGACGGCACCATCTTACACGAACAGAACCCATTACAATTTTTCCGAAACGTCCCTTATCAAGAGCTTCCCGAAGTTTGATAACCGGTAAGTTATATCTATTCTGTTTTACAACAAATAATTTCACTCCTGCTTCGTCACAGATTCTTATCATTTTATCTGCATCGTCAAGGGTAAGAGCCATTGGCTTTTCCACAACAATATGTTTTCGGTATTTATTTACGATATCAATTGTATGTTTAGCATGGTTTCCACTTTCTGTTAGAATACTTACTATGTCAATTTCTGGATGTTTGTTTAACATCTCATCATAAGAATAATAATAAGGCACTCCTGTTTTCTTCCCTGTGCTTTTTGCTCTGGCTCTATTGTGATCACATACTGCTACTAGTTCAGCTTTCTCATTTATATGATTCTGTAATACATCAGTATGTTTATTAGAAATCCTACCGCAACCGACTAATGCAAATTTTAATTTTTCCGAATTCATAAATTTCCTTTTTTATTTAAACTATTAATAATGTTCACTATTTCCTCAGCTCTATTATTCCATGTGTTTTTTTTAATAAATTCCATTCTTTGTTTTCTAGTTTCATTAGAATCCTCTTTATAAGCCCGATCTATTTGCTTTATGAAATCTGATTTATTCTTTGCCTGATAAACAAAACCAGCTGGTAATTGTAATATTTTTTTAATCTGACATGTAACAATCGGTTTTCCACTACCGATATAGAGCCAGAACTTATTAGGCATTTCATATACATATTCAGTATCCAATCCTATAATGTAGGGGGCGATGAAAACATCGGTCTTTTCTAAATATTCCTTTAATGCTTGACCGGACAAAGGACCCAATAGCTTTATGTTATTGTGATGTGATAACTTTTCCTCGTGATGCTTTCTAAAAGGACCAATAAGAGAAATACTATAATTTATTTTTTTTGATAATTCAATAACCCAGTCCATATTAATTTTCTTCATCCATCCAACATATGTGATATTAATCTTTTCTGTATTATGAAACATAGCAGTATTATGAGATTGGATTAGATCATTATCGGTAGCTGTTAGTATTTTATAAGAATCTTTATTATATTTCTTCAAAGAATTTACTATAAATTTACTTACACCAATACAAATTAATGATCTCTGTGCCACGATTCTTTGTGTAATCCTATAATAAATTGAAATTAAAAGATTCCCTGATCTTACTTTATCAAGAAAATTATCATTTGCATAATAAATTATATTCTTATAATATTTAAAAATCTGTGTAGCCGTAGGAACAAAATTAATAACAATTATATTAGATTCTAAACTTAATGATTTAAATAACCAATTTTGATATATCTCATTTAAAATCGGTATCCTAAAAACTATTTTGTGATTAATTGGGAAAGAGGGTTGGTATAATTTAATTCCATCATCTACAATTTCAGATTCAATTTTAGGTTGCCCAATCTTATTAGCTGATACGAATATTATTTCATGCTTTGGGGCTAGTGCTTTAGCAAGTTGGTGTCGTGCACGAGGTGGCTCGTCCCATTTGGTTTGAGTATTAAAAATGAATTTCATCTTATAAAAAATTTTATTAGAAGTATTTGATAATGTGTTTATTAGTTACGATACCTCATGTAACCATAGTAATTTAGTTAAATTTAATAGAAATATTGAAATTAATAATTATAATATTCATAATATTTATTAAATAAATTATATATTAATTGGGCATCTTCTTTTTTGAGAATCTGTTTCCATAGTCCAATATTTCGCCTGGAAATCTGTGGATTTAGATATCTTTTTTCATCGACATGATCTTTTATGGCAACATGGCACCATTCAAAAATTATGCTTTTTATTTTATTGTAATTACCAATTAAATCTTCAAATTTTATTATTTTATAATATTTTTCTTCTGGATCTAAATCCTTTAATCTTTTATGAATAGTAATCCATCTATTAAAAATCAAATTTTCCCATTTAATAAAATCCTTATTGATACCTGGAGCAGCAGTCCATCTATTTTCTATAGCTGTAGCAAAAACATCTCTGGGATCTCTAACCACTATTATCATTTTAGAACCTTTAACCATATTCAATATTTTTTCAGGGAATAAACATGAAAAGTTCTCATTGAAACAAAAATGCTTTTTATTATATTTTATAAGACAGTAACCTATCAATTTATTAATATAATCATCTGTAAATCCATTAAATTCTTCTACTGTAAGATTTTTCCCAACATAAATTGGTTCTGTAACAATCCTTTTTCTAGAAAATATTTTATATTTATTAAGCTGTCTTTTAAGTAAATTATCAATACCATACCACAACCCATCATATCTAAGCTCTGTTATATTATCAAGAAACTCATCAGTTAAGGGTATCAATTGATCGTCTAAATATTTATCATGACCCAAAGTAGAGTACGGACTTCTAAAACGTTTATTTATTGCATAGACAATTTTTCTATATTTTTTTATAGCATAATCTGTTTGATATATACTCCAATTATCTACTAAGGCATCTCTTAGATTTATCAACCCTCCCGGATCAACAAACAATCTGAATTCATTTTCAAAAACGAAGAAAGATCTAACTTCTTTTAATAGATCAATAACAGCACTTGATCCTGTTGCGCCCAAGCCAGCTACAAATATCTTCTCTCTCATCTATATGACCCATCACCTATTACAAAAACATCAACTGAATTTTCAATAATGTCGTTGATTTTTTGTTCCCAAGATTTTTTAGGTTTTACTTCATCCACATATCTTACCGCTTTGATAATTTCTACTCTTTGTCTAAAAGGGATAATAGTTTTTTTATTTTTTATCAAGTTTAATAAATGATCCCCGAGGCAGAGCCATCGGGGTATTCAAAGGATTTTTTGAATATTTATCATTATATGAAAACCCAGGTTTTCAAACTTTCCTGATCACCCCGACGCAAGCATCGAGGAATTCTATTGATTAAAATCATCTGTTGAAACAGCTACAATCAAGTAATCTCCAAGCTCCTTTGCTCTTCTCAAAAAACTCCACGTGTCCATAATGAAATAAATCATAAGTTCCGAAAGTGATTATCTTTTTTCATTAATCAACCTTTTAATAAATTTTTATATGCATTTTCGAGGTTATCAATTAATTTTAGAGAATTCCCCTTTTCATTAAATGTTTTAAACGCCTCTTTAGCTAAATGATCTCTATAATCTTTATCATTGCATAATTTATTAAAACCATCTGCAAGGATTTTATAATTATTTAGATAGCAAATATGAGCATTTTCACCATGAGATACAATTTGTTTAATAGATGGAACATCTGATAATATCAATGGTTTCTTTATTGCCATTGCTTCGAAAATTGTTGCCGGCATCCCATCGTTAAATGGATATGAAACTACAATATCTGATACTCTATAGTATTCCAACCATTCTTCGTGAGTTGCTCTTTCGGTGAAAAAAGTATTATCCTTCAGTCCTTTTTCTTCTATAATTTTTTTTACTTTTCTTGCATAATTACTCTTTGTATTTCCACCAATAATTAACAAAGCTGTTGGATATTTTATTTGTAAGATTGCAAAAGCTTTCACTATTTCAATAGTTTGATAAAGAGGTTTCAACGCTCTTGGGCTAAAAATAATATTTTTAAATTTAATAAACTTTTTAACTGTTTCTTTTTTCGGTTTTCCAATAGAAAATTTTTCCGAATTAGCACCGGGAGCAAAAAATATTGTATTCTGTTCCTTTTTAATTTCCTTAATTTGCTTTTCCATTTGCTTACTAATAACAGTAATGAAATCAGCTTTATTTATAGTAAAAGAGCGGAGTTTTTTTAGCACATAATTCTTTTCTGCATTCTGTTCTTTTAATATATCTGAACCTAGACCACTTAAAATAAATGGATGATAACCTGACATTGCAGAAATCCATCCACCCCATTTAAGGTTAAAAGCATGAAGTATATCAGGCTTAATTTCGGTTAACCTCTTTTTTAATTTGATGACATAATAAAATATTTTTAATTTAAATGAAATATTATTATCTATATCTATTTTACTTACCAAATCTCGGTAAAATGTTATATCATTATTTAATTTTGTAAAATGATTAGATTGCCTTAAGTCTCGAAAACAAAAAACATGTAATTCATATCCTTTTTTATGTAATATATTTGCAGTTTCAATAAAAAATGGGTATTGCTCTCCACTTATTAATACAATTTTCATGTTAATTTTTTTAAGCCTTCTTTTAAATCAATTCCTGGTTCCCATTTAATTTCTTTTTTTATTTTATTAATATCATAAACCGTTTCCATAATCTCATTCTTTCTATATATTTCTTCATATAATACGGTTATTTCCCTGCCCATAAAATTACATACGATATCAACGATCTCTTTCACTGAGTAGCTTTTACCTGCACCTAAATTGTACACTTGATAGCCTTCTATATTTTTTTCAACGATCATAGTATAAGCCCTTACAATATCATCAATATAAATAAAATCTCTTTTAGTTTTTGAATTTTTTAAATTAATATTTCCATTCCTGGCTTGTTTTATAATTTTTGGAATTAAAAAATTTGGATTCTGTCCTTCCCCATAAATATTTGATGGTCTGATAATAACAACAGGGACATTATGATCCCGCCAATATCCTTCACATATTTGTTCGCAAATAATTTTTGATTGTGCATAAGGATTATGCCCTTTTAGAGGGTGGTTTTCATCAATTGGTAAGTAATCTGGTTTTCCATAAACATAGGAACTTACAAAAACCAAAGAAGCATTATTAATTCTGCATACTTCCAAAATATTGAGCGTGGAATTAATATTGTTATAATAAAACTTTCTTGGATTTTCAAATGAATCAGGTACAAAAGTATTAGCAGCAAGGTGAACAACCACATCAAATTCTCCAATATCTTTAACTTCATTAAAATTATTTAAATTAATACATTCAACTAGATCTGCTTTAATAATTTTGAAATCTAAGTATTCCAACTTTTCTACAAGCTTTTTCCCGACAAAACCAGAACTACCAGTAACTAAAATTTTTTTATTTTTTCCCATTATTTTCACTAAAATCTAAACATGCTTTTTCATAATCATCAGGTCGTCCGATATCTAACCAATATCCTTTATGGATGAATCCCATTATTTTCTGTTCTTTTTTATGTAAAATCTGTATTAAATTAGGAATACCAAAGTGTTCTTCATCTGGTAAATAATTCAACACTTTTTTAGAAAAGACATAGATTCCCATACTAACAAGATATTCAATTGTTGGCTTTTCATTCCATCTAGTATAATTTTGATTCTTGTCAAGTTCGACAAGACCAAAATCAACATAAACTTGTCTAATAGCAGTGGAAACAGTAGCAATATTTCTATTTTTTTTATGAAAGTCGAGGAGCTCAGAAAAGTCTAAATCTGATAAAATGTCCCCATTCATTACAATAAAATCCTCGTCCAATTCATTTTTTAATAGCTTTATTGGACCAGCTGTCCCTAATGGTTTATCCTCTACAGAATATTTTATATTAACGCCAAATTTAGAGCCATCTCCAAAAAATAGTCTGAACATTTCACTTAGATGACCTATTGTAATATAAATATCTAATATACCAGCTTCTCTAAGGTTATTTATTACAATTTCAAGGATTGGTTTGTCACCAACAGGCATTAATGGCTTAGGAAAATTTGTTGTATATGGTTTGAGCCGAGTACCTTTACCACCTGCGAGTATTATTGCTTTCAAATATACTCCAATTTATACATTATAAATTTCCGTTTTATATAACTTCAAATGCTCTTCTATCCAATTAATTGTCTCTTTAAGTCCATTTTTTAAGGAATATTCCGGGTTCCAATTTGTATTCTCAATAATTTTAGTATTATCACAATATAGTCTATCTACTTCACTTTTTTCAGGACGCACTCTTCGTGAATCTGTTATTATTTTACCTTCTTTCCCAGTTAATTCAATTATCATTTTAACCAGATTTCCAATAGATATTTCTTTATTCATTCCAATATTAGTAATTTCACCAAATAACTTATCCGACTTTGCAATTTCTAAAAAACCATTTGCTGTATCTTTTACATAAGTCAGATCCCGTGTAGGGTGGAGATTGCCTAATTTTATTTCTTTTTCGTCATTCATAATTTGAGTTATTACTGTCGGAATAATAGCCCTCGCAGACTGTCTTGGTCCAAAAACATTAAAAGGACGAACTATTTTAACTGGCAGTCCAAATGAACGATAAAAACTTAAACCCAACTGGTCTGCACCAATTTTTGTGGCTGAATATGGGGATTGTCCTAACATTGGATGTTTTTCGTCTATGGGTACATATTGAGCTGTACCATAAGTTTCACTTGTAGAAGTTATTAATATATTCTCAAGCCCCAATTCTCTTGTAGATTGTAAAACATTATAAGTTCCTTCAATATTAGTTTTTATATACGCCAATGGTGAAACATAGGAATATGGAATTCCTATTAAAGCTGCTAAATGAAAGACAGTAGAACATCCTTTCATAGCATCTTTTACTGAATCAAAATCACGAATGTCACCGGTTATCACTTCAATTTCATTTTTAAATTTGGATTCTTCAAGCCACCCCCAGTTATTTTTTGAGTTGTATCTTACAAACGCTTTTACATCATACCCCTTTTCCACCAATAATTCTGTAAGATGAGAACCGATAAATCCTGCTGCTCCTGTAACTAAAACTTTATTCATAATTCTCCCTTTCTAATTCGGACATCTCTTTTTACTAAATAGTCGTGTAAACTAGCTAATGATAAAAAAGGAATAGCTTGATCTCTTTTTTTAGGATGAAATATATCTAATTTATATTTTTTAAAAAAAATTGAATTCTTATAATCCTGATAACTTGTTTTTACTATGTCCTTTGTATCACTTGTCCACACACCTGTTTTGTTTTCAAATTTTGATAATCCCGAGGAAAGTTTTTCCTGAATCCTTTTACGGACATTGTCATTGTACCTGCAAATAAAGGGAATTTGTACACCTATATTGGCAAAATTAAAATCCATAGTTGGAGTGTATAAGCTTTTAAAATACTTTATATATCCTAAAATTCCTAAACCATTCCATCTAGCATTTCCTGAGATTATAACATTCCATTTTACACTCTTTGAGTAGGGAGGAATTCTATAATCAACAAAATATCTTTTAGCTCTATGCAACCATAATAATCCACCCATTATTACATCACCTAATAACATCATTATTACATTTTTATCTTTAACAGAATTAAAGTAAGGTCGCCAAAAATTACACTGCTGAGCACCAAAAGGTTGTATTTCTCCATTGGTTAGATAACCGCATTCATCAAAGTTGTAATAATTATTTCTGTTCCAATAGTTTTCTGGTATAAGATTATCAGCAGATTCATCCCCCACATTCCAGATATATTTGTCTTCCCATCCAAGGTGTTTGAGTATTTTTTCTGATTGTACTGCTTCAGGATACCAGGAAACAAATTTTATATTTGGTTTAAAATTATCCTCATCCCTTAATTTTGATAAAATCCCGGACAATATTCTGGAATCACCCCCAGAACTATGTAAAATCCAATATTCTTCACTTTGCTTAAGATTATTTCTAAACCAGTTTTTTAAATAATCAATGAAAAGATCAGCCCAGAAATTTACAGAATATTTTCGTGGTGTAAATTCTACTTTCTTTGAGTGCTCCCTAATATCTTGATATGGATTTATCCACTCTATCTCATTAAAAACCGAATGAAAACCAATTAAGCGACCATAGCGTTTTATTTGCTGTAATGCTTTTTTATTTAAAGAAACCTCACCAAGTTTTATGGCAAGTTCTCCAACAAATGGTGATATTTCTTCAGTTCCTTTTATTCTGTATAAAGGATAACTACCAGCATCTTGATAAATACCCATAAAAATTCTTCGTATTAACCTATTTTCTAGTTGCTTTGTATAATATTAATAATTTTTTTAACTATTATATTTGTATTAAGATTCTTTAAAGCATAATTATAACAATTACGAGATAACTTATTCCAGAGGATGTTATCATTTAGTAGCTTTTCGGTATTATCAACCAGTTTATTAAAATCGTTATCACAAGAAATTCCAAGATGATTGTTCTTGATTATATTATCAGGATCTACGGATAATGATATTACAGGAACACCCCTTGCCCATGCTTGTACAAAAGTATTAGGAAATCCTTCATAAGAACTGGTGTTTATCAGTAATTTTGATTTTGAAAGTATTTGCTGTACTTCTGATAAAGGTTTCGCACCTAAATAATCTATATTGGAAGTTTTAACAAGATTCGAAAAGTTAATAGCCATTTTATCATCACTATAATTTGAGCCAATGATAACATATCTGCAATTACTATTTTTATGTTTGTTTGCAAGCTTACAAAATATTTCGGGTCTTTTCATAAATTTCATTGTAGCAATGAATAAAACTAAGTTTTTACGAGTATTTAGATATTCAGGAATAAGAGTATTATTATGAATAATGAATCCATTCTTTTTAAAATCTTGTTTCATTTTTTCCAGTTGAAAATTATTTTGCACAATATGAAGATGGCTAAGATATACACCAAAATAAAATATTTTATCTTGTAACCAATATTTAATTCTGTAAAGATATTGATAAATTGGCTTTTTTCTGTTAATCTGTTTTCTTCTTGTAATTGTAGATGCGTGTTTACCACATAATTCATCACTCATTGTTGAAAAAATAAATTTACAATTAAAGAACAACCTACCAAAGAAAACAATAAAACCATATTGGTATCTAATATATCTGTAGAAAACATAGGAAGGTTTAAATCGTGCCAGATACTTCAGGACATAATAAGTTTCCTTTATGGAATTATTGGTTCTATTGTATAATAAAAGATGAATGTTTTTAATGTTAAATTCATCCGTCTTTATTTCACATAGTGAAGAAATAAAATATGTTTTCCAACCTTGTTCTGCAAAAGCTTTTGCATAATAATAAGATTGTATTTCTGCTCCTCCAATTCCAAACATTGGGTGAGATACAGTATAAAAAAAGATCGATTTTTTCTTATTCTCTAACATGTTTTTCAGGTTCATAGGAGAGTTTTATTATACTTCCAATATATATTCCGGCAACCATATTCATAATAGTAACATCGGATGATGGAAATATTAGATATGAAATAAACAGGTATAACAAAACTGCAATTCCAGATAATAATAATGAACTATAATTTTTTTTGTAGAGTTTTAGTAACTCTCTAAATATCTTATAAAAACCAAAAATTAGTAAAAAACCCATAATCAAGCCATGATTATAAAGCAATATGTTGAATGGTGTGCTGAATGATCTACCCATACCAAAGTAACTTACATTTGTTTTTATGAGTTCATGGTATTTGGCAGAAAATTCGTTGGGTCCCATCCCCAGAATAACTGAAGTGCCTCCCCTAATAAGGTCCTTTATAACCATAAGTAAACCCTCAATTTTGGGGTTTTGTTGAAATCCCAGACCAAAAAGATAAGAAAAGGAACTATTAAGATAACGTATATGACGGTTCATAAAACCAAAATATAACCCTATGTTTTGGAGTAATAATACAGTAATAAGTATTATTGCTAATATCATAATAATATTAGATAAAAATTGTTGCTTTTTCATGAATAATAGTTTTATTATTACTATTGAAAATATTAGAAAAACTGTCTGAGCTACAGATTGAGCAAGAAATATTACAAAAAAAAGGCTTATAAAAGAAGCTAAGCGGTACTTTATGTCAATCTTTACAAAAGCATAAAAGATAAGCGCAATTCCAGTTATTAATAAGAATCCACTTGAAGTTGATGTTGTGCCCACAATAAAATCACCGCTGAAACTAACATTTCTCATAAATATTTTTGGAATAAAAGCAACAAATATTATTATCATCTGTAAAACACCGATACAGAAAATCAAATATGGAAACCATTTAATAATAAACTTTTTATCCAATACAATCATCGTAAAAATAATAAATAAAAAAAATTGAGAGTACTTTAAAAAAATCTCTATATATGTTGTTGGGTTTTGTATATATGCAAAAAATTCAATGGAAATCATCAAAAAAAAAAATACAAGTATTGTTACCAATTTTCTTGATAATGTTTTCAATTGATCTCTCTTTGAGATTAGATAGATAATAACAATAATAAATAATATAACTTGAATCAATTGAACCATTGTTTGCTCTGTTTTACCAATCCAATCAGCGCTAAGACGCAATTTGTTTATGAAAAATAAAGATTGATGAAAAGTTTTGGGATTGTATATAAAATTTATAAATAATACAAAGTGGAAAACTATAAAAATAGTAATATTTTTGTTTCGGAATACCATCCAAATCAGAAACAATAAAAGTACCACCCATCCAAGACGGCTTTTAGCTATAAAAATACATATATATGTTGAAAACAATCCCATCAATAACGTAACAAAATATGATAACAACTGTTTAGGATGATAAACACAACTTTTTAGTATGAGTTCTTCTGTATTATGCTTCATATTAAATATATAGTATTATTTTATAAGCTCAAGCACACTTAAGAAAGCACTAAGTGGCTTAATGTTTGGGGATTATAATATCCTCACAGATAATCCGGAGGTTTCTATCTAAAAAGTGTAAACATATGTGGTGATATTTAATAAGTATTACATAAAAAATATAATAATCTACTTTTTTATTTATCCCTCGAAATACTTTTATTTTTTCTATTTCAATGGGAAAGGTTTTTCACCCTTTTTTAAGTGGACTCATTAATACAACAATAAGGAAGTAAAATAGCAATATTGATTTTACTGCTCGTAAAATGTATTAAAAATTATAAAAAAAATCATCCAATAAAAGCATCCAGAAAACAGGAGAATAAATCATTGTAAGAAAAATATAAATCATCAGATAATGCCAATTTATTTTTCATTCAAAATCTTTATTATACGCTTTTCCCAAGTATAATTACTAATAAAGTCAATATATGCATTTGATGCTAATAATTCTCTTTTCTTGATATTATTTAATTCTTTAATGGCTTCAATCCATCTTTCCTCATTTTCGGGATCAACAAGCATTGAATTCTTTTCATTTAACACTTCTCTTAAGACAGGCAAATCAGAGGCTATAATTGCTTTTTTATGTGCCATATAATTGAACAATTTTAATGGTGAGGTATATTCTGATATATTCTGCTTTTTCGATTTAGAAGAGCCAGATGCAAGAATTTCATTTTGATTTGGAAGTAAACAAATATCTAAGGAATTTATATACGAAGATAATTTGTTTTGAGGAATAAAACCGTAAAAGTGAATATTTTCAGATTCAATTATTTGTTTCCAATATGAAATATCTTCTTCTGTTCCCCCAATAATATGAAAATTCGTTGATTCCATTTTGGGAGCGATTTTTTGAATAATCTCCATTCCTTTACCCGAATAAAGATGTCCGACATAACCTACGTTTAAATTGTAATTTGTAAAAAAAAGTTTTCGTTTTGAAAAGTCTTTTACTTCATCAGAACAATCTGACGCAATAAAATATTTTTCTTTAAACTCAGGAAAATCTTCAGTCATTTTATCTTTTAATCCTTTTGTAATCACTACTATCTTTTTGCAATACTTCGATTTTCCGATCAATTTAAAAAAAAACACCTTTCTTTTGAAGGATTTATTAATTGGAGCATGTATCTCATAAATAGTTTTTATCTTTAATATACTTGCAAGATAACACCCTTCCAAAAAACGACCAAAAACAAGATTAGCTTTTCTTTTTAATAAAAATCTGAATATTCTAAAATAATATTCAATCCACTTACCTTTTCTGTTTTCATTAAAAGGAATCTTTATTATTTTGAATTTGTTGTCAATATTATAAAAATGATGAATTGAGTCATTTATGTCAATCTCCTTTGAAGATCGCATCGTAACTAATTCAACCACATTTTCCCTCCCTAAGGCTTCACACATTTTCATTATGTGCAAACTATTCGCTGTCTTTGAAGGAATTATTGATCCTGCTAAATAAACTATTTTCAAATCTTCTTTCCAGCTTTCAGATGAATTTCTAATGAAGCCAGCACAAGCAAAGCATCTGCATGATTTACCTGCTTATTTATATGTCTTTTCCATATTACATCAATATCTATCCAATCAACAATCTTTCTTTTTTTCAAATCCATAATACTTTCATAAATAATTTTTTTTAAATCTTCTCTAGTTCTTATGCCTTCATCAAAATCAAGATAGTTGATATTAGGATTGGGAAATTTAAGTCCAATTTTACTCAATTTACATTGAATTTTATTTTGCATTTTTTTTAGAATAACCAATTTTCTATCAGCAGTCAAGGGCAGACCATAATTATTTTTTGTAGGTAATTTAAAAAAAATCGTAAAAGCATTTAGTAAATTTTTTTTATATATAAACATATCTTTTCGATATTTATTATCCACACTCAAAATAAAGTTAAACCATTCACTAGTCAAAAAAGGAGTTTTATATTTAAATCCCTTCATTAATACATGTGGTGCTATGTATTTTAATTGCCTGTTCTCAAAATCTAATTGTTCATCTAATGTTAATTTATATTTATTACACTCAGCACTTGATATAAGACCATTACTATCTTTAAATTTAATATTGGTTAAATCGATTGACGAAACATATCTATTTTTTTTTTTAAAAATATCTTTAGCGTATTTAATATTTGTCGATGGAGCATCCTGTATATGAGATCCAGCAATAGGGTCACCCATGAATCCAGACCATATGCAACAATTACTAAATTTTTTCACCAACTCCCAAACTGGTGGATGATGGAATAAAACTGTCTGATAATCAATTCTTTTGGAAATATCAATTTCTTCTTCTATAGTATATTTATGCTCTGTTAAAGGAAATTTTGTATGATTAGTTCCCACTTTTTTTGCTACCATATTCCCAATATCATAATCCAAAGTTCCTGGAGTACCAAAAGTATATGTGTAAATATTTTTTGCTTCAGTAAATTCAAGCAGAGCTGCTAATATCGCTCTGCTATCTAAACCTCCACTTAAAGGCACAACATGTTTTTCATTTGGATTAAATTGTTTTTGGATCGCTTCTTTCCATAGTTTTATTCCAATATCAATTAATTCATTTTCTGTAGCGTCTTTATATTTTTCTTTATCTATACCCGATAAATCAATTTTATAATTTGGGTTTTTATAATCTAAGAAATATCCAAATTTTAGAAAAGAATTTAGATTTATGTTATCCATATATATTTACCAATATAAATAACTTACTCTTGCAATAATTGTCTAAGTTCATAAACTACCCTTTCCTGATCATCTATTGTTAAATCATAGTGGAGAGGTAGTGCCAGAAGGTTCCTGTAAAGTTTATAAGAATTTTCCAAATTTCCAACTATTTTAATATCCGTAAATACCGGCAATGTATGAAGAGCATAGGTCCCTATCTGTGTTTGAATATTTCGCTTTTTCATTTCTTGAATGACTTTGTCTCTTATACCCTCTTTTTCAATATATACAGCATAGGTCTGGTAGTTACTCTTTGCATAAGATTTTATTTCAGGAATTCTAATACAATCAACATTCTCTAAAAGTTTATTGTAAATTCTAACCTTCTCAATTCTGTCATCCACAATTTCCTTTATTCGTCTTACCTGACCAAGGGCAACAGCACCTAGAATATCACTCATTCTGTAATTTGTTCCCCACCGTACAAATCCTGGTTTCCCATCAGATGTTATTCCAGAACCAAATTTCTTCATTGAGACCATTAATTCAGCATATTTCTGATTGTTAGTTACTATTAAACCACCATCACCTGTTGTAAATATTTTGCGAGGATGAAAACTGAATACAGAAATATCCGCAGTTGAACCAACTTTTCTTGATTTATATTCTGAACCTAAGCTACAAGCTACATCTTCAATAACGGGAATCCCATAATGTTTTCCCAAATCCATAATTGGATCGATATTTAAAGGATTACCAAAAATTGAAACTGGCATGATTGCTTTTGTTTTTTTAGTTATAGCTTTTTTAATATAATCAACATTTGTATTATATGTATGAATATCAACATCAACCAACACAGGATTTGCACCAACAGTTTGAACTACTAATGCTGTAGCAGGATGTGTAAAATCTGGAATAATTACCTCATCACCCTTTCCTATATTTAATGCTCTTAGAGCCAGCTCAAGGCCAGTAGTGGCTGAGGTGCAAGCTATAGCATGTTTTACACCAACATAATCTGCGACTGTTTGCTCGAATTCTCTGACCATTGTACCTTCCACAAACCATCCTGATTCGAAAACCTTTTTGACCAAATCTAATTCTTCTTTACCTACATTAGGTTTCATTAGATGGATTTTCTTTTGTTCAGTCATTGCTTTGTCTCCTGTAAGGAATGGATTTCTTCTTTAAGGTTTTCTATTTCTTGTTTTAATTCCGTTATTTTTTTACTAATATGCATTCCCAAGCGTGTTCTGATAGTCTTGATTACTGTAGTTGGTTTCGTTCGGCCATTTTTATCAGTTTCTACATACTCTAGAACCAAAAATCCTTTTCCTGTAGCAACAGCTACTTCCCCTTTTTTAGGTCTCAGTTCAACCACTTGTCCAGGGATTGATAAATATTGATATGGAGTATTTTCTACATGGGCTCTCCAAACAATTAATTTTTTTGTACCAATATATGTATATGCTCCCATGAAGGGTTCAGAAGATGCCCTTATCAATCTATCGATAAAAATTGCTGACCTATTCCAGTTTATTTCACTATCTCGAGGTAGACGAGGATAGCATCTCAATGATTTCTTAGGGTCTGTAGTTTGCATCTTTGGAGCTATTGTACCATTTTCAAGACCATCAATCGCATCTGCGAACATGATAGGTGTATTTTTTATAACAAAATCATATAAATTTCCTATGCGAGTATCTGGTAAAATAGGTGTTTTCCTTTTAAAAAGGATGGGACCAGAATCTAAATCCGTAGACATTAAATGAATGGTTAGTGTAATTTCTTTCTCTCCAGCAATAATTGCCCAATTACGAACAGCATTGCCTTTGTATCTAGGAAGGTCTCCTGCATGTGCATTTAAAACACCATACGGGAAACTATTAATAACTTTTTGTCCGATAACTGTCTTCCAATTTATACTTATCGCTACATCAGGCTTATTTTTCTTGATTAAATTTAATACTTGTGGAGAATTGATATGTTTCGTAAAGAGAAAATCTGCACCCAACTCGTTCGAAAGTAATTTAAAATCATCGCTGTTCTTTTTGTATTGCGACTGAGTATGCTCACAGGTAATAATCAATACTATTTTATGACCCTTTTTCTGTATCTCAAGAATGCTATCATAAAGCATCTCTGTTCTTCCAATGGCTGCTACTCTCATAAAATTACCTCACATAGTTTATTCGTAACTATATTTTTTCTTTTGTTCTGGACTAAAATTCTGAGCCAGACTATTATTCAATGCTTCCTCGGTACTTTTTGGGGGAGAATATCCACTTCTTCTTAATCGGGTCATAATCTCACCAACCTTTAAACCACCTGTATGTAAATCTATAACAGGTTTTGGACCTAAATCATTAAGCGTCCAACTCATATGCCCATATTTAGGTTCAACCTCAGGGATAATTCTTATTTTCTCTCTTATTATACTTTCTCTATTCACGTTTCCCTTAAATTGAATAACAACTACACCGGGGCAATGTTCTTTTAATTGTTTGGTCTTTATCAATCCTTCATTTCCAATTATTTCTTTTCTATCAGGATACGAAGTTACAATTACTACATCAGTACCTTCTATTATTCTCAAATCCAATTTATTATTATTCATGGATGATATTTTTTCGGCACCTATCGAATTTATAGTCTGAGCATTTTCATCACATATGACTTGTACGGATGCGCCCAAATTGACAAGACACTTAATAATATTCAATCCAAAACATCCTCCACCACAGACTAAAATTTTGGAAGTTAATATTTCAATATTCATTTCAAATAACTTTTTTGCACAAAGATGACCAAGATAATCAAATATCTTTAAATCAGGATGATTTTCATTTGTTCCAAGCACAAGAATTCCCTTATTCTTACATGCTTCCAAATTGATTTCTCCTTCTCTGAATTCCCACGTCTCTCTCATTAAAGGGATTACTGCAGTATCTTTCATATTCTCTATAAAATCTTTGTTAATGGGTCTTAAAAATCCTAAATTTGTTATTATATCTGAATCCTTGATAATATTTCCATCTAAATTATTAATAAATTTTATTTTTCCATTTACCCCAGTTATTTTAGCCAACTTTTTTGTATTTTGAAATAATTGTTCAGCAGTTCCAAATTTAGAATTTTTTGTATAGACATAAACTTTTTTGGCTCTACTTATTGCAGCGATAATAGGCGTACATACGTAATTCCCACTTGCTGCCTCTGTTAGCACAGCTAAGTTATCTAAATTCAATTCCAATTTACTGATAGATTCTCGTATTAATTTTATAAAGCGCGGAAGATTTGATATACCTTCTATTTTATTCTGATTACTATATAATTTATTTACTCTCACAAATTGATCTCCATTTTTTAATAAATCTCTGGATATTTTTTTACATGCTCAATCAATTCTTTCAATCCTTCTTTTAAATTAACCTTACATTCAACACCGAGTAGTTTTTTTAATTTCGAATTATCACATCTTCGCTTTGAAACCAACACTTCTCTTGGTATGAATTCTGGTTTTAAATCAGAACCAAGATAGGTTAATATTAGATTTGCCAAAGTTTTCAAAGAATTTTCTTGTCCATAGCCAACATTGAGTATTTCATTTTCCACATCACTTTCAAGAGCGGCAATATTTGCAGCTACAACATCTGAAACATGTGTGAAATCCATGGATTGCTCACCATCACCATTAATTATAGGTGGTTGACCATTCAAAATTCTTTTGATAAAAATATTGATTACAGATGTATAATACGCATCAACGCTTTGATATGAACCATAAACATTAAAATATCTAAAACATATATATTTTAAACCATGTTTTGCTGATAGAAATTCCATAAACTTATCAGTACAAAGTTTTGTAGCTCCGTAAGGTTCCTTTGCATTTGTAGGGTGTTTCTCATCCATTGGTAAATAATCTGGTTGTCCATAAACACTGGAAGTAGATGCATAAATAACCTTCTTTACATTCTCATGTATTGCAGCTCCAAATACATTATAGGAACCTTCTAAATTTACTTCCATTGCTTCTTTAGGGAATGCTTTACATCTATTTAGGCAAATAGCAGCTTCATGAAAAACATAATCTACACCTTTCATTGCTTGTAATACATGCATTTTTTCTCTTAAGTCACCTTTCAAGAATTCAATTTTCCCTTCTTTCCATAAATCTTCAACATGGTTTACATTTCTACAAAGATTATCCAAAACTATTACCTGATAACCTCTTTCTACTAATGCTTTAGTTAAATGGGAACCGATGAAGCCAGCTCCACCTGTTACGAGTATTTTTGTGTCTTTTTTCTTCATAATAAAAACCTTTCTTTAATACTACTTATATTTTTTATTTACTAAATCATCAGATATACTT
>Ga0136651_10000645_pt1 | contig 19123 bp, 24 predicted proteins | sample Mar14236cmmetaG_FD_94867 | JGI IMG/M metagenome (GOLD analysis project Ga0136651, IMG submission 94867) | Marine hydrothermal vent microbial communities from Guaymas Basin, Gulf of California to study Microbial Dark Matter (Phase II) - Marker... ... | reverse complement strand
TGACGGTGGTCTTGATATAGAAATGATGAGATTTAATTCTGATGTTTCTCGTATTGAATTTCCTGCAGCAATATCTGCAGTAGCATCAGTAAGATTAGGAGACGATGTAGATTTATATGATGGTGGCACTAATATGTTAAGAACGCCTGATATAATATATTCTGATAGTAACATAACTTCTCAAGATAGGATATGTGATAGTACAGGATGTATTGGTGGAGAAAATGGAACTGGTTATGTTCCTTATGTTGGTGCAATTACAGATGTAGATTTAGGAAATAATAGTCTTAATGTTGGTGATAAACTTACATTGCCAAATGCAAGATATACTTCTGAAGATAATATTACATTAATGCAATCTTATTTCAAACTAGGCAATGATACTTATTTTTATGAAAGAGATACAAATCCTGGAACTATGGTTATGAGAAGTGAAAATAATAATTTAGGGTTTTATATGAACAGTCCAAAAAGTTCAACATTTACTTTTAATAAAGGTGGGGCATATGGTGGTACTTTTAAATTTCAGAATGAAGGGGTATTATCTTCAGAGTTTGGATTAGGTTCTGCTGAAGAATTATTATTCTGGAATAGAAAACAATATTCCATCATTTATTTTTATGGAACACCACAGAATGGTAAGACGACAGCAATGTTTATACAACCAAGTTTAGCTAATAGAATGTATGTTCATTTTCCTGCAGCAGTAGCTGAGAATTCACCCATAAGAATTGGAACAACTGTAAATTTATATGAAGGTGCACCTAATAGATTTGATTTAGCAACTGGCGATAGTTTAAATTTAGTAAATGGTAACATTACAATGAATGGTCATTTGATTTTAAATGAGACTGTAGATTTATATGAGTCATCACCAAATGTTTTAAGATTGGGAAGTGGTGATGATTTATGGTTAGGGTTAAATGACAAAATATTACTTGGAGATAATGGTGGTATTGTTAATGCTGAAATATATTCAGGATTCCAAGGTGATATTATTATGAGAGTTTTAAAAGAGAATGATGATTATTATTTCTATGGTAATAGCACTTCAGCAGGAGATCATCTTTTTGCTAACTTTGATATATCACATTCTATAGCAAACTTTTATAGTAAATCAAGATGGAGAGCTTCAGATCCCTCATTAGAATTTTATACAGAAAGGCCGGAAAGTAGTGGAGTTGCAACAAACATGATGGTTGCTGATATTGTAAATACAAATTCTACTGTTGGAACTCAAGTGGGAACAATAGGAATTTTTGGATCAACAGGAGCAGTAACACCAACTGGAAATTATATGTTTTTTAGTGCAGCTACAGGAGGAAGTTATTTAGATAATACTATGAGAATATATCCTGATGACCATGTTGAATTTGATGGAGATGTAGTTATGAATAATCTCACTATTAATGATGATATAACAATTGATGGAGATTTAAATGTTACAGGAGTGTCTTATTTGGGAGATGTTATCGTCGATAGTGAAAATATTACTGTATCAAATATATTACCTTGGAATGGAAATAATGTTACTGTTAAAAGCGATTTGATAGTTAATGATATCATTATTTCTGATGAAGGAGTTGGAAATTTATTCTTTGGAGAAAATGCAGCACCTGTTAGTGCTGCATATAATGTTCATGTTGGTCGTAATGCTGGAAAATATAATGAATATACACCAGGTACTTATGGATATTATGATACTTATATTGGGTTTGGTTCTGGTCAAGGTGTTAGTGCTATACTTCCTAATTTAGGTAAATATAATGTTGGACTTGGAATGTGGACTTTAAGAGATAACAATTTAGGTCATTATAATATGGCAATTGGTTATCAAGCTTTAAGAAGTAACATTGATGGAGGCACAAACATTGCTATTGGTGCAAATGCTATGGTTTTAGGAGAGAGTGGAAACCAAAATATTTATTTAGGATATAATGGTGGAAGAAATAGTGAAGGAGATTATAATATAGGTATTGGCAGTCAAGTTGGATATCATAAAACAACTGGAAATGCAAATATTTTACTTGGGTATCAATCAGGATTAGGTGTGTCTGGAAATGCTTATGAACATAATATTTTTATTGGTGATAAATCAGGAGATAGTGTATCAACTGGTTCTGATAATATTTTAATCGGTTATCAAGTAGATTTACCAACTCCAACTACAGATGATTATTTGAATATTGGAGGAGCCATAACTGGTGATTTAAGTACTGGTGACGTAGCAGTCACCAATGAATTAACAGTCGGTGGAGCAACAACAACAAATCCAGCAAATGTAGTTACTTATATATCTGAAGATGATACCGAGGGAACACCTGCATTTGTAGGTGGAACAACACTAGCAATACAAAACAATCCATTAACAGGTAGTTATGCTTATTTATCTATTATATCTGGTCAAACAGGAAGAAGTTATCTAACCTTTGGAGATAAAGATGCACAAGGCGATGGATGGATGCTTTACAATAATAATGCAAGACAGTTTACTTGGGCTACTGCTGCAGCAAATAAAATGACGTTAGATAGCAATGGGCAACTTGGAGTATCAACAACAGGAAGTAGTGCAGGTGTTTTAATTGGAGGAGATGTTCAATTATGGAGAAGGTTTGCAAACTATTTGCAAATTCCAGATACTGTAGAAGTTGGAATAGATCTTCATGTTACAAATACTGCTTATTTAAATGGAAATGTTGACGTTGGTGGAGATTTAAATGTTACTGGAAATATAATTGGTGGACCTGTAGATAAATATACATCTGGAGTTTTTAATGGTTCATTATATACTAATGGTGCTGATTCAACAGAAAGTAAAAGCAACGCTTTATTTATGATTATGAGTGACACAAGAGGAACACCACAATTTGTAGTTCAAGACGGAGGTCCAGAACAAGCAAGTCTAATGGTAAGAAGTTGGTTAGTAGTAAACCAAAATGATACATTACTTAATTCATCACAAAATAATATTTGTAGTGACTGGGGATTTGACCATTTAGACTGTAACACATCAAGTACTGGAGCAGACTTTGGAGTAACAGACGATATTGAAGCACAAGGAATCATTTACGCTGATGAAGGATTAAGAAGCCACACAACAGAACACGGTTCTTATTTAGTTGTAGGAGATAGAGCAGGATTATATTCAGGAAAGAACGGATATTTTGTTGATTCAACAAACATTTTCTGCGATACAGTAGCAAACAATTTCGCAGAAGGAAGCACAAGTCAATGGTTAGTAATATCAGATGAAAATAGTGATTATAATGAAGCAAGAGCAGACGTTAATACTTTTATTAACTCTTCATGTATAGAACTAGAACATAATCCTGGTTGGGATAGTAATTTTGGTCCTGCTAAATGGGGAATGAAACAAGGTTTAAATATGGTAGCTCAAAGTGGAGGATTCTTTGAATATTATGTTGGTAATGATGAACAAAGTAAATTTAAAGTTAAAATAAATAATGGTACTGGTGCTCATGGAGTTTATATTGATGATGTTTTAGGTGTTGATAATCATAAAGCTTTTACCATTGACCAAGATATGAATGGTTATGATGGTAGTATTGCTCAAAATATTTACATGCATTCAAGTGCACCATTAATTGATAGCAGTGTAACAATGTTACTGATGGAAGGAGATGCAACTAATATGAATAATTCAATAGGAACATTTATTGATATGCAAGTTATTGGAAGATCAATGGGAATAACATCTGAAATGCATGGTATAAACATGCCAAGTGGATTGACTGATTTAATAAGTGTTGGTTCAGCAGATACATTATCTTCAGGATATTATAATGATATAAATGTGACTTATAATTTCACACATGCTAATTCAGATGTTACTGTGTTTGAAAATGATAATGATTATATTTATTTCGGTAACGATGGTAATTTTACATCAATAAGTATTTCTTTATCAACAGATTCTTCAACAACAATTGCACCAAATTATTTTTACTGTAACAATGCTAATAATTGGGAAGGGCTTGGAGGAGTCACAGATACTACTAATGGATTTAAAGTTTCAGGTACTATTAAATTTATTAATCCAAACAATAGAGGAAAATGTAATAAAGAAGTTGACGGAACTCCTTTTAGTGATACAACAAATTATTCTTATATTGCAGTACAAAGAACAAGAAATAATATTGTAACTAAACCAATTGTCGATTTAATAAGTATTAGTGGTGGAAGCGATAATTTTATATTACAAGATGATTTAATAAAATTAAATGGTGTATCATCACCACCAGAAACTTGTAGTGGTGTATGGGCAGGAGCAATATATTATGATACTGATATAAATAAACATTGTTCATGTGATAGTACCAATTGGGTGGAAATGGATAATTATGTTACAATTTGCACTTAAAGAGGGTAGATAAAAATGGAACAACAATCTTTTAATCCAATAGTAGACACTCCTTCTAATCCTGGATCCAATATACCTATGGAAGCAAGGCAAGGGATACCACCAAATATAATGGGAATGCCACCAGATCATCCACAGTGGGCTCCAGACATGGATGCAATGCAGAATCAACAACAAATGGTTCCTATCCAAGGGCAAGATATGGCTAATCCTTTTAATGCTGAACAATACAATAATGTTAATATGCCAGATGCACCTTTAAATTATGGAGGTGGAATGGCTGAAATATTATTAGATGATTCTGATGTTCCTGAAGATGTCAAAAAGAGATGGTGGCCAGTATTTAATAAAGATAATGTGTTGACATTTTTAGACGACAAAAGAAAAGAGAGTAAGTTATTAAATTTTGATATTATGAAAATTGATATGTTAAATTCAATCCCATATTATGATTATACTTTTGAGAAAGAATTAGAATTTGGTATAATGAGAAATGCTTTTGAGACTAAACTTGATAGAGCGATGGGATTTAAGGGTGGTAATATAAAGAACGAGAGAGTAATGTTGCAGTCGCAGTTTCAGGAAAGTAGACAAATTAATGAAAGTGGAAATACTGATCAAATAAAAGAAGGATTTTTTAAAAGATTGTTGGGTAGAAGATAGTAATAAAAATATTGAGGTGTAGTTAATGGGAATGTTTGGATTTTTAACAAATATATATCTATGGATAAGTTTAGGGTTAGGGTTTATGATAATGAGTTTTTTATTGATAATATTTTTAGTAATATTAGCAAAGAAAACACATGCAATTGTTGAATTCAAAGCGTGGCTGAAGGGATATCCTATAGCATTATTTTTTCAAGAGAATAGATATTGTGAATGGAAGCCTGTACAACCAGAAGCTGGAATAATAACAGATAAAGATTATGGTGCTTATATTATTAATGAAAGGGCAACATATGTTGATAGGAACACTAAAGCAGTCTTAATACCATTTGATGCGTCTTTTGGAGCAAGCGTGAATGTACATGCAGCAAAATTAATCGAAGATTTACAATACCTTGCTAAAGATGAAGAGGGTATGAAAAGTTTAAGGCAGGCTATTGCAAATAATGAGATTGAAGATAGTTATACTATTAATGCTCTCAAGACAAGTATTCATTTTGGAGCTATCAAATCAATGATGACTGCATTGATCCCTCACAATATTAATGCTAAGATAGAGAAGGTAATTGCATCTAGGATGAAGGGATATGGAAATGTGAATGTACCACAGATTGCAATGTTGTTTGCAGCAGTTTTTGGTGCAATTATATTGGGAGTGATAGTTATTAAGTCGGTGATGTAATTATGGCACAAGCAGGACCTCCATCAGCAGGATATAAATTCAATACTTTTCAAGAGATAAAATCTCATTCGTCTATTCTATATAATGAAAGGATGGCGATATTATTTTATCTTCTTGATATGAAAAGTATTAATATGAATACTACAAGTGCTATTAACGATGTGATGGAAGTTAGAGGGATAATTAAACAGATATATAAAAACATAAGAACTCTTATAAGAAATAATCCGACGATGAGAGTAACTTTAAATTTAGAAACAAAGGATCAAGGAATTTATATCACAGATATTGCATTGGCAACTATTGATAAGATGATAGAGTTTTGTTCAATACAAGGGTTTACTATAAAAAGAATTTATATTATCATACAAGAATTAAATAATATAGAAGTATTGATAAAAGACATTTTACAATATTATAGTTATTTCATAAGACCAGACTTTAAACAAAAACCTGATATAGAGATTGCAACAGAGAAATATAAAGAGATTGCAGATAAAAGGACTGTAGAAGAACTTAAAGAGATTGTTGGAAGAAAGCATGGGATTGATTTTGATAATTTAGGTAGCAAGAGAGTTGAACTCCAGAATGAAATAGAGTTTGACGAGGAGGTCGACATGCCTGAAGAAGAGGAGGGAGAAGAAGATGACCAAAGCTGATTTGATGGATATATCTTTTTATCAGATACATCTAGAAGAGAAAGAAAATTTGACAGAAGGAACTATATATGTTTATGTTCAGGCGATTACTAGATTTTTAAAATATAATCCTGATGTTGACGATATAGCAGCATATAATGATTTTCTTATTAAATATTCTAGAAAGAAACGAAATCATTATTATTATAGTGCATTAAGATATTTTGTTGATTACAAGATAGCTGATAAACCTTTGAAGATTAAATTAAAAGAAAATTTAATCAAACCAAAAGAAGATTTAGATATAATAAGAAAGAGAAGACATCTTGATAAGGAACAACTTTTAGAGATTATATTTCATATGCAAAAACAGAAACATCAGATTATAGCACTTATCCAATATATGACGGGGGTCAGAGTTGGGGATATAATGAGGACAAAGAGAGACAATATTAAATATGAGAACTATAAAGAAAAAGAAGTTTTAAGATTAAATCTCACTGGCAAGAAGAAAAAAATATATGTTGTTTATATCTTTGAGAAGGAAGCTCAGAAGATGATTATGGATTATATAGATTCGGTATATAATTTTGATGATTATTATTTTATAGAGTTGGGGTTGCAGAAAAATAGACCAGGACAAACAGAGAATGAAGATGGTTTACTTCGTATGAATTATATGAGGTATTGGCTTGATCTGAAACAAGCCTTAGATGCTGCAGGAATAGATAAGGATGATTTTTCTTCACATGATTTTAGAAGATGTTATGCCAGGAGATTCTATGAAAAGACCAAAGATCCTTATAGATTGATGAATCTCCTTAATCATTCTGATATGACCACTACTATGAAGTATTTAAAACAAAGTGGAATGCATACTGTAGATGACCAATTTTCAATGCAAAATGAGTATTGAATAAATATATATATAAATAATGAATATAAGGTTTTATATTGTGTTAACATGATGTTTAAAAAGAACCCTTTACTGATAGTTCTATGTATATTACTTTTTAGTAGTGTGACTTATGCTACTTGTAGTTCTGGAAATGGTCTGTTGACTGTAGGGGTTGCAGGAAATTGTACAACTTTACAACAATGTATGGATGCTATTGATAATTCTAGTGGGGATTATTGTAATTTAATAGATGATAATACTATTTATGCTTTTAATGATTCAAGGATATATAAAGTATCTTCTCCTAGCGGAAAGGGTGTAATTCAGATAAATCAATTTACATCTAATATGACTGTTGATTGCAATGGAGCGACAATAAATAACACTAATGGAACTATTATATCTTTTAATATGGGTGTTAATATGAATGGAGGAGATGGTCATACTATTAGAAATTGTACATTTTATAATGGTGCTAGAGGAATAGAGATAGATAATAATGCAGATAATATTTTAATAGAGGACAATATAATTCATTTAGATCAATCTGTTGGAGGAAGTGCATGTATAGAAACAAGAAGTCCTCCTCATGTGAATATCACAATTCAAAGAAATATAGTAACTGGATCTACTAATGGTGCTATTAGAACACATGGTGGAGGATCATTTAATATTCAAGTTTTAAATAATACTATTGGGCTTAGTGAGTTAGTAGCAGCACCTGTATATATAGGAAGTGATGGCATAGTAACAAATAATGTGTTTTATAATGTCGGTGGAGCAGGACAAAATACAAATATTGCAATAGTTGGAAGTAATAATTATATAGCTAATAATGATTTTAATGGTGAACTTGGAAATGGATTTGCTATTACTATATTAGACACAAGTCTTAATTATTCTAATAATGTTATAGTGAACAATACTATAATAAATTTTAATCATTCAAGTGGAATGGGAATTTATTTAATTGCATCACCAACAACAGAAAATATTCAGATTGTAGATAATTATTTTTATAACAATAGATATCATATACAAGCAACCAATGGATCATCATTATTAATAAAAGATAATATTTTTAATTTATCATCAAATTCTGCATTGAATTTTATTGATGATAATTCTCAAAATAATGTCACTAATAATTTATTTGTTGATAGTGGAACATTAATTATTCAACCACTTTGGTATTATGCAACTGCAACAGTATGGAATTATAGTGGTAATATTTATGATAACTCTGGGTGGGTTGGTGCAGAAACATCTTTTTGGGCACATATTTTTGGAGGAGATGTTGTTCAAATATCTGGTCCCACTGATGATGCTTGGAGTATATGTTGTGGTGCAAATACAACAATGTATGAAATTGTAGACGGCACTTATAATTTTGATTTAATATTAGTTAATAATTGTACTGGTGCTGGAATAAATGGGGGAGCAGTAATATATGGTAGATCAGATACTATTGGATTAAATAATTGTGCGGAAGCAAATATAGCATTTGGTGAAGCATGTTGTGATTTATATATAAAAAATTTTTGGCAGAATAATGGTTTTGGAAATGATTACACTATGGCGTCGATACCATCAAATTTAACTATTGCTGCAGGATATACACAAACACCATATTTGAATTATAAATCTGATGTAACTAAAACATATCCAACAATAAATGTTGAAACAAATAATAATACTTGTACCAATAATATTTTTAGAGATTCTCTTTATACAATAGTTGGAAATGAATTTGATATAAGTGGTGATGATAATGAAGTATATCTAAATAATTTTTTAGTGTATTCATATGCTGATCCTATAAGTGATGCTGGATCTGGGAATAGTTTTTGTGAAGGAACTGAAGGTAATTTTTATGAGCAACATATTGTAAATAGACCAATTGGAGATTGTGGACAAGGAAATATAACAAGTGCTATTGCAACTGGATCAAGTGGAATATTGGGATCTTCAGAACAAACTGTTGATTGGACTGCACAGAGTTCAAGTTTACCTGTAAATTATAATATTTATAGTGGTCCAACATTAGTTGGTACAACAACATCTACAACATTTACTTGGGAAGATACTTGGGCAGATACAGTGTCTGTAGTGCCATGGGTAAGATACACTGATGTATTTACAGGAACACAATATGATGAATCAACTTTAAGCAGTTCATTGAATAGTTTACCAGATCAAGAGTATTTAAATTTTAGAGGAGGGTTATTATATATATTGATTGCATTTGGAACATTTGTTATTATAATTGCAGCTACAATCATTTTGATATTTGTAACTGGTGGAGACTTTGATTTATTGACACTTGCAGGCACTGTTATGGTGATGGCAGTAGGTACAGGAATATTGATGGCGTTATTATCAGTAATAATGCAAACAATTACCTGATTGAATAAATATATATATAAATGATAAAGATAAATGAGTATAATATATCACAATATCCTTACTATATAGGTGAATGAGAATTAAAAAAGTCATATTATTTGTATTAGCAATAATTCTATTATGTAGCTTTGCGAGTGCTGGCAGCTTAAAAGAGTATAATGAATTTCATAAAGTTTCTCATTCATACGATGATATAGATATTAATGACGTTAATGTTACAAATGGTGCAAATTCAACAATTAATGGTACTTTACTTGGTGGTGTAAATACAAGTTATGTTGGTAAAATAAATCAGTCTATAAGAATTGGTGGTGCAGGACAAGCAGTAGATACAAACTTCGGTGGGATGTACACAAATGATACATTTACTTTAAATTGTTGGATTAAATCAAATCATACTGTAGAAGTAAGATTTGGTGCGAGGGATGCTGCTACTGATTATGCTTATTTCTTTAGATTAGATGAAAGTGGTGATGATGTATTAGGTACAATTTCTTATGATGGAGCAAATGTTGTAGCAGCATATGCAGAGGGTGTAAATTGGAATGATGATACTTGGAATATGATTACAGTTGTTAGAAATGGATCAACAGAAACTGATGTTCAATTATATTCTAATGGAAGTTTACAAACCGTAGACTCTGTATCGGCTGGCACATTAGTTAGTGATTTAATTGATGTTGATATTTATTTTGGAGCTTCAAATCAAGCAGGAGTAATAACAAATCCAATGACAGGACAACTGGATCAATGTGATCTTTGGGTGGGAACTGCATTATCAGAGGAGAATGTTACTTGGTTGTTCAATAGTGACGTGGGAAGGACAACTGCAGATATTAGAGGAGAAGGAGGAGCACCAGCACCAGTAGCAGGGACAAATTTTTCGATAACAGTAACAAATCAAAACACATTTAATGTAACTGTAAATGGGACCACATATACCACTGTAACAGGTAAAATAGAAACAACTATGGGAAATGCTGACGGTGGAGAGTATAATATAACAATTGAAGCAATAAATTATTTTAATAGAACATTTATAGATTATAATATAACTACTAATATTAGTACAGCTATATCACAATATCCTTTGATAACTAGTTATAATGAATGGAATGGAAGCCAAGTATTAACTTATAATATATCATTATTGGGAAATACATATTCAACAATAGATGGTGATATATATTTTCCTTTCAATGGAACTCACATGGTTCAAATTGAATCACCAGATTATAATGTTATAAATGATACATTAAATGTATCAAAGAATGATAATTTTAACACAACTAATATTTATCAAAGTATTATAAATATTTTTGCAAGAGAGATTATAACAGCAGAGTTTATAGCTCCTTTTTCTATTTGGACTGTAAATGGAGAATATACTACAACTAATTCAACAATACAATTGTATCCAAATAAAGGAACATATATTTGGAATTGGACAACAGATAGTAATTTTTTTAATAAAACAGATGAATCTTTTGCAATAACATTGGACTATCACAATTTTACAGTATCTAATGTGTTTGCAAGAAATATTACATTCATAAACAATGATACATTGGCAGCTATAACTCCAAGTTGTATTCAAGGAAATGAGACTTATACACTTCCTTATTTGATGCCAAATAGCTCAGTAGTATTAGAATGCTCATTAGCAGGATACGATGATAAAAATATAACATTAGCAGGAATGCCAGATAGTACTGTATATAATATGTCTGGTGCTACTCCAACACCTACTCCAGATGAGACAGAATATGTGTTAATGAGAGATGGTATGTTATATGTACTGCTTGCATTTGGAACATTTGTTATTATAGTTGCAGCTACAATAATTTTATTATTTGTTACAGGAGTATCTATTGATTTATTAGGACTTGCTGGAACTGTTATGGTCTTAGCTGTAGGAACAGGAATATTGATGGCAATCATATCTGTTATCTTAAATATATTTGGGTGATTATAAATATGGGAATCAATGTGTCTAATCAAGTAGAAAAGGGGTTTCCTGGAGAATGGGTTGTTAAAATAGTCGGTAAGAAGAAGATTTTGATACCAAAAGAAAGAGATGTTGATATGAATAGATTAAAGAGGTAAGTTAAAATGACTAAGGAAAAAACATATTCGGAAAAATTGATGGATCAAGCAAAGAGCAACATAGGTGTCGGAATATTGGGAACAGTTGGAACATATGGGTTTGCAAGAGTAGGTGCAGCACATCCAGCAACAGCACCAGTAGCTAATGCTGCAGTAGCAGGATTACAGTTAGTACAGGTTGGAAAAGTAGCTCAAACTGGATTACTTATAGCTGAAGGATTTACAGGTCCAGGTTCAACAAAAAGAACAGGAAAAACTGGAGATAAATATATTGATAAAATGATATGATGGAGGTGAATTGATAATGGAAAATTTAAAACCAGGTGGAGCAGACGTATATGATGTAGCTAAAGAAACAGTACATGGTAAATGTTGTGCAAAAGAACCAAAGGATATTGTTGATAATATTTTAAAGAAAAAATATTGAAGATTTGATTTTTAATAAAAAAGAGGAGGTAAAATAAAATGATGTTAAAAACAGAATACCATAAAGGTGTTGCAATACGAGTTATTAAGGATGTTATAGGAAATGGCACTCCTGAAGTTGTAGCTAAATTTCAACTTAAAGGTAAGGGACATGTTTATAAGGGGACCACTAAGGATAATGCAGTTGTGAAAGCTAAACAAGCGATTGATAGGATTATATAAAGAGGTAATTAAAAATGGTAATGAAAAAGAATGAATTTTATTCAGTTGTAACTAAAAAGAAAATTATGATAGATCCAGCTAAAATAAAAGAAGTAGTTAAAAATAAAAGAAGATTTGCAGTCGGTTCATATAAAGCTAATGGAAAAGAATACAAAGCTTGGAAAGTATTAGGTATGAATAAAAAGAAATAAAATGGCTTTAACTAGATACCCTGGATCTTTCTGGGGAGGTTATATGACATCTAAATCAAACACATTAGTCAGACCTATCAAAGCAAAAAAAATTACAAAAAAAGATATTAAAGTAGGAATTATAAAACCTGTAAAAACTGATAGGATGTTAGAGCCTGATTTATTTGCAGAAAAACAAATTCCAAAAAATAAAACAAATGATATTATTTATGGTCAATGGTAAAAGTTAGAAGCGGAAGTTAAATAAAATGATAAGGAAACTTCCTAATCAAAATAAATGGAGACTTTATTCTAGCAAGAAAATTAAAACTAAAGACGGTATGAAGCATCGTAATTTAGGAACATTTGGCAGTACAAAATTAGCTGAAAAACACGAGAGGGAAGTGCAATTTTTTAAACATAAAAAATGAATATTAAAAAACATATATTGAAATGGGCAGATACTCATAAGACGGTTAGTGACCATGTTAAAGAATTGGAAAAACCTTGGGAAAATATAAAAATAAAACATTTAGATAATAAGTAGGTGTAGTATAAATGGACAGTTGGCAAGAGCATTTGGCTCTAGGTGTAGCAACAGAGATTCCTTTTCTAATAATCATGTATCTATGGAAAGGATGGTTTGATTTATTTTCTAGAGATTGGTTATCTGCAGATGCTTATTTGTTTGTTTTTTCTATATTGGTTGTATCTTTTGTTTCTCCACTTGTCATGGACCTTGATCATAAACAAGGTAAATTAAGAGAAGGACTTACTTTTTTAGGGTTGTCTATAGGATTAATAGGGATGTTGGGATATTATTTTAATGTTGATCTTCAGATACTTATGGTCATTGGATTATTGATTGCAACCATGTCATATTTGATATTTTATCTGACACATCATAGAGGGATTGTTCACAGTATTCCTTTTTGTCTAATATATGGATTTGGAGTATATATATTATTAAATAATATACAATTAGGAGTTTTGGCATTGGTTGGATGTTATAGTCATCTGATTGGAGATAAAGAATTGTTTAAATTTTGGTGAGGTAAAAAAAAATGAGAACACATATACATGTAGTTGTAGAATATGCAGACGGTGTAAAGACATGGATAAGTCAAAATTTTAAAGAGGAAAGATTAGCATCGTTGATGAAGAAAACAAAAGAAAAGAAAAATACAAACCCTGATGTGATATACAAGGTTGAGACAATGGTTCCAGACCAAGTGTCTTACTAGACAAAAGATTTAAATATCATTTATCCTTTATAACAATATTAAAAAAGGTAGGTGATTAAAATAAGTGTATGGACACATGTTATTCTAGAAGGACACTGCATGTTTGAATATGCCAGTAAAAAAACATTCACGACGTATCCTGCAACTTTTAATAAAAAAGGTATGTTACAATCTGATAAATCTCAAAAGAAAATAATAAAGAATCTATCTTATATTTCTAAAGAACAAAGACCAAAATGGTGTGTTGATAAAAATAATAAGTTGGTTCCACAATTTAAATGTTTGTGCAATGGGAAGAAGGCAAACCACTGTCCTTTTTTTGGATATAATAATGCAGAGAAGAAGGACTATAAAACAATGGAGGCCGCATACGATGAAAGCATGCCCATATTATGAAAAGTGTCCACATGCAGAACAATATAGTGGAATGTGCAACCCTGAAAATAATGGCAACCCAATTTATGAAGGATGTCCAACATATGAGAGATTTAAAAAAGAGGAACAGTAAAATGCAGATAAATCAGATAGATATAGATACAGCTAAGACTGCAATGAAGAAACAGATTGATGATATTGGTATCAACGACGGTGTTTCTTTCTTAACTTTCTTTGATAAATTTCCAGGAGAAGAACAATTCATGAAAGGATTTAAGATCACAATAGACAAAGATGTGAAAGATGATGAATCATAAAAAGCTTTTGGAGAAATTATTGGATGAACTATATAATACTAATGCAGACATAAGTGTGTTGTATGTTACTGGAATTAAAAATATAAATAAAGATTCTATGATATCAGTCAATAGACAATTAGGTGAGATGATAAAAAAATATAGAAAATTAAAAGAGATTGTAGATGAAGATTTTTTTATTGGTGTAGAGAAGAAACGTTTGTTAAATAAAGGAGGGTATAAAAATGAGTTATGCAGGTAAATTAAAAGTTCCTAAGTGGATCAATACTATGGAGTTTTTAAGAAATAATAGTGGTTGTATTATGGGTACTATTTTTAAGAGTATTAGGATAACATATAGTCATGGTGTTGCTATTATAGAAGAACTTGAGGGTAAAGAATTTGTTAGAGTGAAAAGAGAAGGTAGGGTTGCTGAATGTTATTTGACTCCTAAAGGGAAGAAGTTGGCCGACTGTTGTTCTGATATTTTATTTCAGACAAAATAAAAAACTAAACATTTATATATTACCTAATATATATGCTTTAACAAAGAGGTATGATGTTTAAACAAATGTATTCTATGGGGGCGAAAAAATGAGGTATCATGTATTATTAAGTTTAATAGTTTTAATTTTATTGTCAGCAACTGTTTCTGCTGTATCACCAACATTTACTTCACCTAGTGAAGGAGATTTTCTTGGTAATGTATATAGAATAGATTGGACAGGAGATGAAAATCCATGGACAGTAGAGTATAATGATGGAAGTTGGAATAATATTTGTGCTTCTACAAGTAATAATTATTGTGATTGGGACACAACTTTAGTTGCAGATGGTCCTTATTTAATTAGATTAACAGATACAAATTCTAATAAAGTTTCTGTGAATGTTAGTATAGATAATATTGCTCCTACAAATCCAAATGTTACTACACCCAGTGTTATAGTCGGTGAAACACATACAATTACATGGCAAGGAATTGTCGAAGCAAATTTTGATAGATATGATATTTATTATAGAGATGCGGTTGGAAGTTGGCAATATATTGGGAATGAAACAAATGTAGCAACAACGTCTTATGTTTGGGATGTCCCTTCAATATTAGATTTTACAACATCGAGGTTGAGGGTAGTAGCGGTAGACTCGGCTGGAAAAACAAATCAGTCCGAGTCTGTCAATTTTACAATTGACACAGTGCAACCAGTTATCACAACTGTTTCTACAGATAAAAATATTTATTCTCCAGGAGAAACAATTAATGTAACATGGACATTAGCAACTGATACACATGTTCAACCTAGTGTAGATGTATCTTATTTTGATGGAACTTCATGGAACCTTCTTACAATTGGAACTTCTAATGATGGACAATATGAGTTTCCTGCAACTGCAGTTGATACAGACATTGCACAAGTAAGAATAGCTGCAAGTGATAATGCAACACCTGTAAATACAGGAACACAATTATCATCTGTATTTTCTATCGATAATCAAGCTCCAGTTATCACATTGATATCACCAATGAATAATACTGTTGTTGGATCAACTTTGATAACGTTCGATTGGGCGGTCAATGATTCAATAGATCCTGCACCACTTTGTAATTTAACCATCGACGGTGTAATAAATGAAAGCAACACAGCAACATATTCAAAGACAGTTACACTTTCTGTAGCGAATCATAGTTGGGCGGTTAAATGTTGGGATAATTTAAGCAACACTGCAACTTCATCAACATATGATTTTACTATTGATACAAGAGTTCCAAATACTTATGCAGTATCATTAAATAAATATGATGTTTGGAATAATGAAACTATAGAAGTGACAGCAATTGTCACAAATGTAAATCCTTTGTCTTCAGTTCAAGCTAATTTAGATGGTAATTTATTTGCTTTGTTAGATCAAGGTAATGGAATATGGGGAACTACAATTGATTTAGCTCCTTTAGGATTGACTGCAAACAATCAAACACAATTATATGTATATGGAAGTGATATATACAATAATAGTGAATCACAAGATGCAGACAATACTGTAACATTTACAATAAGAACATCACAAGGTGATGGATACATAAATATGAATGCAGTATTGACAATGATTCAAGAACATTTCACACAAACAAGAACTGTTATGGGAGATGTATATGCTACAATGTTATGGACTAATGCAAATTTCTATAATAAGACAGCAAGCGATACAAGATATTTAACAAATTATACAGAACAAGATCCTATATTCAATGCATCTGCAGCATCAACAATTGTTGCAGGGGATATATTGAATTGGGATATTGCTTATGGGTGGGGTAATCATGCATTAGGAGGATATGCATTGAATACAAGTTTAAATACAGAGATTGCAGATAGAGTCAATGGAGATCTAGCTTTAGGAGCTAGAGTTGATGACGTAAATACTTCGTCAATCAATGCAGATCTAGCTTTAGGAGCTAGAGTTGATTCAGTGAATACTTCATTGAATACAGAAATAACTGATAGAACATCTGCAGATACGGTTTTAGGAGTTAGAATAGATTCAGTCAATACATCTATAGGTAATGTAGATGCAAGGGTAGATTCACTTAATACCTCATTAAACACAGAAACAACTGATAGAATTGCAGCGGACACTACATTAGGTTTGAGGGTAGATAGTTTAAATACATCCAAGCAGGACGTTTTGACAGGCAATGAAGCAGTATTCACAGGATGGGACAAGAATATAAGTGATGATTTCAATGGAAGTTGGAATTTGTTGACTGATGTGCCTGCAGATATAGCTGATGGAGATGACAATACACAGTTGAATGAATCCCAAGTGGATGCATATGTTGCAAACAATGGATATCTAACTGTAGAAACAGATCCTGTATACATAGCTTCTACGGCTTCTACCATAGTGGCCCAGAACATAACTGATTGGTACACTGCATTTGGATGGGGAGATCATTCATTGATCGGATATTTAACTGTAGAATCAGATCCTGTATATCTTGCAGGAATAGTGAATTATTATAACAAGACTGAGATTGATGTTGAAATCAATGATTTGAACACTTCAATCAATACAGAATCTGGAGTTAGATCATCTGCAGATATATTATTGAATGGAAGAGTTGATGATGTGAATGCATCATTGAATACTGAGATTGTTGCTAGAACAACCGAAGATGTAGTTCTTGCATCGAGGTTAGATGATGTGAATACATCTTCTATAAATGCAGATTTGGTATTAGATGGCAGGGTAGATTCAATAAATGCATCACTAAATAATACAAATAACGAAGTAGATGCAATTGATACAAGAGTGACAGCATTAGAAATTAAATTAGCTAATGCTTCAAATGGTGTGAGCAACTATTTAGAAACAGGATGGCAACAATTTAAGATGCCTTCATATGTTTTGACAGGAACTACATATACAGATGCATTGAATCTAACTGATTATAATGTAACAACAGTACTTGCAAGCATCAATGGAAGCTATGATTATTTATCTTACAACGATGGAACTAATTGGAGAGTATATGTTCCAGTAAATGTCACAACTGATTTCACTGTATTTCCGACAGCAGTTGCAACACCTGATCATACATTCCATATCCATATGACAACTGCAGATACATTAAGTATTGGAACCGTGTAAGATGGGAAAATGTGCTGTATGTGATAAGGATGCTGAACATGCCTTTTTGTTTTTACCGTCGAATGTTTGGGCATTTTTATGTAAATGGCATTGCATAAAAAGATTAGGTAATACAAAAACTCCAATATTAGAATGGATTGAGAAAGAGAAAAATGAACACAGTTGAAATAAACGGAAGAAACTTTTTGATTCCATCATGGTGTCAAGATAGAGAATTTGTTTTAATTGTAATGAGGTGAAAATAAAAATGATAACTTCAGAAAAAGCAGAAAAAGAACACAAAAAATTAAAAAGTCTATGGTCTAACGAAAGTTGTTTGACTCAGAAAATATTAATTTCAATATTAAAAGAATTGGAAATATTAAATACAAAAAAAGTAAAAAGAGAACCATCTAAATATAATTTACATGTAGCAAAAGAAATTGGAAAAGGAAAGACTTTTCAAGAAGCGGTAACATCCTATAAAAAATAACTTTATACTTAACCATACTCCGTGGCAAGAAATTGTCATCTAGGTTTGGCTTGGACGAAAGCGGAGATAATTGCCAGCTCTCAAGCATACACGGGCAGCTTGATAAGGCTAGTCAGAGAAAATCAAGAAGTATGTAAAGCATGCTGACCGGATGGGTGCGATGCCCATCACTTTATGATGAATAAACAACGAAAAATATTAGATATCACAATAGGCATAATAGGATTATTATTAGTTGTGTTGGTTGGTATCTTTTTTGCGTTTTACTGGGGAATAAAATGAGAGGATACAATGGTTTGTGGGATATAATGTTTATAGACACATTTTTAATTTCATTTGGTTTGGTATCAAGTATTATCAATTTATTATTTAATAAAATTGGTGTTTATGATATTGAATTTGTTATAGTGTTTTCATTTTTAATAATAAATGATTACTATCAAAAATTTTGTATGAAAGAAGAATGATAAAAAATTTAGATATAATATTCATC
>Ga0136651_10000642_pt1 | contig 19150 bp, 16 predicted proteins | sample Mar14236cmmetaG_FD_94867 | JGI IMG/M metagenome (GOLD analysis project Ga0136651, IMG submission 94867) | Marine hydrothermal vent microbial communities from Guaymas Basin, Gulf of California to study Microbial Dark Matter (Phase II) - Marker... ... | reverse complement strand
TCGGTGGCATAGGAGGTGATGTCCAAGTCCAGCCAGAACTCTCCAACAGGGGTAGCTCACGCCCATGCACGTCCGAAGGCCGCCTTCCTCGCTCGGAGAGAGATTCGGGAAACCCGGGGCGCAGAATTGCGTGGGTTCGTTGTTCGCGCGAAAGTCCTCACCGCCCGGCGGCGAATCGGTCGTTCTCGAAAGTCAAATTTCCTTTCTTGGCCGCTCCAAACATCCGGATCACTGGCAGGATTCGCCTTCGTCGTATCCGGAATCTTCTTATATGTATATACGTACATATCTATAGAAAAATCAAAAATAAGGCAAGAGAGAGTTCATATTCCTCCTGGAAATAAGTTGGTGTTAAAGCCGCCTTACGATCCTGTGTTACCTGAAGATTTACATTACCTGTGCCCTGTAAGGTAGAATTACGACCAATAGGATTCTCCCCATAGCTTATGTCATAGGGCCCTCTGGCTCAGGGGCAAGCTTGGACAGGACTGTTACCAGTTGGGGATTTTTCTGAGAATTTTAGAGCTGGAATTGACAATCATTTCCATTTGGATGATATATCAAGTGATAAATCGGGCATTATGAATGGTGCCGGTGCAAATTAAAAAATTTATCAAGGAGAGATACCCGGACGATTAACCCAGTTGAGTGGATGTGCCGGACCACGTGGACACGGTGGACAATATGGACAGGAACAGGAAGAAGGGAACGTGCCATGTCTGATCTGATCACCAAACACGGCGGCTACCGCAAATTGAAGAGCTTTCAGGTGGCGCAGCTCATCTACGACGTGACGTTGCGCTTTTGCGACAAGTATATCGACAAGCGCAGCCGCACCCATGACCAGATGGTACAGGCAGCTCGGTCAGGAGTGCAGAACATCGCCGAGGGCTCGCAGGCATCGGCGACCTCGAAGAAGACCGAAATCAAGCTCACCCAGGTAGCTCGCGCAAGCCTGGAAGAACTGAAGCTCGACTATGAGGATTTTTTGCGGCAGCGGGGGCTGGCACAGTGGAAGCGGGAGAACCCGCTCCGACAGGCGCTGATCGACCGGCGCTGTCAGACCGCCGATGATGTGGCGGCCTGGGTGGTAGAGGTGGCAAGGGAAAATGGACTTTGTGGACAGATTGGACAGTGTGGACAAAACGCTGCAACCCAGCCGTTGTCCACCGAGTCCACAGCGTCCACTCTGTCCACCAAAACCTACCCTGAGCTTTCCGCCAATGCTGCACTGACCCTGCTGATGGTGGCCTGTTCGCTGCTTGATCGCCAAGTTGAACGGCTGGCGCAGGATTTCGAGAACGAAGGTGGCTTCACCGAGCGCCTGTATCGTGTCCGCATGGCAAATCGGACTAGACAGGGGCAATGGGTCTTGGCACATAAACCAAAACGGCCTCAATAACATCCTCTCCTTGAGCCGCCAGCATGGCGTCGTAGAGAATTGTGAAAGATGTCATGAGTTTTAAACGGTCAGGTCATGAGCGATTATCAGTTCAAAAACAGAATATTTAAGCCATGAAAATCCTGCACACATCAGACTGGCATTTAGGCCGCACCCTTTACGGCAGAAAACGGTATGAGGAGTTCGAGGCATTTCTTTCCTGGCTGGCAGAGACCATTCAAAAAAATGAAATCGATTCCCTGCTGGTTGCGGGTGATGTCTTTGATAACAGTATCCCCAGCAATCGCGCCCAGGGTCTCTATTACCGATTTCTGTGCCGGGTGGCCGCTTCATCGTGCCGTCACGTTGTAATCGTTGCCGGCAATCACGATTCCCCTTCATTTCTCAATGCCCCCAAGGAGTTGCTCAGGGTCCTTGATATCCATGTGATCGGCAGTGCGTCCGAGGCCATGGAAGACGAGGTGCTGGTGCTTCGTAATGAGCAGGATGAACCGGAACTGATCGTCTGCGCCGTGCCGTACCTGCGCGACAGGGATATCCGCATGGCGGAAGCGGGTGAAAGTGTCGATGACAAGGAACGCAAGCTAATACACGGCATCCGCAACCATTACGCCGCTGTTGCCGGCCTGGCCGAACAGAGGCGCACGGAGCTTGGAGCCGAGATCCCCATCGTAGCCATGGGACATCTGTTTACCGCCGGCGGTCAAATCCTTGATGGTGACGGCGTTCGCGAACTATATGTCGGCTCTCTGGCCCATGTGACTGCCGGGATTTTCCCTGCCTGCTTCAGCTACCTGGCGCTTGGGCACCTCCATGTCCCGCAGAAGGTAAACGGCTCGGAAACCATAAGGTACAGCGGCTCTCCTCTGCCCATGGGTTTCGGGGAGGCAAAACAGCAGAAGAGTGTTTGCCTGGTTGAATTCTACGGCACGCATGCATGTGTAAAGCTTATAGATGTGCCGGTATTTCAGAGGCTCGAGCGCGTCAAGGGAGATTTGGAAAGCATCTCAAGCCGCATTCTTGAACTGTCGGCAACCAGCGCACAAGCGTGGCTGGAGGTGGTTTATGAAGGCGAAGAAGTCAGGGGCGATTTGCGTGAGCGCCTGGAGGCAGCGATTTCCGGCACCCAAATGGAAATCCTCCGGATAAAGAACAACCGCATCATCGACCGTGTACTGGGACAGATCCATGAGAAGGAAATGCTGGATGATCTCAGTGTAAACGACGTGTTCGAACGATGCCTTGCCGCACATGAAGTGCCTGAAGATCAGCGGCCGGAGCTGCTCCGTGCCTACCGGGAAACGCTCTCGTCTCTCTATGAAGAAGACCAGCAGGCGCAATAGAGAGGCTGTCGATGAGAATACTGCGGGTACGTTTTAAGAATCTGAACTCACTGATCGGCGAATGGGAAATCGACCTGACACACCCGGCCTTTGCCTCTGACGGCATCTTCGCCATCACCGGCCCTACCGGCGCTGGGAAAACGACCATCCTTGATGCCATTTGCCTCGCCCTCTACGGTCGGACGCCCCGCCTGAATAAGGTCACCAAAAGCGTTAACGAGATCATGTCCCGACAGACCGGCGAATGCTTTGCCGAGGTGACCTTCGAGACGCAGACAGGACGCTTTCGTTGCCACTGGAGCCAGCACCGGGCACGCAGGAAACCGGACGGTGATTTGCAGGCCCCGAGGCACGAGATTGCCAATGCGGATACAGGCGGGATTTTTGAGTCCAGGATCAAAGGGGTGGCCGACCGAATCGAGGAGGCCACCGGAATGGATTTTGACAGATTTACCCGCTCCATGCTGCTTGCCCAGGGTGGTTTTGATACGTTTCTCAAGGCCGAAGCGGATAAACGGGCTCCCATCCTAGAGCAGATAACAGGCACAGAAATTTACAGCCGGATATCCATCCGTGTCCATGAGCGCCAGCGTGAAGAGCGGGAAAAGCTGAAGTTGCTCCAGGCCGAGACAGCAGGCATCGTGATTCTGGAGCCGGAAAAGGAAAAAGAGATTCAACAGGCACTTGAAGCAAGACGGAAAGAAGAGACAGACCTTACCGGTAAGTCCGCTGATACGGTAAAGGCCATTGCCTGGCTTGCCGGTATTGATGTGCTGAAGAAGGAAATCAGCAGCCTGGCAGGGGAAGCGGGCAGACTGCAAAGCGATATCGATGCATTTAAGCCGGATCGTGAAAAGCTCAACCGGGCTTTGAGTGCAGCCACACTGGATGGTGCATATGCAACGCTCACAGCAACACGGAAACAACAGGGGGATGATACGGAAGCTTTGAAAGCTGAGGAAAAGGCCCTTCCCGAGCTGCAATCTTTCGCCAGGAAACAGGCCGAATCGCTGAAGTCGGCAGAACAGAAGACCATCAAAGCGAAGAAGGATCTGAAGGCCGTTGCACCGCTTATTCAGAGAGTTCGCGCCCTTGACCAGAGGCTTGCCGACCAGAAAAAGGCTGTTTCGGATGCTGAAGAGGGCTGCAGAAAAGATGCGGCAAAGATTGATGAGGATAAACAGGCCAGACTCAAAGAGCTGGCAAAGCGTAACGAGGTGGGAAGGAATCTGGAGCTTGCTGAAGCCTATCTCAAGGGGCATGCACAGGATGAGTGGCTGATCAGCGGTCTGGCCGGTATTGAAGAACAGTTGGGCGGCCTGCTCTCCAGGCAGAGAGAAATCGTTCAAAAAGAGGCGGATCACAGAAAGACTGAGTTGGCTTTGGAGGAAGCGATCAAGAAACTCGATGAAAGCACAAAGCAATGCGGCATTCGAAGGCAGGAACTGGAGGACTCAGCAAAACGACTTGAGCAATTGAGAGATGAGTTAGGTCAGGTGCTGGAAGGCCGGCTGTTGCGTGAATACCGCACTGAGAAGGAGACCCTGCTGCGTGAAATGGCCTTCCTGAAGAAAATAGCGGAGCTTGAAGACCACCGGACCAAACTGGAAGATGGCAAACCCTGTCCGCTATGTGGTGCTGAAGAACACCCCTTCGCCCGGGGAAATGTCCCTGTGCCTGATGAGACCGAACGGAAAATTGAGGCGCTTGCCAGGCTGATCACCAAAGCTGAAGATCTTGAGGCCACAATAAGAAAGCTTGAAAAAGCTGAAGGCTTGGCACTTAAAAAACTGACGGAGTCGGAAAGACAGGAGACAGCAGCGGCTAATGACAAGAGGGCTGCCGAGAAGGCCCTTATTGAGTTGACAGAGGGACTGGGAAAACTCCGGACTGATTTTACCGAACAGAAAAAGGCCGTATCCGGCAAAATCCAGCCGCTTGGCATCACCGAAATCCCCGATATCGATATTTCATCACTGCTCGAGTCACTCAGAGTGCGGCTGAATTCATGGCAGGTCCAGGTCAGAAAAAAGAATGAGATTGAAAAACAGATTGCAGACATCGACAGTGAGCTGAAGCGCCTGGATGCGGTTATGAAGACCAAGGGTAATGCCCTGGCCGAGAAAAAAGAACGTCTGGAGACCCTTAAAAAAGAATACGCCACTGGATGTGATGAGCGGAAACAATTGTACGGCGATAAAAGTCCAGATAATGAGGAGCTTCGCTTGAACAAGGCAGTTTCCCATGCCGAGAGCGCTGAAAAGCAGGTCAGGGATTCACATCATGAACTGCAGCAGAAATGGAGTACTGCAAAGGACCGTGTTGAATCTCTGAAAAGGCGTATGGATAAGAGAGAAGAAAAACTGCAAACGTTGGAAGCTGAATTTTCCGCAGCGCTCAGGCCCGTTGGCTTTTTGAATGAAGAACAATTCCTTGAGGCCAGACTGAACGCTGGGCAGAGGGATAATCTGTCTGCGAAAGCTAAGGAACTGGACGACATTCAAACAGAACTCAAGGCCAGACAAAGAGATAGAGAAACACGTTTGGCCATGGAAATTGCCAGAAAGGTCACCGACAAATCCCTTGAGGAACTGGAAGCGCAATCCAAAGAGTATGAAGATACCCTCAAGGAGCTGCGGGATACCATTGCCGGTCTCAGGCACAAGCTGAGTGAAAATAATGCCGCCAAAGAGCGCATAAAGGCAAAGCAAACGGCTATCGAGGCCCAGAAAAAAGAGTGTCGTCGATGGGAAAATCTGCACGAATTGATCGGCTCCGCAGACGGAAAAAAATACCGCAATTTCGCCCAAGGGCTGACCTTCGAGATGATGGTTGGTCATGCCAATCGGCAACTGCAGAAAATGACCGACCGCTATTTGCTGGTGCGTGATGATGCACAGCCACTGGAGCTCAACGTGGTTGACAACTACCAGGCGGGAGAGATTCGGTCCACGAAAAACCTTTCCGGCGGTGAAAGCTTTATCGTCAGCCTGGCGCTGGCGCTGGGTCTGGCCCACATGGCAAGCCAGAACGTCCGCGTGGATTCCCTGTTTCTGGATGAAGGCTTTGGCACGCTGGACGATGAAGCCCTGGACACGGCCCTGGAAACCCTGGCAGGGCTTCAGCAGGACGGCAAACTGATTGGAATCATCTCTCACGTATCCGTACTGCAAGAAAGGATCAGAACTCGAATCCAGGTAACGCCTCAAACCGGAGGCAGGAGCCGAATATTCGGTCCCGGATGCTGTTGCATTTGAATCTGTCTAACGGCATATCATATCATGACGCGGATCATGTCAATGGCGCCTCCGCCCTCCTGCTTAATACAGTTACGAAGAACTGGCCCATGAAAAACTCGACATTACTCACTACTATATCACCGGCGACTGACCGAAACACTCATTCCCCGAATAAAAGAGTGGCTGGAACTTGCCGACACCGATGGCACTCTGTTGCGGGACCTTATTCCCCAGCAGATGTATGAGGATGTGTTTATTCAAATGGTTCTGCTGATAAAAACCGGAAACCCAGAACCGGAAATACCCTGTTTCTACCAGGAAATGAACTACCCAGCCGGATTGAAATGTCTGTAGAACAGGTTGAGAAATTTATTCAGGAAAGTATTGAAAATCAGGCGTATTGGAAGCGAATAAGGATCTTGGGGGGCGAGCCTTCGTTGCACAGCCGTTTCTTTGATATCATCGAACTCTTGTTAAATTACAGAAAAAATTTCAATCCTGATGTGAGGCTTGTCCTGTGCACGAATTTATTTGGGAATAAGGTCGGGGACATTGTAGGCAGGCTACCGAAAGAAGTCAGCATCAAAAGCTTGGTTTTGATCTGGGCCGAAAAACCCTGCCCTCTCCTGACGACCTCATGTTGGACCAAATGAAGGTTTTTTGCCGATTGTGCGGCCACTTTGGTTTTGCCTGGCCGGTAAAGACAGAAAAAATCTACTATACCTGGCGGCAGGCATATAAGAAAAACCCTGTAAAAAATTAGAATTCACATAAGATATTTTATATTACTACAGAATAAATTGTTTTTATTTATTTTTAAAGATCTCTTCTGCCTTGCTTACAAGGGCATCTATGGCAATCGGTTTCACCAGATAATAATCTTTGGCAGATCCGGCTATGTAATCATTTTTTGAACCATGTCCGGTCATAAAGATGAATTTCATGTCAGGATATTTTTCCTCCAGCATACCCTTTAGTTGAATTCCACTGATCTTGGGCATTTTGACATCCAGTACGGCAATATCATATTGTTCGGTTTCAGCCATTTTAAGCGCCTCTTCTCCGCTGACTGCCCAGTCAGCGTCGATTCCCCTAAAGGAAAGACGCTCAGCTAATGTTGAAACCAATTCCCCTTCGTCGTCCACTAACAATAAACGCATATATCTTATTTCCTTTCTCTGTCTAAATTTATTGAAAAATCTATCCTAAAGCTGGTTCCACAACCCACTACGCTTTGCAAATTGATCTTGGCTCCGATCTCCTGGACAAGATCACAGGTAATTGACAGACCAAGACCCGTCCCGCCCTTTTTCAGCTTTGTGGAGAAAAACGGCTCAAAGATATGTTTCATATCTGTATCACTGATACCGCAACCGTTATCGGTGACCGTAGCTGAAACATAGTCTTTATCTTTGGATCTGACCACGATGGAAAGCCTGCCACCGTCTTGCATGGCGGCAAACGAGTTGTTGATAAGATTGAGAAAGATCTGTTGCACCTTGCCCCTATCGCTCTCGATTTCAGGGATATCATCAGGTATATCCAGGTCAATTGTGAAGGACCTATACTCGGCTTCTTTTTCCAGAAAGCTCAGGACCTCTTCAATGACCTCCCGTAGGTTTATTGTCTGAATGCTTGGTTCCATATGTCGTGCAAAACCAAGAAGCCGCTTGGTTATGGTTCCACACCGTTCCACAGATGAAATAATCGAGTCTACAAGGTCTATAAGCTTCTTGTCCTTTGAATACATATCCTTGTAGGTAAACATATCTTTAATAAGTCCGGCCTTTTCATTGATGATGGCCAGGGGATTATTGATCTCATGGGCTACGCCGGCGGCCAACCTTCCAATGGAGGCCAACCTGTTTGAGTACTCTGCCTTATGCAGGCTACGGACACGAGCATTGTCCGCTATATAAATCTTGTTTACCAGGTAAGTGCTCATACCCAGGATGACCAAAATAATCAATGTGCTACTGACTGCCAGGAACAAGAAAACCCGCACCCGGGTCTTATGCAAGCGGTCCATGAGTTCTGCCTTCTGCTGAACCGTCATTAGAATGAAGGGTGTATCAGGGATATTCCCATAACCGACCACAATCGTTTCTCCATCCTGTTTTTTGCAGTCAAGCACCTGTATTTCAACAGAATATTCAGAAAGGGACTGAGAGACCTTATCAAAAAAGGTTCGAGATACCTCATCAAATATGTCGCCATGGTATCTGGACGAAGTCTGGAGAACCCCTTTATTGTTCACTAGAAAGACGTCGCCTGAACCACGAATATCGACTTCATCAAGCATTTCATCGATCGGCTGGATGTCCAGGGCGGCCCTCAGCACAAAAAAAGAACCATCCGTCTTGGCGCATCTCATTAAAAACACAACATGAGGTATATCCCGAAATCCAAGGATAAGATCGCTTATATAAAAGCCGTATTCAACCGCCTTCTTAAACGATTCCTGATTACTGTAATCTTTATCAATAAGGGTATAAGGCCCTGCGTAGTTCACTTGGATTCCGGAGGAATTAATTACCCCTAGATCTATAAAGGCCTCATGGCTTTTCTTTATGTTTATCAGGATATTGGCCAGTTTATTCGGATTGATTAAGTCTTCGTAGGTATAATCATTGGCTACTAGTTCAAGCCCATTCTTACGTTCATCGTAAAAGCGTGAAACTGCCCGCCAGGTGTTGTTTACGAGCAGTATTGTATTATTGTACACCTCGGACTCAACGGCATCCTTTGTCATCTTGTAGTGGATGCAGGTCATGGAAATCAAGGGCACAAGGGCAACGACAAGAGTATGAAAGACCGCTATATTCCATATACGACTGAAGTTGAACAGATGCCTTGTCGCACAGGTACAGGCATCCCGATTATCACCATTTGATAAGAATTTTGGTTTTAGATTTTCTATCAGCGACATATACAGATCCAGCTAAATTCTCTTAGCCATCAGGCGGGTCTCATCAATAAAATTATACATATAATGATTATTTTTTTCAATAAAGACAATTTCTTTGGATCCTGAACTATTCACCCCGTGATCAGGTTAATTGCATAAATCAGCCATGGAAAATCAAGCACTAGGGACTCATAGGAAGGGCAATCTCTTTACAAACGCAAAGATAGGCGACACCAAAGATCAACGGAAATCGTGTCTTTAGAGATCGCCCATATATAAAGACTATCCTTTTTGTCTCTTTTTCTGTTGGATTTTTTCGTTGGCCTCTCTGAGCTTTTCGCTCAACAAATCAATATCCACCGGCTTCTGCAGATAGGCAAAGGCGCCAAGGTCCATACATACCTTTCTGTCGTTTTCAGAACCATGCCCTGTAAGGATAATCACCTCAATTTCCGGATTGGTCTGTTTGACTCGCCGCAGGACCTCAATGCCGTCGATGCCTGGCATCTTGAGGTCCAGGATCATGACCTCCGGCTCGTCTTTACTGACCATATCCAGAGCCGATTCTCCGTCATATGTCACGGCTGAGCCCATCTCACGCATGATAAGGCGCTCCGACAGTGTCTGGACAAACTCGCGTTCGTCGTCCACCAGCAATACCTTTGACGGGGTCTCAAGGTCTATTTTTCGGTAAATGTCCGTCTTATAAAAGTCTTTACCCACCTTGGTGTCTACTGACTTGACACCGGGCACTCTGTTTACAATGGATTTAAGTTCATCCTCCAGTCGGCTGAGCATCAGGACATGCTTGTTGATGATCAGTGTGACAGAGCCGTCTTTGACATTCACATCCACCGTGTGCCCCTCTTGGACCAAAGCTACTTCTACCTTGGCTGCAAGGAGAAAGTCCTTAACTGCATCTTTAGAACTTTCCGTGGTTTTGACCGCATCGCTGTCCAGATTTGTTTTAATAATCTCAGTTGCTTCCATTACATCTTTTTTGTCCATGGGAATGACGATATCATAGAGAGAAGCCGCCCATGGATCTTTGATGCCGAAAAGGTTGTTAACCCATGCGGCACGGTCGTTATCTGTGTTGTGTATGAGCTTTACAGCATCCTTTTCAGACAATCCCTTTTCTTCGGCAGCCACTCTGGTCCTGAACTTCATGTCTGCGATAAGGCAGATACGTAGTACGTGAGTGACCTCTTTTGGGATAAGCTGACCCGCCAGTCCGAATACAATAAGATTGTCTTCTGAAAGCGTCTTTGCCAGGGCGAGCCTGAGATAAGCAATCGCACGTTCCTTTTCATGGGTAAACTTATTAAATACCGACGTAGAGGCTGAAAAGGCCCGTTCTACCTTGCCTTCAGCCATATCGGAAAGCCCGGCTGCATCGCTGACAAGGATTTTGTCCGTAATAAGCTTGTAACCAGTGCTGCCGGTTATTTCATGGACTACTGAATCTTCTTTGCAAAAAATACCGCTGAATACTGTGATAACAGACATGTTTAACTCCCTTTTTTAGCTACGCATGGGTAGTCTGCAAACATCCATAAGCGGACAGTCTTCGTCCACGTCGCCCACATGAGCCTTGCAGTGAATACTGCGTATGGCATGTTCCAGAGTCGGATAAATATGGTCTTCGCCGATTTTTTCCAACAGGAATGTGCGTTTCAGCACCTTCATGACAGACTCGTTAACACCACTGAAAGAGATATCCAGGCCCGCTGCCCTGACCCTGTCTACAATTGATGACAATGTCTCTTCGCCCGATGCGTCCATATCATTAATGCCATTGGCCACAATAAGAATGTGCTTAAGGTCTTTCATGTTTTGCCTGCGTTCCATAATCTGGTCCTCCAGATAGCTGGAATTGGCAAAGAAAAGCGGACCGTCGAAGCGTATTATGGCCATATACTTGCACTGTTTAAGTCCATGGACTATAGCATCGCGCAAGGATTCGTCTTCATGTCTTGCCAGTGAGGCAACGGTCGGTCTCATACTTTTGTATATATATACCATAAGCGATAGGGCCACGCCAAGCTCAATGCCTTTTTCCAGATGAGGTGCAAGGGCGAGGGTGACGACAAAGCTCAATATGGAAATGGCCCCATCATACCATTGGGCCTTCCATGCGTGAATAAAACCGGAGACATTTATCAGGCCGAGGACCGCCATCATTATGACCGCGGCCAGCACGGATTGGGGTAAATGATAGAGAAGAGGAGTAAAAAACAGGAGCGTGATAACCACGGCCGCGCTGGTGAACACGGCCGACAGACCCGAAACTGCGCCGGCCTGGAAATTGACCGCAGATCTGGAGAAAGACCCTGAAACCGGGTAACTGCTGCCCACAGAGCCCAGGACGTTGCCCAGTCCCTGGCCGATAAGCTCCTGATTGGGATCGAGGCGCTGGCCCGTCTTGCCTGCGATGGCCTTGGCAATTGCAATGGCCTCCATGAAGCCAAGGAGCGAAATGATGATTGCAAAGGGCAGAAGTTGCAACATGACCTTCATGTCCAGTTGCGGTACCGTGAAAGCAGGCAGTCCCTCAGGTATCACCCCGACTACCTTGCCGCCTCCCATCATGACCAGTTCGTCTTTTTTGAGCAGCTTATTGCCCACCATGATGCGCCATGTGCGGCCATCAGTCTGGACACCTTCCGGGGTTTCCTCTTTGGGATAGAACTTTATTGAACCATCAGGCTGCTCTACACCGCTGAACAGAAAATATCTGAGCTCCGTCCTGTATTTGTGGGCCTCCTCTTTGAGCTGATCCAGCTTGAATGCTATGACACGCGCGTCACGCTCTGCGTTGAGGATACCAATGGTATTGTGGGCGCCCTTGGCCTCGTCCAGGGCCTTTGCAACCCGGGTCCGTTCTTCGGCCAGCGGCTTCATACTGTTTACCGTCTCATTAAATCTATGGACGAGTTCATGTACCTTGGGGCTTTCAATAGCTGAAATATCAACGCTTACGTCATGCTTAAACCCGATAGCCCATGAAATAACCGTTGTTATTGCCACGGCCACGAGGACATTGGGGATCTTTGGCGCGGTTTTTCTGAGTGTGTACATAATGGCAAAGGCAAGTATGCCAAGAAGCAATGTGGGCAAATGGGTATAGTGAAATGCATCCTGGACGACCCTGATGATGGTGCCGTAATGGTGTTCGGCCTTATCCACGTACACACCGAACAGCTTGGACAGCTGGGAGGTGGCAATGACAATGGATGCCGCATTGGTAAATCCGTTTACTACAGGGTGTGAGAGAAGATTGACCACAAGTCCGAGCCTTAATACGCCGAGTGCAAACTGAAACAGGCCAACCATGAAGGCCAGTAATAAAGCATAGGCGATGTATCCCTCCGAACCAGCGGTTGCCAAGGGCTCAAGGGATGCAGCGGTCATCAGTGACACAACCGCAACAGGACCGGTGGCCAACTGACGACTTGAGCCGAATAGAGAGGCAATCATGGGCGGCAGAAATGCGGCGTACAGCCCATAGTAAGGCGGCAGCCCTGCTAATTGTGCATAGGCCATGGACTGGGGAATGAGTACCATTGCAACAGTAAGACCAGAGAGAACGTCGTCTCTGAAACTGCCGAGGTTGTAGTCTTTAAACCAGCTAATAAATGGAAAAATTTTTGTCAGCATTGGAATTACCTACCCCTGAATCTATTTTTTTCTGTAGCATAGCTCGGCACAACTCCAGAAAATCCTTGTGGAGTGCGCCTGCACTGTAAAGATTATAGGTCTTGAACCGCACCAGGCCGTCCACCATGGAAAAGATGATAAGCGCAGTCCTTTTTGGAGACATCTCCCTTATAGACCCATCCTTTTGCCCGATAAGAATGGCCTGCTCGAAACCATTTACAAAACTGTTGTAAATGGCCTCTAGATGCTCCCTGCAAACAGGATTGACCTCGGCGAGTTCATGCGGATGACGACGATGCAGAAGCAGAAACTGCTCTTCCATTTTTCCGGCGAGATAAAAGTAAAAGGAGCAGACGCCCTCTATCATGTCCAAACCAGTCCCAAATTTCTCTTCTTCCACATACCTGTTCAACTCCGCTATAACTCTATTCCTGGTGTCCTTGAGGATGCAAAGAAAGATATTCTCTTTGTTTTTAAAATGATAAAAGATCGTCCCTTCAGCGGCACCTGTCGTCTTGGAGAGTTCGGCAATGGAGGTCTGTTTGAACCCCTTTTTGGAAAAGAGCCTTGTCGCCGCCTGCAGTATCGTATCTCTTTTGGACATCTTAACTATCTAAGCCATTTGTAATACATCACCTTTCTGTGTTGTATTAACTGGTTGGCAGACCTTCCAAATTAGACTGAGTATTCAACCGGTTTTTAATATATCCAAATAACGACGTCAAGAAAAATTTCCCGCTTCGACTTGATTTTCAGCAATTGGTTCACCATTGTGCTTTGTCTGGCCGTGTGCAAAACCGATATGGGCATGTTTGGTAAAAGTCACAGAAATTAGTTGATTTTCAGCGCGATTTCACAGTATATTAACCAAAACAATAAAAAATTTCATATGACCTCATAGGAAAGATTAATATAAGATAAACAGGAGCTGACATGAGCTATAAATGGGATGTTCTGTGTGAAGAAGGCCTGCAATTTTTTGGAAAGATGTCGGCCTCAATGTCTCACGAGATCAAAAACGTCCTGGCTGTTATTAATGAAAACGCAGGACTTTTACAGGATTTTGTTTATATGCATGACACGGGAATGCCCATTGATGCAAAGCAACTGAAGGGCGTATCTCAGATGATCATAAAGCAGGTCCGAAGGGCGGATAGTATCATGAAAAACATGAACAAATTTGCCCATACTACGGATCAACTGACAAAGGCTGAAAACCTAAATGACATTCTGGATATCGTGACAAAACTTGCTGCCAGGTTCGCCAGCATGCGCGAAGTCAGCCTGGAAAAAATACCCCCTGATGAACCGATAAATATCAAGACAAATCCCTTTTTACTGGAAAATCTCATATGGCTGTGCCTTGACTCGGCAATGGATTCAGTCGGGCAGGGTAAAACAGTCCGAGTGTTCACCAAAAAAATAGACAACAGCGCTCAGATTACATTTTCACAACTGGACTCTATGCCGGAACCGACGCCGGAGGCATTTCCCGACAAACGAATTGAGGCATTGCTTTGTGCTCTCCAGGCTGAGATCACAGTTGATAGTAAGGCAGGTACTATAAATATATCATTGCCGATCTGATATAATTCATTTGATATAATATAATTGATATTATATAATATTATTTTAATTTATATTTATAGTATAATTTTGGAGCTACAATCAAACAACTCAAGGAGATAAGGTTATGACTAATGCTCAATCAACTCCTTCACAGATCAAAATTCTTGCCGTTGACGATGAAGTAGACTTCCTGAACACGCTCTCGCGACGACTTGAATCCAGAGATTTTCAGGTCACCACCGCCTCAAACGGAGAGCAGGCAATTAAGGAGGCCAAAATAGGCGGATTCGATGTAGCGATACTTGACTTAAAAATGCCAGGGATGAATGGGCAGGAACTCCTCAAAATACTCAAGGAAAATCATAAGTTTCTAGAGGTCATAATGCTCACGGGCTATGCCTCGGTAGACTCTGCAGTCGAATGTACCAAGCTGGGTGCCTTCGGCTACCTGGAAAAGCCTTATGACCTAGAGAAGCTTCTGTGTGTACTCAGAGATGCCTATGAAACGAGATTAAAGAAAAAATTCCCTCACGACCAGAAGCGTATGAAGGAATTAGATCTTCTTGCCGCTGGTGATCCAATGGCTGCCCTCAGTGCCATGATGCGTTTGGACGACCTTGAAAAATAGAAATATTCAAAAAAGGTTATTGCGGCATGGCACTCAAGTCCAGCAAAATACATAGCTATAGCTATCCTTAGCCGCTGGCATAAACACAGGGCCGACCGGTTCTTCTTCAAGTGAGAAAAGCACGGGTCGGCCCCTGTCTGTCAGCCGCTGAGCAAACAATGCCCTGATTTGAAATATTAAAACAGCCGGATAATGCAACTGTGGAGGAACTTACTGTTTTCCCAATGGCTGATGGCAGAAACCCTAAATGATAACAAGAAAGGGAAAGGCAAAAATTCATATGTAAACCCCTTAGTCATAGTTTTATTTGCAGGAATTGTTATTGGATTTTACGGGGTTTACAAGGTCTACAAAGGATACGAGTCACAGAATTGGCCGACCACGGAGGGAAAGATCATAGTTTCCCGTATATCCGGCGCCAAAAGGACTATCGGCCGCAGGGTATTTATTAAATACGAATATTTTGTAAAGGGGAATCGTTATGTAAGTTCCCAGATATCCTATACCCTGATAATCGGTGATTACAGTAGCTCTTTAGAAATACTGAGGGAATACCCGGAAGGCAGCAAGGTCACTGTCTATTATAACCCTGACAATTCAATGGATGCGGTTCTGAAGACGGAGATATCAGGGCAAATTTCCTGGATCTTTATTCTCAGTGTACTCGCCGTCATACTTGGTCTGAGGGGCCTGAAATGGCAACAAAGATTCTGAAGATAAAAGGTGACGGGCCAACATGCTTCAGCCTTTCCACCCTATCAAATCAGGACCTCTTCTTAATTCGCTTTAGCAGCAGCCAGATTGCACCGATCAGGAGCGCGCTGGTGAAGACGTGTGAAAAGAACTTTTGGAAGTCGACTTGTGAAATGATAGGTATGGAATCCGTTATTCGAGATCTGTATTCCAGGTCTTTGCTTAAATAGATATTTTTCACTATATCTTCAAACAGCCGGCGATATTCAGGGAAATCCTGATCAATGGAGTAACATACTATCTGGATACAGCCCTCTTGTGTCAGCTTTGTAGCTACGAGACCTCTTACCTTTTCCGCGTCCGCCAGAAAGGTCATCCATAGAGTATGGTCATCCGGATCGTACAGGATATCTTCCACCTCTGTATTCGGGATTCCACTAATTTTCTCCTTGATTGGCTGTGATCCATCTTTTTCTCTGGTTAATTTCTTTATTTTATCTTCAGGAATTCGCCCTGTTTTGTTAATGCGGATAAGTATATACGGGCATTCAAGCCAATGCCCGGCGTTGAATAATTGAAAACCGTAATCATAAGCCGGCCTTTCCTCATCAGGCGATGATTGTTGCAACTTCCTGGAATGTTCATCCAGGATTTCCCCTGGAATCCGGACCCATTTGTCCGGCAATTTTAATGTGAAACCCTCTTTTGCATTGAACCTCTGGGTAAATTCGGTTCCGGATGCAATGGCGGACGTAATAAAGACCACCGATATGATGAAGAATATTCGTAACATGCGCCTTATCTTTCATGGACTCCTTATCTTTATTATAAAGACACAATGTAAAGATACACTATTTAAAGACCGGCACAATGATAAACCGGACGCGTGAATGGCACACGCTATACACAAAAAAGGCCTGTACTGCCCGGCGGGAAGCAGCAGTACAGGCCTTTGATCCATTTTCGGCCTCTTTGCGGGAAGACCTAAGCTAATGTGAACTTACTATACCTACCATAGAGAGGATAATCAGTAACGTAACCCAGAGACACAATATCGTATAGGTTGGATTTTTCTCTTTGAACAGATAGATGAAAGCGGCAGGTATGAGAGCCCATGCGGCTACACTGCAGCCCATGGCCAAACCAAATTGGGTAAATCCGTCACCATAAAAAAACTTATCCAGATAGAAGTGCCCGCCGGGGAAACCTCCGGCCACTTCCTGCCAGATGGTTGCGGTGTCTTTGCCCTCAAAGATCGCGGCAAAGAGATAGAACGGATTCATGACATTTTTGTCCGGGTTTTTCATGGATATGAAAGGCCCTATCATGCAGATTATGGCTGCCAGGATAGTACCCCAATAGACTATCTCACCGTAAACGCGCTGCGACAATTGCATTATTGGTCTTGTTCCAGCACTCATATCACTCACCTCCCAACCGGGCTTCGGCTTTTATATATCTGACTATAAGCACAGTTACTATTATACAAATAGTGAGAAAGACCAGGCCATTCAACCACATGGGGACCTCCCCCATAACTCCCAGCAATTTAAGTCCCTTGGTCAGCAGTCCAAAACATGCGAAAAACATGAACCCGATCAATAGATACCTGACAAATCCGGCCTTGACTTTGATAAGTATCAATGCCCCGAGTAATCCTCCCAGTACCTGGCCCACCAGCCAGGGGGCGGCAAATACCGGAATTATGGCCCCCATAAGCAGATACGGCCATACCCCTATGCAATCTCCCATTCCGAGCAGGACCCCGGAATTGGCAGCCGCCACCTTTAGCGGGACCGCCATTATGACATTCTGTGCCGGCACTATGGCCCAGCCCGCCCCCAGACCAAAAAAGCCGGAAAGCAGACCGACACCTATAATGGCTATGAGTACCCAACCTGCCCTTGTCAGGGGATAGTCAATGACCCTTTTCACAGACACTTCATAATAAGGCTGAGACATCTTCAGCCATTTGGTGAATTTGTCCACATGCTTCACCTCGGGCCACTCTATCTTTTTGCCGCCTACAATAAAATAGATGGCAAGTGAAAGGAGAATAAGTCCAAGGGCGAGCCTGACAAATCCCTCACCCGCCTCACCTAAATTTTGGGCTACAAATATCGCACCTTGAGCACCTGAAAAGGCCCCTATTCCATAAGCGGCGGCGCAAAAAACGCAGATCCTGAGATTGGCCAGTCCACCCCTCATGAATGGGCCTGTGGATACCAGGCCGCTGAACATGGCCACTATAAGGCCGGTTGCCCTCACTATCAGACTGTCAACGGATGTGAAGGCCAGCATGAAGGGTGTAAACAGGACCCCTCCCCCGATCCCGCCGATAACTGCGACCAGAGCGATTCCAAAGCTCAGCAAAAAAAACCCCAAAAGCCATGCAAATATGGCCGTACCGGACATGCCTCCGGGCGGTGTCTCGAGCCCTCGGCCTACCAGGTACATACCTGCAAACGATATGATAAGTACGACCAACATTATGTTTACTTCCAACCATGGAGATCTAAACATTCTGCTCATTTTTCTTCACTCCCCCTTCGTTAACCCTTAAACGAGCTCCCAATATTACAGAGCGAAACTTACAGCTGCGCAACACACTACCTTTGCCTATACAAATGTCCGGCCGGTAATTTATTCTCCTCCCTTATTATGATATACAGCTTAAAAAGCTAACTTATTATTTTTTTGTATTATGCACCTCCCTTCCTTATCTATAATTGATATTATGTGTAACTAATCGTCTCATAAGACAAACTCCGTGTCAAATGGATTATCTGCAAAAACATTTTCCCGTAAATTTATATTACTATACAATATTACCCATAGTAAAGTAGAAATTTTATCCAATTTTGAGAAAAAAGGGTTAAAGGTGTTACAGAGTTATTCTGTATAGTCCCTTTCCTTTTTAAACAGGATGTATGAATTTAAAGTTCATCAAGAGGGGCTTTAAAAAATCTCTCCGGGGGCTTCTCTTATTAAATTGTTTAATCTGCTTTTAAATGTGTAATATGTCTCTAATTTAGTTGACGTCGTAATGACTGCATACTATGATATTTCCTAAATCAAGGGGCTGTCTAATAGTTGCTTGAAGATTAGAGGTTAGAGGGGGGGTTTCAAAAAAGACCAAAAGATTTTGAGTTCCTGTCGGAGAGGATGGGAAAGACCAAAAGCAGTCAGGGGGGTGGCTTGAGAAAGGCATAGTGAAGATCAGGTGAGGGAATTCCGGTAATCACATACAACCCTGTTACCGATTGTCGGGACTGACTGAAAAACCTGGCTCCACAGTGAATTTGCTCATGTCTATTTGGTAAAGCGCATTTCCCATTCAGTCATAAGCCTTTTGGGTGACTTTTATCTCACTCTCGTATAGATATTCGAAGGGTGATGTAAAGGTAAAAAATTAAGATTTGACAACGCCGATCCGTCAGGGATCCTACAATCGATTTAGCCATCTCCTTAAACGATGAAATAGAGGAAGGGATATTCATAAATCGATGTAGAGCTGAGACCTTATGGTCTTTAGAGTCAGACCCAAGGCATACTTTGTAATCCAAAAGTTATTCAAAGGAGATGTCGGCTAATGACTGGACATGGCGCTTCAGCAGCAGTATCACCAACTTCAATTACATTCATATTATCATCTGTCATCTTTTTGGTTACTTTTGCACTGATCCTTACAGAGAGGGTGCACAGGAC
>Ga0136651_10000639_pt1 | contig 19227 bp, 18 predicted proteins | sample Mar14236cmmetaG_FD_94867 | JGI IMG/M metagenome (GOLD analysis project Ga0136651, IMG submission 94867) | Marine hydrothermal vent microbial communities from Guaymas Basin, Gulf of California to study Microbial Dark Matter (Phase II) - Marker... ... | reverse complement strand
TGACGGCATCGAACAGGTGTCGCTCAAGCAATATACTGAGAGTGCCTACCTGGATTACTCCATGTACGTCATTCTGGACCGGGCCCTGCCACATGTGGGTGATGGGTTGAAGCCGGTGCAGCGCCGTATTGCCTACTCCATGAGTGCGCTGGGTTTAAAGTCCTCCGCCAAATTCAAGAAATCCTCCCGCACCGTTGGTGATGTGATTGGTAAATTCCATCCCCATGGCGACAGCGCCGCCTATGAGGCCATGGGCCTGATGGCCCAGGATTTCAGCTACCGCTATCCGCTGGTGGACGGCCAGGGCAACTGGGGCTCCCCGGATGACCCCAAATCCTTCGCCGCGATGCGCTACACCGAGTCGCGCCTCACTGCCTATGCGGAGGTTTTACTGGCCGAGTTGGGTCAGGGCACGGTGGACTGGACGCCCAACTTCGATGGCACTATGAATGAGCCGACTGTGTTGCCGGCACAGGTTCCCAATATATTGCTGAACGGTACGACAGGAATCGCCGTGGGCATGGCCACCGATGTTCCCCCACATAACCTGCGGGAGGTTGTGTCGGCGACTATCCGGCTCTTGGAGGCGCCCAAGTCCACGGTGGCCGATCTGTGTGAGCACGTGCAGGCTCCTGATTTTCCCACCGAGGCCGAAATCATTACCCCCCGGAAAGATATTCTCGCCCTATACGAAAGTGGACGTGGCGCCCTGCGTATGCGCGCGGTCTGGGAGAAGGAGGGCGGTGACGTGGTGATCAGCGCCCTGCCACACCAGGTGTCGGGTTCCAGGGTACTGGAGCAGATTGCGCAGCAGATGCAGGCCAAAAAACTGCCCATGGTGGCAGATCTGCGGGACGAGTCGGATCATGAAAATCCCACCCGCCTGGTGATAGTGCCGCGCTCCAACCGGATAGACCTGGAAGCTGTGATGAGCCATTTGTTCGCCAGCACCGACCTGGAGCGCAGCTACCGGGTTAACCTCAATATGATCGGTATTGACGGGCGGCCGGGGGTCAAGGGGCTGGTGCGTATCCTCAAGGAGTGGTTGAAATTTCGTACGGAAACAGTGCGGCGGCGACTTGAATACCGGCTGGAGCGTGTGCTGAAGCGCCTGCACATCCTCGACGGTTACCTGGTTGCCTTCCTCAATATCGACGAAGTGATCCATATCATTCGCACCCAGGACAAACCAAAGCCGGCCCTGATGGAGCGCTTCGGGATTACCGATATCCAGGCGGAAGCCGTCCTCGACCTGAAGTTGCGCAACCTGGCTAAACTCGAGGAAATGAACATCCGCAGTGAACAGGATGAGCTGGCGCAGGAGCGTGATCAGCTGCAAAAAACCCTGGGCAGCGCTGCGCGGATCAAAACCCTGATCAAGAAAGAGTTGTTGGCGGTAGCTGAGAAATTTGGAGATGACCGCCGTTCACCGCTGGTACTGCGGGATGAGGCCAAGGCGTTTAGTGAGCTGGAGTTGATGAGCGCTGACCCGATCACCGTCATTGTGTCGGAAAAGGGCTGGATTCGCGCGGCCAAGGGTCACGACATTGAGCCGGACAGTCTCAGTTACAAGTCCGGAGACGGTTTCAAAATGGCGGTGCGCGGGCGCAGTAACCAGCCGACGGTAATACTGGATTCAACGGGGCGAGCCTATACGGTTTCCTCGCACAATCTGCCATCCGCGCGGAGCCAGGGCGAGCCGGTGACCGGGCGTATCAACCCGCCTTCCGGAGCCACCTTCGAAGGCATGATGATGGGCGAGCAAGAACAGCTGTATCTGTTGGCCAGTGACGCGGGCTATGGTTTCGTGGCCAAATTGGGTGATCTGCAGAGTAAGAACCGTGCGGGTAAGGCGGCGATTAGCCTGCCCAGGGGGGGGCAGGTGCTACAACCGGCCGTTATCAACGCAGTAGAGGGTTCCTGGGTCGCGGTCGTCTCCAACGAGGGGCGCTTACTGGTGTTCTCACTGGGGGACCTGCCGCAGTTGTCGCGGGGTAAGGGCAATAAGATTATTGGTATTGCGGGTGCCCGGGTGCAGAGCCGTGAGGAGTTTGTGGTGGCGGTGCAGGTACTGACCGAGCAGGATAGCCTGGTGGTCTATGCGGGCAAGCGTCACCTCAACCTGAAGTTTTCCGAACTGGAGCACTACCGGGGAGAGCGAGGCCGCCGCGGCAACAAGTTGCCCCGGGGGTTCCAGAAAGTAGACAGCATGTTCGTAGAGTAGAGGACGCTAGCGCCTGGTTGGGTCGGCTAGTCTCTTTAGGATAAGTCGCAATTGCCGCTCCAGCAGGTCCTGGTAGGGGCCGGCAAATTCCTCGACCATGGCGTAGTCCCTGACTTCGGTCAGCTGCGTTTGCAGGCGGCCTGAAATATCCACATCTTCACAGACGCCGGGAGATAACAAGATTTTGGGGGGCTTACTGGCGCAGATGGTCTGCAACTCATCCAGGGTGTGCTGCATATAAAGCCCGGGATAGATGTCGTTGCCGTCTCCCACGCCCAACTCGCTCTGGGTTATCGCCATGGCGATGGACATGGACAGGGTCATTTGCTGTTCCAGTTCATGACTCACAGCCTGTACCAACCAGGCGCAGGATGCAGCCCGGAATGCGGCGCTGCCAGCGCTGTTATGACCACTGAAATAAATTGCCAGGCCGAACTGTCGGGAGACCTGTAATTCCCCGGCGTAAAATCCCGCAGCGGCGTAGATCACCTGGTGCAGGCGATTCGTATAGCGGTGCAGGGAGTGGTCGTCCAGGGTGTCCACGTAATCCATGAGGCTGGTGAGGTGCAGGTACAGCACAGCAGTTGTGCGGTAGTTCTCGTCCTGGGGGCTGACATCACTGCGGGTGCGCAGCAGGTCCATGGGCAGGGCGTCAATTTTTTTGGCCAGTAAAGCCACTTCGTTGCCGGGCCCGTTTTTTAATTCCTCTTCATCCAGCGAGATCACCCCGGCCATGCCGGTCAGGCGATTGCCCAGGCGCTGACCGAGACGACGGCTGCCGCCGTACACGGCGAGACTCAGTAGTACCGCCAGGCCCAGCAGACTCAGGATAAAACGTAAATGTGCGGCCCGGGCTTGGTCGGTGCTGATGGTGATCACTACCTGCCCCGCAATATCCGACTCGATACGTACTGGTGCGCGATACTGGTTAAAGTATTGGCCTGCGATCTTGCCCGCCTGGCCCAGAGCTTTGCCTTCAATGTCGAAAATAGCGACCTGTTCTGCAGAGGAAGTTGCAACAAAATGCTGCAGGGAGGCTGCTACACTCAGCAGATCGCCACTTTCAAGCGCAGTACTGATACGCCGGGCGAGTTGGTGAGCGAGTGCTGTACCGTATTCTTCCTGTTGTTGCAGCTGCATATGGCGACTGGAGATCGCGCCCAGTGTTACCAGGGCCAGGCTGACCAGCAGGCACAGACCCGCTGTGACGAGTGCCAGTTGTTGGCCAAGGCCAGTGTTTTCAAAGTGATTTTTCACGCGGGGTGGATGACTTACCGTGTTGCGACGGGGCAGTATAAACCACTCCCGCGGGCAAATGACCCCTTTGTATTGCACCTTGGACGAAAATTCCCTTCAAAGGCTGGTATGGAAACTGAAAGCTTGCTTCCCAGTTCCTGTTATGAGCGGGTAAAATAGCTGACTCGATACTTACGGGACCCGCTCCGTGAACGACATCTTGCTGATTACTATTTCTGGCGAAGACCAGCCCGGGCTCACTGTGGGAATCACGACGATCCTGGCAGAGCACTCAGTCAATATCCTGGATATTGGTCAGGCCGTGATACATGCCACCCTGTCCATGGGGGTGCTGGTGGAGGTCCCGGGGGGTGGGGGTCAGGCTTTGGTCTCTGACGCGGTGAGTTCTTACGCCCAGGAACGTGGCATGCGGACTCGTATCAACCCGATTACCCCCGACAGTTACGGCCACTGGTTGGAAGGCCAGGGTCGGGCGCGGTATATCATCACTTTGCTGGCGCGTAAAATTACCGCCGATCAACTCGCCCGGGTTACCGCGGTGGTGTGCCACCACGGCCTCAATATAGACGGCATCAATCGGCTGTCGGGGCGCATTCCCCTGGGTGAGTTGCCAGCCCTCAGTAAGGCCTGCGTGGAGTTCTCTGTGCGTGGCCTGTTGCAGAACTCCGCCGCATTTCGCCGGGATCTGCTGGAGGTCGCCGGTGCTTTGGAGGTCGATCTGGCATTCCAGCAGGACAATATGTACCGGCGCAACCGGCGTCTGGTGGCCTTCGATATGGACTCAACCCTGATTGAGGCCGAAGTTATTGATGAGTTGGCCGCACTGGCGGGAGTCGGCGAGCAGGTGAGCGCGATCACCGAGCGCGCCATGCGTGGTGAAATCGATTTCAGCGAGAGTTTCCGTGCGCGGGTGGCGTTGCTTGCGGGTTTGGACGAGGGAGCGCTGCAACAGGTGGCCAGCGAGTTGAAAATTACGGAGGGTGCAGAGCACCTGATTTCGACCCTGCGAACCCTGGGCTACAAGACCGTGATACTCTCCGGGGGCTTTACCTATTTTGCTCGGCACCTACAGGCCAGACTGGGTATAGATTACGTCTACGCCAATGAACTGGATATAGCAGGCGGTGTGGTGACTGGCGACGTCAGGGGGACGATTGTTGACGGTGCTCGCAAGGCGGAACTGTTGCGCCAGTTGGCGCAGGAAGAGGGCATAGATTTGCAGCAGGTGATCGCTGTGGGTGACGGGGCCAACGACTTGCCAATGTTAAGTATTGCGGGCCTGGGCATCGCCTTCAGGGCAAAGCCCCTGGTAAAAAAATCAGCGGAACAGTCAATTTCGACCCTGGGCCTGGATGCCATCCTCTATCTGCTTGGTTTTTCCGACATGGACCAGCGTCAGACCTGAGCCACTCCCACTTCTCCATTATCGTAGCAGTCTGTTGCAACAGGCCCCAGCCGGTGTGAGCTAGATGTTGCTCCACAGGGAGTCGTAGGACCCCATATGCCCGGCCTTGTCCTCTGCCAATATGTCACCCAGCTCCCGGATATAGCGAAAATCGAACTGGGCAAAACTGCCGGTCGCGGCTACCTGTCGCAACAGCTGTATGGTGTATTCCTCCCCGGTGCTGATCAGGGAAATTTTCTGGTGCTCCCTGAAACCTGCCCTGGGAGTAATCAGGGTGTGCGGCTGGCCCACCAGTTTAATCTCGGGTAATAGCAGAACCCGCATAGGGGGACCCTTCCCCCCGGTTTTCTGGTGAATGCGGGCGCCATAGGGCATTGCCTTTGGGCTCAGGAGCTCCAGGCCGATCAGGGTTCGGGTATTTTCCACATGGCTCACCCAGCGGATGACGGCAATGACCCAATCCCTGTTGTGTTCCTCTTTCAGGCTGACGATGTCACCCGCCCTGGTGTCACCGGGTAACTCTGCCGTCCACTCGATGCAGTAGCCGCCGGGGCTGGTGTTGGTCAGTTGTACATTGTAGATGGGAAAGCGCTGCTGCGGTGGCAGTTGCCTATCCTCATCGAATAACAACTCGGACCGGGTGTTTCCATCCAGTTCAACCCGGTGCTCTATTTCTTCTACGATCTCCTCTTCGGCGGTGTCCCCGCCCCTGGAATAATCTTCCTCAGGATTTGCCTGCTGCCACAGGTCGCCTTTTTCCTGGGGCAGGAGAAACGGATTGGTTGGCACCCGCTCTGAGGCCGGTGGTATGTAATCCTCACCGTACAATAATTGCTCGAAAAGCCGCTCTCCGGCCACATGGTAGTGACTGCTGCTCAGTCCGATACTGATCCGCAGTGGCGCGTCTGAGTTGGTCCGGTTGAAATTGCGCAGGCTCATGCTGCCCAGTGACTCGATCAGGTGAGCCAGCAAGTTAGTGGGTATATGGGTATCTTTGTCGAAGCTGATACCGTGCTCGCCATCATTGAGCTTTATTTTTTCCAGGTGCTCAACCAGTGGTGCGGTGTCGATATAGCGAAACCGGGCGCCCGGTGTTTCCGTAAAGAGTGAGCTGTAAAGTGGGGGTTGATCGCTGTCCAGGTCGACCAGAAACAAGCCACTGCCGCTTTCGGGGGCTGCCACGACAGCCAGCATACTCCAGTCCTTCAGCCCCCGATACAATGCCGCCATATCGCCCTGGCTCAACTGGTTGGGTTTGCAACAACCCAGTAGAAGGGCTTGCAGGTATGTCGCTTTGATGGTGTCGCCGCCGGACAGGGGGTCAGCAACGGGAAGGTCCAGCAGTTGCTGGCTATCAGCAAGAGCATAAAGCTGATGCAGTGTCAGCCAGCCATGCAGCTCTATAGAGTGGAAAAGCTGAAAGGTCTGCAGGGCTTTGCGCCCGGCATAAGTCAGGGCTCGCTGGATTGCTTCGCAGGCCAGGCGCGCTGGATTGATCCCTTGAATAGACTCGTGCTGCTGGATAGCCTGAATGGCGACAATCGAATAGGCGGTGGTCACCGTGCTGTACAGGCTGCCCGCCAGTTCTGCCATCTGTCGTGGCTCCTCCGGCATGACCAGAGGCTTGTTGAGGAATCGTTTGGTCAGATTAGACAGCGCCACGTCGAGTTTGGGCTGCAATACTTCCATGATGTTGTAGCGAATCTCAGGTGTGAGCTTTACATGGTTAAGGTCGCTTATGGCATGGCGCAGCTGTTGCGCCGCCGAGTGCGTATTGGTGATGGGCAGACTCTGGACCCAGGCATGTGCTGCATCGGCATTAAGCTGGAATAGGGGGAAATCCTGCAGGTTCTGGGGGGGTATTTTTAGTTTGATCGATGTATTGCTAACCATATGTTCCAGGCTCGTTATCTTATTGCTGTTCAGGAACCTCTCCAGGGTAGAGTATCCTAAATACAACAGGGGTCGCCACTGCAATAATCCCGCATCTGCCATTGAGTAATACACTGGGGTATCATTAGCACCCTTTTTTAAGTAACAGAACGAGAGCATCATGGCGAACTACTCCACCAACGAATTCCGCTCGGGCCTGAAAGTCATGCTGGACGGCGATCCCTGTAGTATTCTTGATAACGAGTTCGTGAAGCCAGGCAAGGGTCAGGCTTTCAACCGGGTGAAATTGCGTAACCTTAAAACCGGGCGGCAGTGGGAGCGAACCTTCAAATCTGGGGAGACTCTGGAGGGGGCGGACGTTATGGAATGCACCATGGAGTATCTCTATACCGATGGTGAGTTCTGGTGTTTCATGGAGCCGGACACTTTTGAGCAGCACCAGGCCGACGCCAGGGCTGTGGGTGACGCTTACTTGTGGCTGAAAGAGCAGGACAGGTGTGAGGTCACGCTCTACAATGGCGCCCCGCTGTCTGTCGCGCCACCCAATTTTGTCGAGTTGGAAGTTGTTGAGACCGATCCTGGTCTCAAGGGCGATACCGCCAGTGGCGGCACCAAACCGGCCAAGCTCAGTACTGGAGCCGTGGTAAAGGTGCCGCTGTTCCTCAGCCAGGGTGAAGTGATCCGCATTGATACGCGCACTGGTGAATACCAGGGTCGCGCCAGCAAGTAGTGAACTGGAAGCCGGGGGCGGGTATCGGGCAGATTCAGGCGCGGGCGGCCCTGCTGTGCAAGCTTCGCCAGTTTTTCGCTGAGCGCGGCATCCTTGAAGTGGAGACGCCTTTGTTATGCGACAGTGGCGCCACCGATCCGGCTATCGAGCCATTGATGGTTGAGCGGGGTGCCTCCCTGCACCGGCCGCGATACCTGCAGACATCCCCTGAATATGCAATGAAGCGCCTGCTGGCCGCCTACGGTGAGCCCATCTTCCAGATTGGTAAAGCCTTTCGCGACGGGGAAGCCGGTACCCGGCACAACCCGGAATTCACTCTGCTGGAATGGTATCGCCCGGGTTTCGGGCAGCACCAGCTAATGGACGAGGTGGCTGACCTGGTGCGCCTCTGTCTGGGTGAACGGCCGCTGCAGAAGCGAAGTTACCGCCAGCTGTTTCTGGAATCGCTTGGAATAGACCCTTTCACAGCCTCTATTGGTGAACTGGAAGCTGTTGCCCGTGAACACCTCGATCCCGGCCCTTTGTCTGGTGACCGGAATTTGTGGCTGGATCTGCTGATGAGCCACTCGATTGAACCGCAACTGGCCGTGCTGGGGATGTGTTTTGTCTATGACTATCCGGCCTCTCAGGCGGCGTTGTCGTGTCTTGTCCCGGTTGATGATGTCATTGTAGGGCAGCGTTTTGAGCTGTATGTGGACGGGGTGGAGTTGGCCAACGGTTATTTTGAGCTCACTGATGCGGATGAGCAGCGGCAACGGTTTGAGCAGGATAATTTACGGCGGCGGGAATATTGGCTGTCTGAGCGACCGCTGGATGAGCGCTTGTTGGCGGCTATGTCCCACGGCCTACCCAGCTGTAGCGGGGTCGCGCTGGGGGTTGATCGGTTATTGATGTTGGTGACAGGGGCATTGGATATTCGGGAAGTACTGGCATTTGATTGGGAGCGGAGTTGACCAGGTTTTTGTACGGCACTTTATTGTGCCTGGGTAGCGGTGTGGTGCGGGGCTCGGGCTACTTACCTGCCATCTGGCTTTGTTCACTTAACACTGCTGGTCCGTAACCGGCGATAAATTCTCTGGGAAGTCGTCGTGGCTTACCAGTGCTCAACTCTATACACGTAAAGCGCATACTGGCGCGTAACAGGGTTGCTCCGTCATCGACACGGATGACCTGGAAGCGGCGCGTCATGCTCAGTTTCCGGTCCCAATCCATGATCCAGGTGCCGATGGTGACTTCCTCGCCTTCGCGGGAGGCCTGCAGGTAGTGGTATTCACTATGGGTGATGGCCATAGCTCGATCCAGCTGCCGGTAGCGTTGCAGATCCAGTCCCAGAGCGACTGAGTGAGACCATGCCACCTGCTCGCACCATTTTACGTAGACCGCATTGTTGGTGTGGTTGAGGCCGTCTATATCCCGGGCGGTAACCCGTGTGCGCAGGATATGCGGATTGGGGTGATCCCAGAGCTGGCCCGGGTCTGTCATGTCTGGCCGGTGAGTGTGCGCTTTGCCTCGGCCTGTACGGGCTTCAAGGCAATATTCGCGAAGCCGTAGATAATGGCGATAACCGGGCAGAACAGGTTGAAGAAAGCGAACGGGGCATAGCTGATTGTGGCGACACCGAGAGTCGTGGACATATAGGCGCCGCAGGATGAATCGGCGCCGAACAGGTAAACGGAACAGGCCAGTAACGAGATCAAAAAGATGATCGGGGTCAGGGCCAGTACCAGGGTCAGTTCCGGGTTTTGCTGTTGGGGACTGCTCAAGTATGGTTGCTCTGGTTATCTGCATGGCGCTTGGTTTTGCCAGAATGCCCTAAATCGGAGGCCTGGTACAGTCAGTAGTCAGTAGTTGGCAGTCCGCTTTGTATATGGCTATACAGCCTTATGACACCGCAGTCGCGCGTGATCTTGAGCGGCTGGTGGAATGATGTGCCGTGGACTGACAGGTAATACCGGATCGGGATTCAGCAGGTGAATAAAGACCATTGTTCCAGCAACGAGGCAGCTGTGATAGAGTCGGCGGCTGCCCGAGATACTGGCAGCCAATACATACAACAGGTACGGGGGTACACACCGCTATGCGCATCGCCATTCCCAAGGAAACCCACCCGGGAGAAAACCGGGTACCGATCATACCGGACCACGCCGGGAAGTTGTGCAAGATGGGCGCCAACGTGCTTATCGAGTCCGGCCTGGGGACCGGTGCCGGCTTCACTGACACTGAATATGTCGAAGCTGGTGCCACTGTCTCCCAGGACCGCAATGAGTTGTTCAGCAGCGCCGACTTGCTGCTGCGCTTGCGCAAGCCAGAGCTGGACGAGGTTGCGCTGATGCAGCGCGGCTGTATCCATATCAGCTACCTGGACCCCTTCAACGAGCATGAGCTGGTCAATGCGCTCAAGGAGCAGGGGGTGACCGCCATCAGTATGGAGATGATTCCCCGCACCACCCGCAGCCAGAAGATGGATGCTCTCAGTTCCCAGGCCAACCTGGCGGGCTATGTGATGGTGATAGAGGCGGCGACCCACCTGCCGCGGATCTTTCCCATGATGATGACCCCCGCGGGCACCCTCAAGCCCGCCAATGTGTTCGTTATCGGCGCCGGTGTGGCGGGCCTGCAGGCCATCGCCACCGCTAAGCGCCTGGGCGCCAAGGTCACTGCCTTCGATACCCGCCCGGTGGTGGCGGAACAGGTACAGTCCCTGGGCGCCAAGTTCCTGGAAATCGATCTGGGCGAGACTGGCGAGACCGCCGGCGGCTACGCCCGGGAGCTGACTTCGGAGCAAGTCGCCATTCAGCGCCAGGCCCAAAAAGATGTTATCTCCAAATCCGACGTGGTGATTACCACTGCTCAGGTATTTGGCCGCAAACCGCCGGTACTGGTCACCAAAGATATGGTCGAGGGTATGGCCCCCGGCTCTGTTATTGTTGATATGGCCGCTGAAACCGGCGGCAACGTCGAGGGTTCAGTGCCCAATGAGATCGTGGAATGGGCCGGTGTGACCATTATCGGTAAGGGCAACCTGGCCGGTGAAGTGGCTCGTGACGCCAGCCAGATGTACTCCTCCAACCTGTACAACCTGGTGGAAGATAACTGGCACGAAGAACAACACATGTTTGCGGTGGATTTCGAACACGATATTCTGCCCGGCTGCATCATCACCCACGGTGGTGATGTGGTGAACGAAACCATTAAGAACATTCTGGAAGGGGGCGCCTGATATGATACCTGCTGAAGTTTTCCTGACATTTATTCTGATGTTGTCCATTTTCCTGGGCTTCGAACTGATCACCAAGGTGCCGGCGACCCTGCACACACCGCTGATGTCCGGCGCCAACGCCATCTCGGGTATTACCGTGGTGGGCGCCATTAGCCTGGCCGGTACCGGTGAACATGACCTGGCCAATTGGCTGGGGGCGTTGGCGGTAGCCCTGGCTTCCATTAATGTGGTAGGCGGTTACCTGGTTACTGACCGCATGCTTGCCATGTTCAAGAAGAAGGAGGGCTAGACGCTATGGATATTATGATCCAATTTGCCTACGTCGTATCCGGGGCCCTGTTTATTTATGGCCTGAAGCAACTGGGTTCTCCGGCGACCGCCAGGCGCGGTAACATGATCTCTTCCCTGGGTATGTTGGTTGCTGTAGTGGCGGCCCTGCTGGATCAGGGTATTGTCGATTTTCAGTGGATCGTCATCGGCTTCGTCGTCGGCGGCGCCATCGGCGGCGTGGCGGCACGCATGGTGCAGATGACCGCCATGCCGGAAATGGTGGCCCTGTTCAACGGGTTTGGCGGTATGGCCAGCCTGCTGGTGGGCTGGGCGGCACTGAATCCGGCCTCTGAGACCTTCACCCTGGTGACGATTATCCTGTCCATCCTGATTGGCGGCGTCACGTTTACCGGCAGCATGGTCGCCTATGGCAAGCTCAGTGAAAAAATAGACAGTGGCGCGATGTTGTTTAATGGCCAACAGGTGGTCAACAGCCTGATTGTGTTGGGTATCCTAGGCAGTTCGGTATTGTTCTGTATGTATCCGGGCGCCGGTTTTTGGCTGTTCCTGGTGATTGTGCTGTCCCTGGCATTTGGCGTGATGGTGGTTATTCCCATCGGCGGTGCCGACATGCCGGTGGTAATCTCGCTGTTGAACTCCTACTCTGGCCTGGCGGCGTGCGCCGCGGGCTTCGCGGTGGACAACAACATCCTGATCGTGGCCGGTTCCCTGGTGGGCGCCTCGGGCATCATACTGACGCAAATCATGTGTAAGGCGATGAACCGTTCCCTGGGCAATGTGTTGTTCAGTGGCTTTGGCAGCGGCACCGTGGAAGCGACCGCCGTGGACGGCGAGATCAAGCCCATTACAGTCGAAGACGCCTACTATGTACTGGAGGCGGCCAGCAACGTGGCCATCGTGCCGGGTTACGGCATGGCGGTGGCGCAGGCCCAGCATGTGGTCAAGGAACTGTGCGAACTGCTGGAGCAAAACGGCACTGAGGTGAACTTCGGTATCCATCCTGTGGCGGGGCGTATGCCGGGCCACATGAATGTATTGCTCGCTGAGGCGGATGTACCCTATGACCAGTTACTGGAGATGGACGACATCAACCCGCGCATGGAAAACGTCGATGTGGCCATTGTAATCGGCGCCAACGACGTGGTGAACCCGGCAGCGCGGGAGCAGCAGTCCTCCCCGATCTACGGCATGCCGGTGATCAATGTGGACAGCGCGCGCACGGTATTTGTCTTGAAGCGTTCCATGGCCTCCGGCTTTGCCGGCATCGAGAACCCGTTGTTCTACAAGGACAACACGCGGATGCTGTTTGGTGATGCCAAGGAGTCTATTGGCGGCCTGATCCGCGAATTTAACTGATCGAGCAGCTTTAGAAGCACTTTTAACGCCGGCCATTGTGCCGGCGTTTTTGTCTGAGCGACAAATCCGCCTGTTGGGTGATGTGGCGGACATCTCCAGGGATACCCTGGATGATTTGTCCCGGGTCAATCAGGAACGGAGAGATCGGGTGCGTTTGCTGGATCGGGAGTCCGTTCGCCGCTGATATCGCCATCGCGAAACTGCAAGCTGGCCAGGCGGGCATAAAGTGGGCTATTTAGCAGTAACTCTGAATGGGTGCCGGTGGCCACCAGTCGACCCTGGTCCAACACGGCAATGTTGTCCGCGTGCAGTATAGTTGAGAGCCGATGGGCAATGATGACCGTGGTGCGGTTGTGCATAAGCTTCTGCAGAGCCAGTTGTACCTGGTGTTCACTCTCGGTGTCCAGGGCGCTGGTCGCCTCATCCAGCAACAGGATTTTCGGGTCGTTGAGTATTGCCCTGGCCAGGGCAATACGTTGGCGTTGTCCGCCGGACAGTCGCACGCCCTGTTCGCCCAGATGACTGGCATAGCCTTCAGGCAGTTGCGAGATGAATTCGTGGGCATGGGCTGCCCGGGCGGCCGCCACGATTTCTTTGTCACTGGCATCGGGCTTGCCGTAGGCGATGTTGTAGCGCACGTCTCCGGTAAACAGGGCCGGTTGTTGTGGCACCAGTGCGATATGTTCGCGCAGTTGTAGCAGACCCAGCTCGCGAATGTCTATGCCATCCAGCAAAACCTGGCCTTGTTGCGGGTCGTAGAAACGCTGCAGTAGTTCGAATACGGTGGATTTTCCAGCTCCCGAAGGGCCTACCAGAGCCAGGCTTTTACCGGCCACTATCAACAGGGAAAACTCCTGCAGAGCAGCCAGCTGCGGGCGGGTAGGATAGGAAAAAGTGATGTGGGCCAGTTGCAGCTCCCCCCTGGCACTTGCCGTAGGTAATTCCCGTGTGCCGGGATCGTCGATAAGGCTGCGTGCGTTGAGCAACTCCACCAGACGCTCGGCGGCGCCGGCGGCCCGTTGCAGTTCGCCCCACACTTCAGAAACAGTCGCCACGCCGCTACCCACCATGATGGCGTAGAATACGAAGGCACCCAGCTCACCGCCGCTCATGCGGCCGCTGATAACGTCCTGGCCGCCTTCCCACAACATGCCGGACATGCCGACGAATAACAGCAGAATGGCGCCACAGATCAGCAGTGAGCGCTGCCAGATGCGTTGTCTGGCAATGGTGAAGGCCCGTTCCACTTCCTTGTCAAAGGCGGCAGATTCGAACTGCTCCCGAGTGTAACTCTGCACTACGCGTATATGCTGGATTATTTCCCCGGCGTAGCTGCCGACGCTGGCAATGCTGTCCTGGCTCTGGTTGGACAGGCGCCGCACACGCCGGCCGAATACCAGGATGGGCAGGAGTACCAGCGGTACCCCCACGGCGATTATAAGACTGAGTTTAAGGTTGGTGATGAACATCATCACCAGCGCCCCGGTCATTGTCAGGCTGCTGCGCAGGGCCATGCTGAAGGACGAGCCGATGATGGTCTGTAGCAGTGTGGTGTCTGTGGTCAGGCGCGACATGATCTCGCCGCTGCGGTTGGTTTCAAAAAACCCCGGGTGCAAGCGCACGATATTATTGAATACCGCCTTGCGGATGTCGGCGCTGATGCGCTCTCCCAGCCAGGATACCAGGTAAAATCGCCCGAAGGTCCCTACAGCGATAGCCGCGGCTATACCTACCAGCAGAATAATGGCAGCTCTCAAATCCTCACTGGTGCCGCCGCCAAGGCCCTGGTCTATCAGTACCTGCAAGCCCCTGCCCAGGGACAGGGTGGCGCCTGCGGTGAACAGCAGCGCAATACCGGCACCAGCGACGCGGAGTTTGTATTGTCGCAGGAGGCCCAGTATTGGGAATAGTGAGGGAAGCCCTTTTGGCCCGGGGGCAGGTTCAGGCGGATTGGACATCATTAATTTTCTTCTGTTTCCGCATCTTCCTGTTGGATAAAACGCCCGAAGAACACCCCGACTTCAAACAGTATCCACATGGGTATGGCCAGCAATGCCTGGGAGATGATATCGGGCGGGGTCAGCAACATGCCGAATATGAAACAGCCGACGATGATATAGGGGCGCTTTTTCGCCAGGTCTTGTGGTGTGGTAATGCCGGCCCATATCATAAGTACCGCTGCGATGGGGATTTCGAAGGCCAGACCGAAGGCAAAAAACAGCTTCAGTACGAAATCCAGATAGCTGTTGATGTCGGTCATCATGGTGATGCCTTGGGGCCCGACGCTGGTAAAAAACAGGAATATCAGCGGAAACACCACGAAGTAGGCGAAGGACGCACCCGCATAGAACAGCAGGATGCTGGACACCAGTAGGGGAATCGCCAGGCGCTTCTCGTGTTTATACATGCCCGGCGCGATAAAGCTCCATACCTGGTACAGCACGTAGGGTATGGCCAGGAAGATGGCCGTCACCAGGGTCAGTTTGAACGGTGTGAGGAAGGGCGAGGCCACCCCCGTGGCTATCATGGTTGCCCCTTCGGGAAGGAGTGTGCGCAACGGCTCAGAGACGAAAAAGTAGATCTCGTTGGCGAAGGGAAACAGGCAGAGGAATATGACCAGCACGGCCAGTATGGCGCGCAGTAATTTATCGCGTAACTCAGTGAGGTGAGCGATCAGCGGCAGGGGCTGGTCTGTGGGTTCCGGCTCGCTCATTCGGCGCTTTTTTCTGGCAATTTCTGACCGGTATCGGCTATGGAAGAGCCCTCCAGTGCCGGCTCGGACAGCGATTCTGTAGTCTCCTGGATATCCTGCCCGATACCTTCAGCTTGTTTTTTGAGTTGTTCGCCGGTCTTGCGCAATTCCTGCATTACCGAGTCATCGTGCAACTCCTGCTGTACCTCCTGTTTGATGTCGTTGAAACCGCGTTTGATGCGGTTCAGCCACAGGTTCGCCGTCCGAATCGTCCCCGGAAGGCGCTCTGGTCCGATAACCAACAGGCCCACCACCGCAATGATGATGAGTTCAGCAAAACCTATGTCGAACATTCAGGTCTTACTTTTCCTTGCTGGCATCATCGGCAGAATTATCCGGTTGCGCATTGCCTGCCGGCTTTTCGGCTTCATTGTCGTCTGACATGGTTTTGCGAAAGCCCTTCACGGCGCTGCCAAGGTCGCTGCCCAGCGTACGCAATCGTTTGGTGCCGAACAGCATGATGACAATCGCCAGTATGATTAACAATTGCCAGATGCTTATTCCACCGATACCCATAATTACCTCCTGTAGCCTTTGTTTTATACAGAGCTATCCCTAGTGTATTTGCGCTAGTGTAAACTAGCGCGCTGCCTTTTCCTCAAGCCCGGAGATACCAAAGCGGCTGTCCAGACACTGAATCACCTCATTTACCTCTATTTCCAGATGGGAAAGCATCACCATACTGTGAAACCATAAATCCGCCACCTCGCCGATAAGGACGCTACGGCCCTCCCCCGACTCGGCATCTTTGGCCGCGATGATGACCTCGGTGGTCTCTTCACCCACTTTTTCCAGGATCTTGTTCAGGCCCTTGTGATGCAGGCTCGCCACGTAGGACTGCTTGGGGTCAGCCTGCCGGCGTTGTGCAAGAGTGGCGGCCAATTGTTCCAGCACATCGTTCATGTCTTTCTCCTGGTTGAGGGCTCTTTCCCATAGATCTCATCGGGGCGCATCAGGATCTCGTCGGTGACTCTTAAGTCACTGCCCTCCAACACCCGGTAAAAACAACTGCGCCGTCCGGTGTGACAGGCGATGCCGCCGACCTGCTCAACTTTCATCAATATCGTGTCAGCATCGCAGTCGATGCGCAATTCCTTCAAATGTTGTACGTGCCCCGACTCCTCACCCTTACGCCACAGGGCCTGGCGCGAGCGAGACCAGTAGATGGCGCGGTCCTCCCTCATGGTCAACTCCAGGGCATCGCTATTCATCCAGGCCAGCATCAATACTTCACCGGTCTGCCAGTCCTGGGCAATAGCGGGAACCAGTCCCTGCTCATTCCACTTGACCTGCTGTGTTAAGGCGCTGGGCTCAGTCATAACAATATTTCCGCTGGTGGTGCATTATGGCACATATTTTCAGGTACCCCTCGGCCACAGCAAACTCACAACCAGCGCCGCCAATAGCCAGCTGATAACTGGAGCGTCAGCCAATCGCTGCCAGGCGCCGGGGAAAACACTTATAGTGACCCCCACACAGGCGATGGCCGCCATCAGTTGACGGCGCTGCTGCTGCTTGTTTTTTTTATTCTCGCTCTGTAGTTCTTCAAGGCGTTGTTGTTGCCTTGTAAAATGCTGTTCGGCCGCGCGAGGTTGCTGCAGGTTGTCCAGCACCACATCAGGTAGTTGCGGTAGTTGTTCCAACCAGGATGGGGCTTGGCGCTGCAGGCGCTTGAGCACCGACTGTGGCGAATAGCGTTCCTGCACCCACTCTTCCAGGAAAGGTTGTGCGGTGTCCCACAAGTCGAGCTCGGGGTACAGCTGTCTTCCCAGACCTTCGATATTGAGTAAGGTCTTCTGCAGTAACGCCAGGGAGGGTTGTACTTCCATATCGAAGCGGCCGGCAGTGCGGAACAGGTAGATTAATAGTTGGCCAAAGGAGATTTCGCTGATGGGTCGTTCGAATACGGGTTCGCAGACCGTACGTAATGCCGATTCGAAGTCCTGCACCCGGGTTTGTGGTGGTACCCAGCCGCATTCCACATGCAGTTGTGCCACCTCATGATAATCACGGTGGAAAATACCGAGTAGGTTGCGTGCCAGGTAGTACTGGTCTGCGTCACTGAGGCTGCCGACGATGGCGCAGTCCACAGCAATGAAGGTAGGATCGGCAGGGTCGGTGGCATCTACAAAAATATTGCCCGGATGCATATCTGCATGGAAAAAACTGTCGCGAAATACCTGGGTGAAAAATAGCTCTACGCCACGCTCGCCCAGTAGTTTGAAATTGATACCTTTGGCGCGCAGGGTGTCTATGTCGGTTACCGGTATCCCCGAGATACGCTCCATGGTAAACACATTGCGGGAGGTGTAATCCCAGTAGACCTCTGGTATATAGACCAGTTTGCTGCTCTCAAAGTTACGCCGTAACTGGCTGGCGTTCGCAGCCTCCCGGCCCAGGTCCAACTCATCCAGAATGACAAGTTTGTAGTCGGCTACCACTTCCACCGGTCGCAGGCGTCGCCCGTCGGGCAGGTATTTTGCTACCAGCCTGGCCAGGGTAAACATCAGTGCCAGATCTTGTCGAATGACTGGTTCGATATCCGGGCGCACCACCTTCACCACTGCTTTCTCCCCGCTGTGCAGGGTGGCAGCGTGTACCTGTGCTACGGAGGCAGAGGCCATGGGGGTGGGGTCGAATGTGGCGAACAGTTCTCCTACCGGTTTTCCCAGCGCCTTTTCGATAATGGCGATGGACTGCTGCCCGGGAAAGGGAGGGACATTGTCCTGTAACCTGGCCAGTTCATCGGCGATGTCTTCGGGCAACAGGTCGCGCCGGGTGGATAACATCTGTCCGAACTTGATAAATACCGGACCCAGTTCTTCCAGGGCGCGGCGCAGGCGCACACCTTTGGGTAGATCTGGCGCGCGGTACAGGCGCCATGGCAAAAGGCCCAGGGCAATCCGCGGGAGGGTGGGTAACAGGTCAGTATGAATGAACTCATCCAGTCGGTAGCGACCCACGGTTCGTAGAATTGTGGCCAGACGTAGAACACGAGACATGATTCAGCCCCGCGATGTCTGCATGTGATTTGTGCATTTTTCGCTCATGAGAGCTCCACCCGAACACTCTTTAGCCGCCAATTGTAACGCGATGCGCATATCAGGCTACAAGTCGAATTTCAGGACCTGCACATCGGGATCACGGCTGGCGCCTGCCTGGGTCATGCGGTCCAGGTAATCCTGCCAGCGCAACTGCTGCTCGATGCAGAGCTGGTACAGATAAGGCCAGGAGTAGAAGCCTGTGTCATGACCGTCGTCGAAGACCAACTGCAAGGCATAATTGCCCACAGGTTTGATGGCGCTGATGCTGACGTTCATTTTACCGGTTTGCAGTACTTCCTGGCCGGGTCCGTGGCCGCCAACTTCCGCGGAAGGAGAATATATCCGCAGGTATTCGCAACTTAGGGAGTAGCGCTCTGATCCTGCATACTCCAATTCCAGTTCCCTGGATCGGGTATGTAGTGCGATGCTGACTGGCCTTTCCTGTTCGCTCATGGCCAGTTACAGAATAAAGCGGGATAGGTCTTCATTTGAACTAAGCTCCTGCAACTGGGAATCCACGTAGGCGGCGTCCACTAGCAGGGGCTCATCCTGCAGGCCGGCATCGGCCGCGGTGAAGGACGTTTCTTCCAGCAGACGCTCCATCACTGTGTGCAGTCGGCGAGCACCGATATTCTCGGTTCTTTCGTTCACCTGCCAGGCGGTTTCGGCGATGCGGCGCAGGCCGTCCTCGCTGAATTGGACCTGTAGTCCTTCGGTAGCCAGCAGAGCCTGGTATTGCTCGGTCAGGGAAGCATCGGGCTCCGTGAGAATGCGCTCGAAATCTTCAGGTGTCAGTGCGGCCAGCTCTACGCGAATGGGCAGGCGACCCTGCAGCTCGGGGATCAAATCCGAGGGCTTGGCCAGGTGGAAGGCGCCAGAGGCGATAAACAGGATATGGTCGGTCTTGATCATACCGTGCTTGGTGCTGACAGTGGAGCCCTCGATCAGGGGCAATAAATCGCGCTGTACGCCCTCGCGGGAAACGTCAGCCCCGGCCCCTTCGGCACGCTTGGCCACCTTGTCCAATTCATCCAGGAAAACGATGCCGTTTTGTT